>Ga0126342_10011950_pt1 | contig 15498 bp, 13 predicted proteins | sample Cyp1metagenome_FD_92528 | JGI IMG/M metagenome (GOLD analysis project Ga0126342, IMG submission 92528) | Coral microbial communities from Lord Howe Island, Old Settlement Bay, Australia - Cyphastrea 1 metagenome | ecosystem: Host-associated > Invertebrates > Cnidaria > Coral ...
ACATACAATACATACAATACATACAATACATACAATACATACAATACATACAATACATACAATACATACAATACATACAATACATACATACATACATTACATTACATTACATTACAATACAATACAATACAATACAATACAATACATACAATACATACCTTACATACATACATACATACATACATACATACACATGATTGTGTGTGTGAGTGTTTGCATTTGTCAGTTTTGTGTATTCATGACATCGAATCATGAAACCATACATGTTTGGTTTTGGTCTTTGTTTAGCTGTCACTCTGGGCAAGTTATGTCAAGTGATTCCAGGCCAAGGTTGAAGCACCCTGGTGTCCCGTTGGGTCCGGGGGCCAAGAGCCTGAGCTTCTGGCAATGTTCATTTCTTATTGCGAATACGGATGCATATCTGAGAAATGATACGCATATATCGTATGAGGTATTTGTTGCAAAATGATAGGCAACGACATCCCATTATCATCATTTATCATCACTGTGACGCGGAATCCCCATGTGGGGAACCATTTCCTTGAACCCTTGCATTTTAGAGTGATTCATCATGCTCCAGAACCGCTTTATTGTGAAAGACGTTTTTTCCCAAGGGGCGGAGGTCGGATTCACGTGGAATTTTCGGCTCAAAAGGTGCACTCCTCTTTTGGGATCATGGGCCCCAACAAGGCGGTGGATGTTCCACCCCCAACGGCCCTTTATGAAAGGATAGTTGAAGAGAACCGCGCCAGGGCCAGCGTGGATTTCACATGATTTCACAGTGCCTCCGGCTATCTCCCAGCAATGCCAATGAAACAAGTAGCATCTCAAATAGAAGGGCTCATGCTGACACCCAGCCAGAGCATGTCCGAGCAATGTCTTTGGTAGGCACCTGCGCCTTGGAGAAAATCCGCGAAGAATATTGGGGATATCATGGGGTTTGAAGGGTTATAGTAGGATTTACGGGCTCATGAGGGGATTCAATGGGACATAGGGGATGTGGTTTGCTGATGATTTAGTGTAGATTTTATTGGGGTGTTGTGGTGAGTTTAAAGGATTTAACGGAATGTGCGCATTGGGGATATAATGTGGATTTCTCCGGCATGTCATGGGGATTGAACCGGGATGTAATGTGATATACTGATATACTCTATTTGGCTGTGTCCGAAAATGAGGTATGCTGGCATGCCATACATATTGCCTTCTATTGACGATTACCCTCCGGTAAACTAACATAACTATGGAAAATCACCATTTTCAATGGGTAAATCCATTATAAAAGTGCAATTTTCCATAGCTATGTTAATTTACCAGAGGGTATCATGACTAAAAAAAAGATCCACGGCATATGCCACGAACGCGCTTTTCGTGGTCCCACCGATGGCCACGAGAACCATGTTTTTTTTGGCCACCAGAGATGACCCACCTAACAGTCAACTTCAAGCTGTTTGAGTTTCTCTTTACTTCAAGGTGCTTATAAAACATCAACCATCATAATATTCTAAAAATGCAAACATAAAGTCATACATCATCCCAAATATCCATATATCATTTTGTATCATTATATATCCCATTGCAGTCGCATAGCGCACCATCCGCACCATCTCCCCTCGTCTCTTGCAGGAAGCTTGCCCACAAACAAACCAAGATAAATCACACGCTCATATATATATATATATACACATAATCATATACATATATATATATAATATATACATAATCACACACACATACACATGCACACACACATATACATATATATATATATACATACACACATAATCATATATATATATATATATGCATAATCACACGCACACACACATATATATATATAAATAAATAAATAAACAAATATTTATATATATATATATATATTATGCACGTATCCCCAACATATCCTAACATCATAGGCTAATCACTGAAGCCCTTTTCTAAACGCCCAGGTTGCCGCCTTCTCAACGTCGCCTGGCGCATGGTCCTGCGGGCATTCTCTCGCATCCAGTCACGCGAGGCGGTGTGCCAGACTCAGTGGATCCTTGTGGTGGTTGATGGTTTTTCAGCATCTTTTCATGGGATATGAGCCATCAACATTCAGATTCAACCATGAACATGGAAATTTTTCAGAATCAAAATTTGGACTTAACGGTCAACATAGACATTTAAATCATCCAACGTGTCGATTCAAACACGTTTCCGGAGAGTGCGGATTGACTCGTGCTGTGGAATCGAATGTGGAATCAACCATCAAGGATCTGAATTGAGGAAATTCAAACGCCAAAATTGGGAACTACAATTGAAATCAGTAGCACTGAAATGAGTGGCAACTCGTCGACTGTGGATATAGAATGATATATGATATAGACATATAATATTGGGATTTAAAAAAAGTACATTATTGCAATCCAAAATGGGTTTGTCTAAAAATTGACTTCCCATTTTGTGGGTCAAAAGTTTGAGACAACCCCAAATGGTGGATTCTGGTCGAACATATTCCCCCCCCTCCGCATTAGCAATCAAGTGTCACGAGCCAAAAAAAAATCGTCGAAAACGAGATCTCAAGCGAAGGTACCAGACAGATGACGTGGGTTTATCCTAGAATCGCACGGTTTCTGATGATTTTGGGAGATATTTATGATATTTATAGTTTATCAGGCATTTTCCGGTTTTCCTCCATCTAACTACTGTATGGGATGAATTAAGGTACAGGGCTCCTTTGATTGATGGCGAGGAGCAGGAGGTAGCACCTGAGGCGCCGTTCTGTGTCAAACCACAGTTGTGTACCGCGCTAACTGTGAGACTTTGCACCGCTTGGAGATTCTTACAGATTTCCCAGAGTTAGTTTAGTATACTCAGAGTTACAGTAGATTTATTGTTATGCTTATACGTACTTATAATAATCGTTGTACTCATACATGCCTATATTATATTGTAATCCATTATCGCTGTAAATCTACATGCATCTATTCGGTATCATTCGGTATCTATCTATATGTACTATCTATCTATCTATCTATCTATATATATATATATGTATACACCTTTTGTACCCATTATGATTAGTTATATATCACGGTTCTTAATGGTTATTATACATCACCCATCCATAGCTGACCCAAGTTGCCATGAAAACTGGGCACTCCAGAGACTCCAGGGACTCCAGGCGCCAAAGCTCTCCGAGGCCGAGAAATCGATGGAAAAGTTCGTTCCTGCGAAGTAAATCGTCAACTTATAGTAGGAACTCATAAATAACTGCATATAGTGGGAAAAATCCAATCAGATTATCACTATTTGCTAGTAGATGTGGAACATGTGGAACTCCACCTCATTTTATAGGTCATGGAACTAATCATGGGCCATGGTTTGCACATCTATGTTGCCCCCGGGGTAGTATATGTGTGTATGAAATATTGATATATAGTGGGAAAGAAGGGAAAAGTAAGTTCCAACTTAGTTTTCTGGGTTTTTCTCTTAACATAAGTGGTACCTGTTTTTGCTTTTACTTTTTTGGGATGTTAGTATGTCTCAGCATCGAAGGATTGGAAGGGAAGATTCACAGGACTCCTGCAACAATTAGCGGGAAGAACGTACGGTTTCATGTGGTTTTTGTCTTCAACCAGTCCAGTGACTCAATCGCAACAGGGGGAGAGCCTGCTGTTGCGGAAGTGCGGTTGGTTTCGTGCTTTCAGCAGTTTGTTTTGAGCAAGTGGCCAGCCCCTTCTGCTTCGCATCGCATCTATTGGTCAACAAATGAAGGCTACCCCCCAAAATACAATTGTATATACTGAGGAAACCGATTACAAAGTGATGATAAACCACTGGCTCTGGCAAATGCCCGATTTTCGGACAAACACACATGGAAGACCCCAACGAAGGCTTGAAACTTGTTGAAACCGGAAGCAGCTCATGGGAGCACGACAGGAAGAGCGTGCGCGAATTCTTGGGAACATGCTGCCGCGTCGAATCCCTCAACTCCCCAAAGAGTGCGATGAGAAGGCCCCGGGGCCTTTGGACTTGGCCAAGTTTGGGGTTTTTCTGTGTCTTAGATGAGAAAAATTAACCCATGTGTTAGCGGAACGGCGTGTATGGCTGGGCAACACCCCTTGAACCATCTGAACTTGGCGAAGTCTGCCGGAATTTAATCTAAATCCAAATCCAAATCATTCCAAATCGGTTTGCAGCCCAAAGGGCCAAAAAAGAGTTCAGCCCATTAAGATCCAAAAACCAAGCGAATTTGGCAGCATTTTTGTGTGGAAAAGAGCGGTCACCAAAAAACTCCAAAAGTGGACCCCGCTTTCCCCAGCTGTGGCTAGGTCCTAGAACAGCTCCAGGAGGATTTCATGGAGATAGCACGGTCAGCTGATTCCGAGGCAGATCTGAGATCTGGATACATCTGGCACATGTGACCTGGTGAATGGTAGGTGAAATGTAGGTGAATGGATTAATTCGGTTTAATTATGGATAGTTTTTTTTGGGGGGAATGGGGGTGCAAAATTCATATAAATTCATAAAAGGATTCAAAAGGCCAGTTCTAATCCTTTTTTAAATGTATTTTTGCATCTAGGACCAGCCATGTCTATGGCAATGGCCAGTGCCACCAGCAAATCATGGGACCGAAGATACCGAATCGTTTTCAGGCCGCCTTTGAAGCTGTAAAGGAAGCACCAACTCAGATTGTGAATGCTTGCGCTGGCCTTAATGGTGGACCCATCCACCACCAGAGACGGCTAGGGCTAGGGTTGAAGAGGTGAAATAGATATAAAAATAAATATAACTAAGTGTGCATTGCAATTTTTTGGACCCTACGCATGATATAGAATTAGCGTATTTATGCAGAAAGATACACACACGGATATATATATATACTACAACCCGAATCTTATAACATTGCATAAGGATATACATGGTACGGTTGCTTCCCGTTACTGCGATTCAGGAAATGGTGGACCTTGAAGATGCCTGCCATCCTTGCCTTCCTTGCCATAAGGTGATGAGTGCTCCGGCACCGCGTTGCACTTCTTCGCCGCGGAGGGTCATGTACAGGTTGGAAATTGTTGGGAACTGGGAACAGCTGGACAAAAGTTCGCTGTTTGGGTGAAGTGGCTAGCTCTCTTTTGCATATTTTAACAGTTTCCAGAGTCCAGTCTTGAATGATGAACCACATATAAGATAATATAGGAATAGATGGTTCATAGATGGAATAGATTTTCAAATAGATGGACTCTGAAATGAAAATGATATGGTAGAAATTGCTAGAAGATTACCCTCCGGTGAACTAACAAAAAACTATGGAAAATCATCATGCTATTCATGGGAAAATCCACTATTTCTATGGCCATTTTCATGGGAAAATCCACTATAAATGGCCATTTTTCCACCATTTTTCATGGGAAAATCCACTTCTTCCCAGGTCCTGGTTCCCCGGTGGCCATGGGTCCATGCCCCCAGGCATGCCGTGCGCTGCTGTCACGGGACGACTTTGTGGAGATGAACGCCAGGATGGGATGGGATGATCGAAAATGGAGAACATCACCATAGATCCAATCCATCTGGTGATGTCAAACATAGCTATTGAAAATGGCCATTGAAATAGTGGATTTTCCCATGACAAATGGTGGAAAATGGCCATTTATAGTGGATTTTCCCATAAAAAATGGTGATTTTCCATAGTTATGTTAGTTTACCAGAGGGTATCCATCTGGTAAACATACAAAAAACGATGGAAAGATTCACCATTTTGTTAAAGGCTAAATCCACGAAATATCTATGGCATCTATGATATCTATGGGCCATGGCTGAAAAATAGCTGGTTGGTGGTGACTGGAACATGAGTTTTATGACTTTCCATATATTGGGAATTTCATAATCCCAACTGACGAACTCATATTTTTCAGAGGGGATGAAACCACCAACCAGCCATGGTTGAATTCATCATCATTCATCATCTTTCCTGGTCCATCGGCCATATGATATACGAACTATATCTATCTATATCTAGTTCTATTGACGGATAGGAAAGAGAAGAGAAAACAAGTGGTTCAGCATGACTTGGCCGGCCAATTGCTGAAAACAACCGGGATTTAAGCAAGATACTGAAGTGATGACCCTAAACCCGGCGATGTGTTTACACAACAACCAGCGACAATTTAGATTGGACAACCGTGACCTCCCAACCAACACCGGGCCGGCAGGAATGGCATTGGTTCCACTGCGCTGCACATCGCCGCAGCGAATGATGAAGAGGAGATTTGCAAAATGATCTTGAACTGCCCCAGGCCGGGGGTATCCCAGCTGGGCTGGGGCTGGGCTGCTGATGTAGCCTCCGCTGGATCGGGCTGAGGGAAACCAACCACGCCCTGCAGGTATACTGCTGGTGCAAGTGTGGCCAATTCCAATGGGCAGACACCCCTGGACACTGGGCTTGCACACAGCTCCGTTGAACTGTTTTGGAGCATGGAGTGTTGGCATTTGGAAAGGGCTCAGACATGTTCAGAACTACAGTAAATGTGCCAACAATAGGTGGTGAATGTCCACCATTTGACCGACCACGGGGGCCTTCAGAGTTTTCAGGGCCCTGTCCTGGAACCCTGCCAACGTTGTCGTGTTTTATCCCCCCAAAAGGCCCAGGCCAAGCCCATTTCGGGGTTTCACCAGGGCACCGTTCCAGCCAGGACTTTTCTCTCGAGTTTGGGCCTGGGCCTCAGATGGCCTCAGGAGAAAATTGATGATATTGATGGAGGCTGTGAAGAGGTGTATGAATCAAGATCATTTGGAAAGGATTGGAAAAGTCAAGCATTAGTAATTTACTAAGCATTCCTTTTTTTAAGAGGCCCCAACTTTGACTCGTGCCCATGGTGGCTCACAGGACGCAGGATCCGTTCGATTCTGAGGATATAAACAAATTTGATGGCCAGAACCAGCAGAACCAGTTTCAAGACGAGTTTCGAAAAATTGGAACACCCAACTGACATTTTGACTGACATTTGCTCTATGGAACAATATTTCATCAGTTGGGTCAGTTTCTAATTTGTATGCCCTAGATTTTGACCGAATTGATTCAGCAGATCCATCAACAGATGAAGCCATTGCCACCATGATGGGCGATGGATTTCTTCTACTGTCGATGCTCTGGGAACTCGCACCTGAGCTGGAAATGTTGTTCTTTTTTTTTGCTCGAGCCTGTGGGATATCCGATATCCCAAACCTTGGTGTTTGTCAGATCTATCTATCTATCTATATATATATAGATATGTACATATATATATATATACAATATATATATAAGGGGGACGATGGGAAAAAGGGTTTAGTCAATTGGTGACTGCACATTTTTCCCTCCACGGTCAGCAATGATCAGAGGTTCACAGAGAGCAGTGGTTTTTTTCCACATAGTGACATAGTGGACTAAGGAAGATCTTGACAGTGGTCATCCTCCTGCATCCCAGCTGCACAAAGGTTGGGGCAGAAAAACCATGAAAAACCTACGGCGCTCTGATCCTGGAATTTGTGAACGCTCTTGCTTCACAATTGGGCTTCCAACTTCTAACAAACACAAGCAGTGACATGCAGTAACTATATATGGATATTGCAGATGCTAAGAAACCTACTAAGGAAAAACACAGACGAAACCCACTTGGTGTATCGAAGTGGAAAAAAAAACACTTGGGGGAATTATATCCATGTACCCTCTGGTAAACTAACATAACTATGGAAAATCACCATTTTCAATGGGAAAATCCACTATAAATGGCCATTTTCCACCATTTTTGATGGGAAAATCCACTATAAATGGTCATTTTCTGCAATGATTTTTACATTCTTTCCACCAAGCCCAAGGTTTGGCTCGATCACCGCTGGGACCTCAGGATCTTTCAGATGGATTTTTCCGGCCAAGCCTTGGAAACTGGCTGGAGAATGCTCAATTTCTTAGGGGAAAATCAGAATGTAAATCTAGGAAGGAATGTAAATCCAGAATCATTTATAGCAATAATCAGCGATAATCAGACATCATTAATAATCATAAATGGATCTTAATCAACGGATATCAGCTGGGATTTCGCAATTTCGCCTGGGGATCCTGAGATTCCTTTGTGATCTTTACCCAGATTTAAGGTATGACATCATATATCCCAATAAATCAACAGAAATAAATCCCAATAAATCACCATAAATCACCATAAAGCATCCATGACTGCCAGGTGGCCCAGTTCGTTGCTTCGCTGGCGGCTGGATCTGATGCACTCCTGGTGGACTGTGGGTCCATGTCGGCCTGGCGATGTGTTGGTAAAACGAGAATATCATATATGGTTAATGATGATGGTTAATGATGGTTTAATATAATCTAATGAAGTTTAATAGTGAGAATATGGTTAATGTTGGTAAAACAATGCCATAAATAACCATCCCCAATGACTCACCATGTTTATAGGTGGGATTTCAACCATTCCCAGTCATGGCTGATGCCAATGGCATTGTTTTAACCACAAAAAACAGTAAATGGAAAACATCAGATGTGATTACTCAGTGATAATGAATAAGAATGATATATTCGCTTACGCTTCATTGTATTTGACCGTATTTTTTGCCGTGGGCCATTTCACCAATGAGATAGCTAAATGGCACTATTTTCCAGCTGTGAAGCGAGATAGTATATTCCAGCTGAAAAAATGCATAGGAGGGACGCATGAAGGATCATGAAGGGATCACCACCCTGAAAACCAACATGCAAAAATGAAGTTTGGAAGACGATATCCGTTGGGAGATTGCATGTTTTTGTTGGGTTTCGGATGGTTTGGTGTTAGCTTTCAGGGATGTGCCAGGCTGGTTGACACATGCACGTATGCTCTGAACCTTTGTGCGGAGAAGCGGCGGGGGCAGGCGTGGGCATGTGTCAATGCCGTGCATTTGAGATAGTCAACTTTTTACCAGATTGGTGGCTTTAGACGCATTTTTCTGTTTATGGTTTTATAATGCCTATTAGTTCTGAAGATGGACCCGGCTGATTATGCAATACACCAGTGTGTTTTCGAATGTACTTTGGAACTGCCAACATCCAATGACGCAGGTGATGGACCTGTCTGCATCTGGAATCTCTATCCTGGTGTTGTTGATCGTGTCCATCAGTGGCTTAGGGGACTCCATACAGGCGCAGCCTCCATGGGCTCCATGGGTCTGTTTGAAAATTGGGCCCCGAAGTATCGCAGTTTTGGGGTGGAAAATGATGATGAACCATGATGAAGCATCAAGATTTTGGCTAGCCCATTTTCAGAGAAACCCATCTCTGTATGTGGATGGAAAGAAAGATGAAACACAACAATAAACAACTAGTTCCCTCCGAAACTCCGATGACGCCTGATGAAACCTGTTTTTTTTGGTGCACTTCTTCAGGATTTGAGGCACCCGCGTGAGAAAGAACAACTATCACCAGAGATTGTGCTGATCTTTGGCTCCATCGGGGTCTGTTTCGACTTGATCTCCTTCTGGGGACCCTTGGCACAAGCAAAACATCCATGATGGGTCACCCTTTGCTAATGGAAATGGAAGTTGAATGCACACAGCAACAAAAAGTTGGCTTTCGGCAATGTTTTTTGTTGGAGTTTACTGAGGGTATTGTGGCTGCTCAAGAGAAACAATCGATGCATCCCCCTTATTGTTTGCACGTCAAGTGCGACAGAGCAGGGGCTTGCGCAGCCAAATCTCTTGAAAGAATTCACCATTCGGAGATTCAACATGCAACCCAAAGCATGGCGCAGTGACATAGGAAAAACATGCATTTCATCCCATGTTTCTACGGGTTTTCATGAAAAAACACGATTTATGATATGATTTAATATGGTTTGTAATGATTAATCATGATTTTCCGATTAATGCCCCCAACTATGCCTCTCAATCATTACCTCAGCTCTAGAAACCAAGAAAATAATCAAAATAGAACTGAGGTCCTATCTTATTATTCCATGCTAATGTATTCAAAGTTATGCATAGCACGCCTTCCAGGTTTCTACCGCTGGGGGTTGCACAGCATCCTGTCTGGATACGGCGAGGGGTCACCGATGGCATCGCCCATGGCGGTGAATGATGCCATGGTGTCGCGGCTGATCATCGATGGGCTAAACGTATGGTGCTAATCATCTATGTATATGGAGGGTGCGGACAAGATATATATGTATATATAATATTATATATATATATGTATATATAATATTATATATATATATGTATATATATATATGTGTGTGTATATATATATATGTATATATATATATATTTATGCATATATATATATACATACATATATGCACATATATTTATATACTATATATGTGTGTGGATGATTCATGGTGATTCGATCCACCAAAATGCAGCTTGAAATCAGAATCATGGCTATGAGGCAGTGGCTACCGGTAGTTGCCTTTAGAATGAACAGCTCTCATTCTCAACTTGTTCAACCTGCGAAGAATTCAAACCTGCTCCTGCCAGCTTTGTCGCGTCAGCTTTGCTACCCTCTGGTAATTTAACATAGCTATTGAAAATCACCATTTTTAATGGGAAAAATCCACTATAAATGGCCATTTTCAATAGCTATTTTGACATAACCAGAGGGTACATATTCTAACCATCCAACTGAGTCCCCGAGCTCCAGAATCATTGGCTCGACGTCCATGAACATGCGCTCCGCTTTTATGCATGTTGGTGCTGACCTCCTACGCTCCATGGTGACAGTGCTGGAAGGCGCTGGAGGGTCCTCAAGCCACGGCACGTGCGGTTTCGGTATAGTTGGGTATTGTATGGGTATCACAATGAGTCAAGACGTAAGAATTAGGGGATACTAGGGCCTAGGGGATCGCAGATTTTGGTACATTTTTTATTAGACTTTGGCCGATGATCACATGACTCGCATGCGGTGGTTTTTTTTGGATATCATCGGTTCTAGGATCCAACCCCGCATGTCTCTGGTGATGCCTAATCTTTATTTACAAGTTGTCTCCATAGGGCCACCAAAAATTAAAGTCCGATGAACAAATCCCACTGACCCAGATGTTTTTTTTCCCGTCCAATTTTGCGTCAAAAAACAACATCCCCAGCCTTCGCTGTCAGGTCTTTTGGTCATCTTTGGCCACACCGATGGAAAGTCGACCGATTCCCTGGCCTCTGTAGTGGTTTCCGTCACCATCCTTTGTGGTGTCGCTGCGGGGGTTCTGGCTTGGAGCAGGTTGGAGCAGATTTTTGGTTGACCTGGATTGATGGCTGGGGCATTTGGGGCAATCCCCAGCCATAAAAAAAGTTGGAAGCTTGGGAATTAGGGGGGACACGTAAAACTTTTTCGCTCTTTTGCAGGCTTCAACCTGGGGTCCAGCCATCATGGCTGTGGAGGTTTGATGGGCATATTCCATAGAAATCCTCCCCCAAAAAAGATAGAAAAGTAAAGTTTGAGTGAAATAGTGATAGATTTAACAATTTTTAAACATTCTATGTTTATCTATTTTTATGTTGAAAGGTTCATATACATGGAACCCATGCTTCAACGAAGTGAAATCGTACCTTAGGCACACTGCAATGCCAGTCAGCAATGCTGTGCCGTGGCTCTGGGAGGCAAGCGTGCTTGTTCTTCTCGCGCCGATCTACGGAGGAATTGTTGCCAGATACGCCGCTGGTGGAGTTCAGCCGTAGCTTGTGACCTGGCGATGGTCGATCTGGGTTGGGTCATGGGGAAGACTTGGCAATTTTGGGAGTGGAACATGATGATCAGGTGCCCTCTTTTGTTTGGGAAGCCCGTGTGTCCTTCCACGACCTGATTGGTTGATGAAGGCGGTGTAAAGCACGGCGAGCCTTGAGGCCAGACGGGCTGCCAGAGTGCCTGTGAGGCTGAGAAAATCTGAGCCGTTGGTAACTCCTAAAGGCTTAAGGTCTTTGGTTGAGTGCTTTGCACTTGGGGTTTGGTGATGTTTGGTGCCCAAATGTGCCCAATCTCTTAGGAAATGGGATGAAATGGGTAGGCAATTCATTGCCGCTTCTTTGCTTGATTCTATGTTTCGCTCAGCTGCCACTGTCAGCACAAAGCTGTTAGCGCGATGTGGTGGCGCATGGTCCAAAAAGACGGTTGTGCTTCCTGACCAATTGGAGTCGAGCAATCTGAATGTTAGAACTTGAATCCGCCAGATGCCGGAAGACACTGTCTATTTGGGTCATTCTGCGCACGTGTGTGGTGTCATGATGTGTCATGTATATGCCCTATCTGAAAGAACCAAAGAAGTAGAAAATGACACCCTGGTGGTGGCAATGAGACACAACATTTCATCAATCCCATTGCTTGATGATCTTTATCGTCAGCCATGAGAATTTGCAATCTCGCGAGGTATGTTAGGTATGTTTATTAGCTGGTAAGTCGCATTTTCAAACACATCTCTGGGTTGAATTTGGTCGAATCCTCATTTTGCAAATTATGCATAGGTATATATAATTAACAAACTTGAACTTTTCTTACGTGTGGTCTGCCCATATTTTTGTATTGAAACGGCAGCTGAACCTTTTTCCTCATTTCTGAGGACAGGGCTGTGCTCAACTGTCTTGGAAGCGGCGGGAGGGCAGCAAGGGACTCGAAGGAGAAGGGGTCGGCACATCTATGGCAGGACTGGGTGGGACTTGGGATACTTGGGATTGTGGAGCCTGCTCATTTCATAGCAGTGGAATCCATTTGAATCTATTTGAATTTGAACATCACCAAAAAACTGCGCTTGAACCCCCAATCAGACCGCGGATAGCCTGGAGCCCCAAAATTGTGACGGGAACCCGGTTGGATAAGCCAACAACAACTGGCAATTAAAGTCTCCGAACCTGTCAGCCGACGAGGTTCTGAGCTTCGGTGAGGGCTTTTGGTGATGGAGCTACTGTGGAAATCAAACCTGGCAAGGGAAAATCCCAAGGTTTTTTTGGGGGAAGCTCCTCAGAGCTGCTCCTCTACAACTTGTGGAATTCCCGGAAATCTGGGGTCAGATTGCAGAGGGTAGACATTCCAACAGCTGTTTGAACATGTTGAAGCTGGGCCGCCCCCATTTGCTGCCTCCTTTTGAGCCAAACATCAGGTTCTTGCTGTGACTGTGGAAGCCCACGGTTTAAGAATCATATGATGGTGAGAGAGAACAATAGTGTCCAATGGCGAAACAGAAATGTCAGAGCAGCTTTCCACAAAGATATTGGTCTTATACCCATTGGACTCCTATTGCTGGCGTGATCTCGTTGGAGTGCCACGGACAGGACCATGGTGCCAGATGATGATGACACGGTGCTAAGCCTTGGTTCGGGCTTGCCAAATTGCAGAGTTTTTTTTTTGTGCAGGAAAAACTTGGACGTTTTTGGCCGTTGGTCATCCTTTTTCTGACGCTTAACCCACCCTCTATGACCAGCCATTGAAGGGGTTGCCATCTCAATCCAGGTGCAGGATATGGATGAGCTGGATTGAAAACAAATTGAAGGCCAAGAAGTGCCGGCACAAGCTGTGAAACGAGCAGCCCCTTTTTCTCACTGCAGGATGCAGATCCATTTGGCCCAACAGATCCAGATCATTCCAGATGGCTCTTCCATGATTCGTTACTAATCTTTGTTTTTGGGGTATTTGTTTGGATGACTTGGGGGGGCCAAGAAGTGCCGCATCCGGCGTCTTCGAAGTCAGCCCAGCTGGTCCTGAGCTTAGGCTTCTAAGAAAGAGCAGCATCGCAGGGAGAGCAGATCCATGGACTCTTGATGCGCGCGCGCACACAGACAAATATCTGGTATTGTATAGTTATATATATATACATATGTGTATTCAATTATCCATTTAATATCGGTCTATAGATCATAGCTCATAGTTATACATCCATTTATATATAGTGAATTAAAGTGATATATAGCTATAATGTTGACACCGGATTAATAACCCCCCCCCCCTATAGGTCAACTAGGTCAACAAGGTCCAGTGAGGGGGTCCAAAAACCGAACCCCCCAAATAATGTCACCATTCATTCATCCATAAAACGATTGTTATAAGATTCCTATGGGAAAAGATTGGAAAACCTCTGATAAACCATCAGATTCCTATGAGAAAAGATGAGAAAACCTCTGATAAACCATCAGATTCCTATGAGAAAAGATGAGAAAATCTATGATAAACCATCAGATTCCTATGAGAAAAGATGAGAAAACCTATGATAAACCATCAGATTCCTATGAGAAAAGATGAGAAAATCTATGATAAACCATCAGTTTTCTCATCTTTTCTCATAGGAATCTGATGGTATCTTATAAGTTTTCTCATGTAATTCCATTGTAAATACATAAATTTATCCATGTAATTCCATTGTAAATACATAAATTTTCTCTTATATTATATATATATATATATATTTATCCATGTAATTCCATTTGTAAATACAAGTATATGCATACATATATACGTTCATATATGAATGTGTGCATACAAACATATGCATATATACATTCACACATGAATGTACATATAATCATAATGTGTATATATACGTGTATGTATATATATATATATACATACAGAAGCAGGTGCATATGTTACAAAGGGTGATTTAAACACAAGTCCAGGTTACATATATATATACACAAAACACATCGACCGACAGACTGGCTCACCATGGCTCACCGACTGACCAGACAATGCGCAGATAGACATGCATACAAATCAATCAATAGAGCAACAAATGAGCGTAAGCACAGACACACAAACATACACACTTACATCCATGCATACATCCATCCAATACATACAGGCAAAAATACAATTTCTTTTGGCTCTTACTTATGTAGGTAAAAACTCACCAATCTTTGCAAATATATATATATGTAAGTACGTGACCATTGCGAATGCAGATTTACATGCACCCATTGACCCATAGGAAAGCACATTCACAATTTTTTGTCGGTTAGATATATGTTAGTAGGTATGCACACACACACAAGTTTGCACACGCAGCATATATACATACATACATACATACATACATACATACATATATCTATATACACATACACACACACATATATATATATATATATATCTGTGTGTATTGATTTTTGCAAACCTGACATGTATTGTATACAATGCAGCCATAGTTCAGTCCCACCTGCTGCCTTGGTGCGAATTCGGCTGGCCGCCCTGCGGCTGCCGGTGCGCTTTGACACAACTTGCGCGGAAAGCTGCGAGGTCATGAGGGAATGATGCCTCGTAACTAGAGACTATCCCATTTTAGTAACTATGCTTAATAATTTAGTAACTATTAGATATCATAAATTTTATGATATTTAATAGTTACTAAGTTACTAAGCATCAGACATTTTATGATATTTTATGGTATTTAATGATATTTTATGATATTCACGTCGCTTCGCGACGGCAACCGCCCGCACCGCATCGTTGGGCAGCCGCTCGTAACTGCCAATGATGTCGGCCATTGAGACCAAAAACATCCGAAAGTACTGATTGTCGGAAAA
>Ga0126342_10011951_pt1 | contig 15496 bp, 12 predicted proteins | sample Cyp1metagenome_FD_92528 | JGI IMG/M metagenome (GOLD analysis project Ga0126342, IMG submission 92528) | Coral microbial communities from Lord Howe Island, Old Settlement Bay, Australia - Cyphastrea 1 metagenome | ecosystem: Host-associated > Invertebrates > Cnidaria > Coral ...
ATATTATATATATATATATATCATATATATATATATTATACATACATATATATGTATATATTATACATATTATAGATGGGTGGGACATGATATTCTGCTGAACCATACTAACCGCATCCTACAAAGCAAACAGAAACATGAGTTGCTGCGGACACGCCACAGTCGCTTGGGACCGTTGGGATGATCCTCCCAGAAACCCAGATCTGGTTGGTGGTTGACCTTCCCCTCTGGAAAAAAAATAGTCAGTTGGGTAATTAACCATAGTTTACTAACCATGGTTTACTATGGTTTAATACTATGGTTTAATACTATGGAATACATATTATTCCCAATAAATTGAAAAAACATGTTCCAAACCACCAACCAGAGATTATATACTCCAAACAGAACATTTGAGAGCAGTTTTTTAAAATATGGCAATTCCCTAAGTATACGTTTCGAGAATGAGGTTTAATGTGGTAAGCCCAACAATAAACCATCCCCCAGTCATCACCATAAATATATAGGTGGTATGGTTACCATTCCCAGTCATGGGTGGTTTATGGCTTTGTTTGAACCGCATGGGGTTCAATTGCCAAATGTATTAGAAACATTTACAACACAAGTTGGCTTTGCCTGAAAATATATACACTCTATATCAACTGGTTGGTGGTTTTTCCCTACCCCTCTGAAGAATGATGAAGTTCGTCAGTTGGGATGATGACATTCCCAATATGATGAGAAAGTCATAAAATTCCATGCTTCCAGACACCACCGAGCAGTCTGACTGTATACCTAACCAAATTCCAAGGGATCAATCACAACTTGAGGCTCTGCCAGCAGGTCTGTCCTTCAGAAAGGCGACTGGACACAGAATTTCAAACGGGATCTAATGTGGTAAACATTAACAAACAAGCTATTGAACATGGCCATAGAAATAGTGGATCTACCCAGCTATAAAATGGTGGATCTTTCCATAGTTTTTTGTATGTTTACCATAGTTATGTAAACGGTTACCAGGCCGGGTATGTGGTAAACCCAATCGACTAAGCCATCCCCGTCTGTCATCACCACGGGTGGTTCACTGAATCCACTGGCCTCAGAGGTTTCCAACGGCACCACTCCTGAAAGCGAGGCTGACTCGACTGGTCGGTCCCCACATTTTTTCTGGTTTTCCATCTGAAATCCATGGTGAAAATGTATCCTCTGGTAAACTAACATAGCTATTGAAAATGGCCATATAGGATGGATTTTCCCATTAAAAATGGTGATTTTCCATAGTTATGTTAGTTTACCAGAGGGTATCCATGGTTCATCTAAAGCTTATAAATCTCCAAGATCCACTGGTCAAATTGACCCTACTGCGATGTATTTGGTCAGGTCACTCTTAGCAACTGGGGTGCAGTGAGACATCTGCATCTAATGTAGGAAACCAAACAATAATAGACCCCTCGAAGCTATACACTGTATCCAGGTGTTCAGTGTCAAAAACTCTTCTGAACAATCCCTTATCATGGTTGGCTTGCGGGGGTTACGATCATGGAATATGATGATCTCGAATAATTCTAAAGTAGATAGAATATTGACATGTTAATAAATCCTCACTGAAATAACATATTCTATCTACTTCAGGATGTCTATAATATAAATCTATTTATATAATAAGATTTTATACACGTACATGTGTATATGATTGTATATTGGGTAGTAGGGAAATCCACAAAAAAACACAATGGGCATTTCGATGGGAAATCATGGGAAGGTCATTGATGGGAGATATTCCAGCATATTCCAGCTATGTTTGAGTACCAGAATGGAATATGTCTAAACATGTAGATATTTTAAAGATACCTGCAGCTATATTGTAATCAAAGACAAATAATCTAAGCTACAGCTATGTTTGAAACCAGCTATGTATCTTTAAAATATCTACATGGTTTCGTCTACACTTAGTATACACCACAGGTATGTTCATAATTGTTCATAACTACAGTACAAAATAACCTACAGTGATGCAATGATAAGTCAGGTACCTCTCATGGGTGCTTACAAAACCGCTTTCAAGGCCAAAGAAACATTACTTCGTGGGTCCGCAACATAGGAATGGACGGTTTACAATCCACTTGAAGCTGATGCTTCACCAACCAACCAACCCGAATTGTCTACCTTCTTTTTCCACTGCCATCTCTGGCTTTAGCGAAACAGTGAACATGGGTTTGTCCAAAAATATCACACAAATTTCTTCAAATGTGTGTGGACAAAACATGACAAAACTATGACATACAGTATCAAAAGAAAATGTTGTTTTTTCCCCACGTCCCAAACGATGATCAGTGCGCCATTCCGGACGGATGTCCTTGACTGCCGCGGTCCCCTTGAAAGATCACGGCTTCGGAAAAGATCATCTGAACCACACCATCACGACGGTCCTTGGCTGTGGCCGGGTTAGCAGTTAGCAAACTAAGGTTCTCCCAGAATTGGTTTGAGAAAAAAATCGGAAGATGTTGGAATAAGATTCAATAGCTTCCACAATTTATGTGTCAAGACCTGGAAATTCTCATTTGGGTAAAACCATGGTGAACTAAACCCCAATAACTATGTTGGGTGAACTAGCCCCTAAAACTATTGTATTTAAAATTTGAAGTGTCGTACAGAGCTTTCCTAAAATGGCCCCCCAGCAATCATCCATTTGTTTGGTTAGATTCTCTTCTGGACTCTCCATGAAATCTGGGCAAAAAAATAACACTTCACTAACCCGAAATAAGGTCCGAAATATGGGATGATTCCTCTTAACCGAACAGGGTTCGTTATAATGTGCCCAGAAATCAACCATCCAGCTGTTGGGATTGCCTCAGCTCATCCCACAGGGCCGCCCCACGGTGGCTTCGACGGCAATGACCCTCGGTGGCACCACATCACCCTCGCGGATTGAGAAACCTGGAGCAGCCCAGGGAGATATGATGGGGTCATGGGATTTATGACATGAACAAATAATGGGATTGAATGGTTTTCATAGGATTTAACAGGATTTCATGGGAGTTAATAGGGGAATATCATGGGATTATCATGGGGTTCTCGGGGGGCATCATGTATTGTCATAGATTCATGGGAATGATTATAATGTGATTATGTTAAATGATTGAATTGCCCTTAACCACACAAAAATGCTGGGCTTTAATTTTTATCAACAAATCGGATGGGAGAGTGGCATTAAAAAAGGGTGTATGACTAACCATAACTGGTTGGTGGTTGACCTACCCCTCCGAAAAATATGAAAGTCAGTTGGGATGATTGTTTCCAATATATGAAAAAATGAAACATGTTCTAAATTCAAAATCACCAATCAGATAATAACAGGGATATGATGGGACATATCACCAGTAATAATAAGATGTGTGTCTGAAATTGGGGAATCATATTCCCCATCTCTGGGCCCCTGGGCATAAAATATGTGGACAAATGAGGTTCATTCCAATTGGATTGGGGGGGTACCCCATTTTCAGACAAACACAAATTGTTTGTCAACCAAAACTCATGGTGTGTTGACGATAAACAAACACTGGTTATTTAACATAATCTATGGAAGCCATGGCCCATTTATAGATGATATATTATGATTTCCCTATTAAAACCAGTAATGTTCCACTTCGCAACCCATTAAAACAAACCGGATGGTAGTATCACTGCACGACCATCCCAGGTTTCTTGAAAGGCCGGGCATGTCAGCTGTGCGTCATGGTGATGCTTTGACCAATGCCGTGCCAAGACTGATCACCAATTATATAAGAGTCTCAACTGATGATTGATAACTTAAGCACTCATTAATTTTCAGAGCAATGTGTTTAATTCTGATTCCAATCTCAACTGATAACTATCAATAATGGCGTCATAATTCGTCCTTGATGGCGTTTTTCACCATGACTTGACCGTTATCTCGGCCTGTATCAACCTTTGTTAACCCAACCACAAGGCTACAGTATGTGTCAAATCCTGGCACCCTTCACATCAGGATAGCTGATACAGTCAATGGATGTTCATGGCCCAAAACAAACTGTCCAAGAATGCAATTTGACCCATCCGAAAATATTTGCCAATTGGTGGATCAAACCATTTAGGAAGTGTATCGATCCTCCAACTAGCCACAATGTGATACCCCTCCCCAGTAACAGGTTTCTTACCTTAGTCTCACCCCATTGACTAGTCTGATATATCTAAACCGATCAGTGAAAGAATCATGAAATACACCAACTTATCTAGCATCTATGATGAACCAATGATAAATCCTCATGTTTTAAGGTTAAATCACAATTTTTGTTCCACATCTTCGTGGTTAAATCCCCATTGTCCCATAGGTTTCATGGTTAAATCCTTGCTCAGCCGAGGCGCTGTACTCCCCGCTGCTCCGCCCCATCGCAACGTGTTTGTCCGCTGAGACGAACAAGCCTTCCTAAGCAACTGAGTTGTGGTGGCATGAAAGTTGCATATTGAATTGTGTAATGTATAGGTTCTTACAATATCTCACTCATATAATACACAAAATATAATATACAATACATATCACATATAATACATATGATATACAATACATATCATATACAATACAATCAATACATATGTATTTACATCGATTGTGAGATGTTACAAGTTGTTTTTGGTGTAGTAATTTCAAGTGGGTTTCGTCCATTGAAGAAGGCCATGGCATCATGGTGCCATGGCCTCTGCAAAATCACCATTTTTTCGATTTATCTGAAGTTTTATCCCATCATATTCCCACATGTTTCTCCATCAAATCATCATTTGTTGACCAAAAAAATGTGGATTCACCTCGATTGCCCGGCAGCATTTTGGGGATTAACGATGGCCAGCTTGCTGGTTGTCCGATGTTGGTTGGTTGTGATTCACTCACCACGTGTTTTTTACACCGCCACAAACGACGTGTTTTTTTACAAACTGCCAAGACGCGGGGATCAGAATCTGCAAGGTCTGTCCGAAGGCGCAGTCCTGGCGCCACGAGACGATTTCTAGCAAAAAAAAGGGTCGAAAATACCAGGTTAATACCATGAAATCCCATTTCAATACCTAGAAATAGCTAGAAATACCATATAAATTCCCTGGTGGTTTATACAGATATAAAATCATATAAATATGTATGTGTATCTGTGTGTGTCTCTTGATGTGTCTGTATGTGTGTGTATGTCCGTAATGGTAATGATAATGATAATGGTATATAATGGTAATGGTAGAGGTGAAGATAAAGGTAAAAGCAAATGTAAATGTAATGTATGTATGTGTATGTATGTATGTATGTATGTATGTATGTACGTACGTACGTACGTATGTATGTATGTAAGTACGCCCATTCTATATTCCCTTATTTACACCTCTTTAAATCACCAAATGACCAACCTTAAGTAACTACATTTTTTTGGTTGGCCACAATTGGATTTTTGATTATGGTAATTGAGAATCAATAGGAGAACAGGATGGTGAAACAATGGGTTCAACCCCCTATGAATAAAAATATATTGCCACCTAGAGGTCTTTTATTAGGGTCCCATCTCACAAGTTCTTTTTTTTAATTACAAAGGATTTCATTTAAGCATCGAAATCCAGTTTTTGGCAATATTTTAGAGAGATTTTAAAAAGGGTTTTAATCAAATTTGAAATCAAGTTTTTTATTTTTATTATTAAGGTTTTCATTGGAAGATTAGGGGAAAGCTTCGAAATCCAGTTTTTGTCAATGTTTTATATTATTTAATAAGAATTTTTTTTATCAAATTTGAAATCAGGTTGTTTATTTTTTGAAATAAGGTTTTCATTGGAATATTAGGGAAAAGCTTCGAAATCCAGTTTTTGGCAATATTTCATCTAGATGTTTAAAAGGGATTTAATCAAATTTGAAATCGAGTTTTTTAGTTTTATTATTAGGGTTTTAATTGGAATATTAGGGGCACCCTAATAAAAATAACCACTGATAATGAAAATAGATCACCGTGTTTACCAGTTGGGAGGGGGTGTGTTTTAGTAATAGGGAGAGAGATTTTATAAAAGATTGTAAAATTGTCTAAAGAACGCTTTCACGTCTATATAACCACAAGTTGCAACTTGGAACTTCATCTAACTCATCTGGTTATTTAACATAGCCATGGAAAATCCCTCATAAATGGAGGTTTATAATGGTTTATAGCTGGGAAATTATCTATAAATGAGCCATTTTCCATGGCTATGTTAAAAAACTAGAGTGTAATTGTGTAATTCATCTATTTTTCATGTTGTGTTCCCATCTCCCCATCCCCAAGGAATCGCCGAGTCGGCTCCGCGACGAGCCGCGACTCCGCGCCTGCTGTTTCCAGGTCACCTTCCGCCGTGCCACCTGAGCTGAGCTCAGCTCCAAAGTACTGGGAGAGCCATCCGCGAAGAGACCCAAGGTGCAGCTCTGGGTCTCCTGAAAACCAGCGCCAGCGGGTTAAAAAAGGGGAGTCACCGGGGTGGAGAAAAGATGAGAAAAGATGAGAAAAGATGAGAAAAGATGAGAAAAGATGAGAAAAGATGATTGGAAGTTGGAAGATAGGCAAAAATGATGTGATGGTTCATGAGGAAGCAAACATGGGGTGCCAAGTCAGCATGAGAGTGTGATGAGGAGAAAATCTTCAGGACCATTGCATCAGCTGATTGCGTGGGCCCTTAAAAAAGGTTTCCACAAAAAGTTAAAACCATAAAATCCATCATTGTTGGGTCAAGGTCGGCCGTTCAAATGCTGGGCTTTGGAGGGGGTTCCCTGAAGATTGCGAATACTGTTGGGAGCGAAGGCAACATGACATATGTGCCAAGGTTGAATTATGTACGGGAATTGGACATCCATCCCATAATGGGAATCCAAACACAATGGGTATTCTTTGAATATCTATTGATGGATTGATGATCATCCTCCAATATTAGCATTTAACCGAAAGCTTAGACCATTGCACGTGTGGCTTAGTCTGTGGTGTTTTTCTAAAATCCAGTAACATGGTAATTTCATAAGTTTTGGCCCATCCGTATCTGGTTGGTGGTTTCAACCCCTCTGAAAAATATGAAAGTCAGTTGGGATGATGAAATTCCCAATATATGGAAAAACATGTTCCAAACCACATACCAGATATTCATATCAATATCGATTGAAACAACTTCTGGTCGCTTGAAACAAGGGCTGGGTGCTTGTCCGTTCTGAATTTTTAAGAATTTGACGTCCTATTTGTCGGGAATACATCAAGAACTTGGCCTAAAACCAGGGAGTAAATGTGCAAAACCCAGGGAGCTTGATAAGAAAGTAGTTTAGATTTTCAAGAACTTGTTATTTATTAACTTGTTACCCATCTTCAGCGGTGGCAGAAGAGAAATAACATGACATTACGCACTGAAGATGTTGAACAGGTCATTGGGCTTGGTGAAGCCAGAGCTGACTGTGAGGTGTTCACAATTTCCAATACATGTAACCCCCACAAATAGTAGCGGGAATTTTCTTGCCACATTATGTGTATCCAGCATCAGGTCTCCATTTTGTGTGCTTCTTACCAGAAAACTTCTCCATATCAGCTGAAATTGACTTTCTCCATATCTTAGGACAGGTTTACCCAAATACAAAGATTCTTCAATCATAGTACTACTTGTTCTACTCACAAATCTGGCCGGGACAGGTTTATCGTCCTCAGTATTTCACCATTTAAGATGTTGCGGTTTCAAAACGGGAAAATTGATGTTAGGTTTCAAAGAACAAACATCTACAGTATGATAACCTTTGAGAACCTATCAATCCTATCAAACCTATCAAACCTATGGTTTCGCTTCTAACGGTGTGGCAACTTTCCACAGGTTCTCTAACTACTTGTTAAACATGATTTGCTGGTGAATTCCTATTGGTCATTTAATCATTTGCCATCATTTACCCATGTACAGCACCATTGTCTCATTTCTGGTTGAACTTGTTTTTCACCACTCGCAGATGATCATCATCGGTCACCCGTTCCAATGCCGTCCTGAATCAACTGAGTGCAGAAAGAGATGTTACCAGATCCAGGTAGGACCTGACTCAACGGCAATGGGACGGATCAAGCATGGCTGGGAACTCGCCTATACAATTGAAGGGGTTTTTCATGGGAAAGTCATCGAACGAATGGGGTATGAGGGCGCCATTGCCACGTGTGATTAATTACGGGATGGTAAGCAGCAAGAATGGGGCCCCAATCATGGGGGATATCGAGGTAGCAACTTGACCCAAATGAGACTTTGTACCGGGTGCTTCATCTGACAATGGTGTACCATTGGGTCATCATCGTCCATTCAAAATAGCAATTTTGGAATAATTTTGGGAGTTTATGGAGGTTTCTTAAAATGGGAGTACCCCCGAATCATCCATTTTCGTAGAAGTTCCCATTACAAACTATCCATTTTGGGGTACCCCAGTAGGAAACCACCATATAATTATATACAGTCAGTCGACTGGATGATTTGGGGCTACACCCAAGTTGGTCACAACAGAAACATAGCTAGTCAAGTCATGAATAGAGAATGGAACCACACAGTTGCTTCATGTTCAATATCAAGCCATCCAATTTGTATATATATATATATATATATATACATAGGAATATGTATTTATTTAAAACTATATACATATATATATATATATATAACTATATACGTATAATGATACACATGTTGTTTATTAATTGAGCCATGCCCATCTGAAAACCTTTCCATGCCCATAGCCTCTGGTAATCCAATGTGGTTTCTCGGGAATTTTCGAATGGGAAAATATGAGAAACTCATCTACCCTCTGGTAAACTAACAGTTTGCTATTGAAAATGGTCCATTTATAGTGAGTTGTCCCATACAAAATGGTGATTTTCCATAGTTATGTAAACGTTTACCAGAGGGTACTACATGTTACTAAATGATGATTTTCCATTGCTATGCTTGATTACGGAGAGTATACACAAAAAAAAACTATGAAACGTTCTGGCTTTCGATATATTCATGTTACACCTAAAATATATCCCGTAGGAACCCTCAAAAAGATAGAGAAACAAAAACTCATTCATTCTACTGTGCTAAAAAACCCTGTGAGTGTTGCACCAACACAGCTGCACATTTCAGACTTCAATATCAAACCACCCAATTTGCAGGTATATCAATTATATACAGTATATGTATACTGTATACATACATAATTACATCTATGTATATATATATATATATGAAAGTTATTTGCATACTTTATCTTTTTTGTCAGTAATAACTGGATACCCACTTAAATATCCAAATTTTCATGAGAAAAAAAGCTTCTAGTCCATTAGAATTTGGGGTGCCCGGGTACCTGTCCCCTGGACTTCCCCACCTCCTCGTTGAACAGCAGTGTCACATTGGTTTCTGCCGGCACCTTCTGCCCCAGCGGTGTGACTCCGCCAGGGAGAACGAAGGGCCTGGCACTTTGAGAAACAACAAATGGTTTTTATGTGGATCATGTCTGATGATTTATATGATTTATATGATTTATATGATTTATATGATTTATAGTAGATACCAAAGATTTTGAAACATGGATCCAAGGCCTTTACATGTATGTATATATGTGTATAATAACATATATATATACATATATATATATGTATATTGATGGTTTCCCAAAGGCTCATTATCAATAAGTTGATAAATTGTACAATTAATATAGTGAGGCTGTAAGGCTGCACAGCAGATCGTAGATCCAGATGAAATGACTTCTTATCACGTTTGTGTCATAAATCTCAAACCACCTATATATAACTATCTATAACATTCTATAACTATACTATTTGGGACAAGCATCTTTTTGAAGTCTCCGCAGACATGCTGACTGGGAAAACACAATACATCATGGTTTAAAGTTTAAACACGTGTAAACCCATGAACACTGCAGCCACTTAAAGTAAATGCTTTTCACACACAGCATGCTCAGCTCACCCATGAAAAATGTTGAACCATTTTACATTGCCACATGTTACAGGTTCAATCACAGCAATCGGCGGCTCCACCCTCATAATCATAGATTTCGTTGAGCATTGGGTGTAAAAGCCGACTTTCACATTGCCAATCCCAAATACTCTGAAAACTCAGATTCTTGGCAGGTTAAGTAACATATAGTAACATATCCCCCCAGCAAACAGTTTTCTTGTTACAAAGAAAGAGTTTTTTTCTATACGCCCAGTCGGTTTCGCAGCAGGGGTCCCAAAAAGGGGCTCCCTAGCCGTTTTTGGATCACACTAGTCCCCAAACGGCTATGGGCTATTTCGGCCTTTTTGGGCCTATGGGTCAAAACCCTGGTACCTATATAAATAATTACCATGATTATATACATGTGTGTTTCTCTGAAAACAAGGTACCCCAACATACCTCCTGAAGCTCGGATCAGTTGGAAGGTCCAGCCATCCAAGTGGTACTGTTATGGAAAAATGAGTTTTAGCTGCTTATTTCTATAGGAAACATTCCATAAACGGCAATTTATAAGTTCTAACTACTAAGTTCAATAGATACATGAGGAGTTTTTATAGACCATTGAATCATTTGTTGAATCTAGTTATAACATGTTATAACATGTTATATCATATATATATATATATCTAATAAATGGCCCTAACATGCCACTGTATAATCCCATGATTTTCTTGGTACTTCTAACAGGCCATCAACGGGGCCTGTCAGCTGGACGCCGTGGATCGGGACCGGTCTCCAGTGGAAATAGGTAGGCCTCCAAGGGTCCAGCCAGGCTTCCTGGACGGGTCATGGCTCGCTATTGGGTTTCTTCTCATTATTAATAATGGTTAAAATTTAAAATCATGATTATTAATGAGATGATAATGGGATGGCTGATGATTATTAACTATCACCCCATCATTATCCCATTATTAAGGAAAAACCGCAGGATGTCAAAGGCTCGGGATAGGGATTTCTAATGAAATGAGAAAGTGTGAGAAAGTGTGAGAAAGTGTGAGAAAGTCGATATACTTCTAATTGGTGGTTTCAACCCCCCTGAAAAATATGAAAGTCAGATTGGATCATCATCCCAGCTATTGGGGAAAATAAAATTCATGTTCCAAACCACCAACCAGACTTGAATTAATGATGATATTTTTGGGCTGGACAACGACTATAACAACATACGACTTGCCATCCCATATGGTATGAAATTATCAGCCACCGCGTGGCGCCCGTGAGGATCACAAGGGTTACCAATCATCCAAAGTCGCGGAATGGAAAACATATCATGATATGGACATGTCATGTGGTATATGATATGTTTGTTGATCAATGAAACATGGGGGTATCATCAGAATATAATGGGGTTAAACCAATCATGAGGGGGATGTAGTGCGAATATGATGGGATATATAACAAATTTCTCCTTCGGTGTCCCCAAACATGGCGGGCCCCGCGGGCTGCTGGGGAATCCCCAAAGTCAATGGTGGTTTTGCTGGTTTATAGCTGGGAAAATCAACGAACTATTGCTGAGGGATTTTCCAGCAAGCCATGGAGCTGATTACCAGATGGTATCAGCTTCCATGTGAAAGTGAAAGGTGTAGCCGCGTAGCCCACCTCTATCCACATGCCATTTTGTCAACACAACGACCACAAAACCACAAACAGATTCTGATCCTGCAAGGCCTATTCAGCATTCTGTATGTCTCCACATTTATGTGCCTAATCTTAGATACTCTGCAAAAAAAATAGTGATGTTTTGCTGGTTCGGTCAACATATCCCAATGAAAATGGCCATACATTTCGGTGGAAGCCAACATCCACTGCAAGGGCTCCTGGGGCACCGCATATTGATTTGTTGGTTATATCCAAAGTGTATCGAATCGAAGTGTATATCCCTATATCAGCCTATATCCCATGTTTGTTTCTTAGTTTGACTCCACTTCGATCATGATCAACCATCATTCATCATCATTCATCAACATTGCTGCCCCATGTTCACACACACATTTGTTGGTTACATCCTTCTGCAAGCAACCATTTCATGATTTTCATGGCTCAACTGGCCCCGTCCATGGTCCTTTGCTGGTATCAGCACCCATAAAGCTTCTGGACTCTACTCTGACCTGCTCATTCAGCTGTGGGAAGGGGGCATAGCGGCATAGCGACTCAGCTGTGGGAATACGAACCAGATTGGATTTGCTACCATTCAAGTTCCCAAGTGCCAGATATTTGGGTATGTATATAGGTTATAACTCCAATTTAGGATAGGTTATTGTTTGGTATGTATTTATCTTATATTTGGTTATATAATGTGGTACGTTAAAACTCCAATTTAGGATAGACCTTAGCAAAAAGGATGAGTTACGTAGCTGCACTCAACGTCATACCTGCTGGGATGACAGAATCACACGACGCTACGAGAGTGGAACAGCCCATTAACATATGGATCTTTTGGGGCTACCCATCAGTATTAATTATTAGGAAAATCATCCTTAATACTAGGAAAACATATTAATTAATGATATAGAACACCCACATATTGGTATCACCTATATGAGAAAACACCAATACTTAGGAAAACATTAGGAAAACATAGGAATAGTTTCAAGAAATATTAGGAAAACACCAACATGTTTTTTGAAACTTCAGGAGTCTCTCTACCAATTCTATGTGGCAACAGCAATGGTAACATGGCAATATTCACCCCACTGGGATGTGTCTTCCACCATGGGTAAGTTGCTATTTTTGCAATCTCACAACCCACATAAATATAAAATATATAAATATTTATATATATATATATATATATATGTATAATGTATATATAGATAGATAGATAGATAGATATATATATATATATACATAATTATATTATAGTAATTATATTATGGAACATCCTCAGTAAGATAAGTGGCTAATGTAAGGCCAACCGTTGGGATTCTGCTCCCACAAGGCGCGCCAGGCGCGCCAGGCCAAAAATCATCCCATTGGATGGAAATCTCGTAGCGAATCACAAAAAAAAACAACTGGGAAATCACCATTTTTTATACCCTCTGGTAAATTAACATAACTATGGAAAAATCACCATTTATAGTGGATTTTCCCATTAAAAATATGATATGACATTACCCTCTGGTAAATTAACATAGACCCTGGCAGTCATCGGGGTTGGAAGATTAGTTTCCATTAAAACTAGGCTATTTTCAGGGTCTATGTTAATTTACCAGAGGGTATCTTTAATGGGTAAATCAATGTAATTCCAGGACCTCAAAAAGAACGTCCTTATTAAAAGATATTAAAAGTGCCACTTTTGGCAAGGACTCAGAAAGTACGGCCTTAGGACTTTAATGGGTAAATCATCTTTCTTTTCATCTATGAGCAATTTTCATCAATTTTCCATATGTTAAATAACCAGAGGGTACATGTTACCATGTAAATGCCTATTTATTTCGCAAATTTTCCAGGGCTGGATGACACCTGAGGGTACTTGGGAGCGCCACGCGGGCCCCTGTCAGAAGCCATTGGTGAGATCACTGGGTGATGAGCCATCGATAATTTCATGTGTTCCACTGGATCTGTCGACTCACACCATCCCAAAGTCAACGTGAGCATGTCGCACAAAGTGCTTCCTTCAAGTCGATTCGCGCACTCAAAACGGGTGCAGTTGGGGTTTTGAATGGCTATATTCGGCTATATAGTCATTCTAATCCCAAAGGGCTTACAACTGAATGGGTATAGTCGTTCTAATAATCCCAAAATAGTTTGGATAGGGGGCCCCTACAACTATGCTTCTGAAAAAACACATCCCCATGACATTCCCATGGCTGGTAACTCCCCATTTTTTCAGTGTCAAATGACCAGCAATATACCCTCTGGTAAACGTTTACAGTTTGCGAGCTGCAAAATCACCATCTTTAATAGGTAAATCACATATAGATACCATCTTTAATAGGTAACAATCATTACCAGAGGGTATCATATATTTACTTGCAGGGTATATCGGTATATCCCACAATTTTGATAGGCTAGCTATATCCTGGAAAATGCTATCATATAATTTGATATGATTTGTGAAAATTTCCACAAGATTACCATACTATGTGCCATGGTCTGCCATGGCCAAAGCTTGGACTAAATATATCCCAGCTTGACCATGGCACATGCGGGATTCAAAATATAGGTACCCCTAAATCCATTGTCATTGTAATCCGCATTCAAAAATCATTCTAAATGGCCATCCGGAGGTTGTCAAACGCCCCATTTTCCGACGAACCCTGAGGTTTGCTAAAATTGGGGTACCCCGAAATCATCATTAGACCTTTTTAGTATTGAAACCTATGGTTTTTGGGTCCCCCATTTTTAAGAAACCACCATATATCACTAGGCAATTTCTGGAGAAAACAAAAAAAACACCACGTCTGCCTGAAAGAGGTGCGGACTCCGTGGAGAATCGAAGCGAAAGGACACCAAACCCGGCTCCAAACTCAACTGTCCGGAGCCCCTCGGCAGCTGGAAATAGCTTCTGGTAGATGGCCATGGAGAATGGCCCACTTGTAGATACTGTAGGATTTAATTTACCTACTAAAACCCTACCGCATGGAAAGCCTCAGTGGGGTGGGGTTGCTTAATAACGACTGGACGTTCACTTTAATTTGCACACATGTGGACGATGCTACGCTTCTGGAGGTTCACTTGCACTTGCACAGCGGAGACACCTTTGTTGCCTCAAAAGAACATAACTCCAGGAGACGCATTCGCGCGGCATCTCAGCTGAGACTGAGAAGATGCAACGCAAAAACCGTCATAAGTGTCGGTTTCGAACAGCTCTAACATAGCTATGGAAAATCACAATTCCTAAGAGGTAAATCATCAAAATTTAATGGGCCCTGGTTTCCTATTTTCCATAGTCAACCATGTTGAACTAGAAGATGGCATATCTTGGTGCTGAGGCTGATGATATTGGTTCTAATATATTGCAAGAAAGGTCCCTCCATTTATGTGTGTTGGTTTACAAACCCATCTAACTAGTTCGATATCTCCACCATAAACATCCATAAACCCAACAGTTGTTGTAGTGTAGTATACTAAACCAACAAAGAACCATCTTGGGAACCCTACATTGTAGACCTATAATGACGTATCTATAGAACCATCCCAACCCCTGGATCCAATGTGTGTTTTTTTTAAGGATCCTGGGAACACCCATGGATCTCAAATTCGTCAAAGGCTTGAAACTATACTGTAGCACAATTTTTTTGTATCTCCGCAATTAGTACTGGAAGGTTCCGAAAACAAACTGTTCGATACTGGGACATCGCACATGAGATTCACATCGAAGGTGCTGGGATGATGACTTGCGAAAAGCAAACAATATGGACATATAATCGCCAAATACATGAAATATGATTTCTAGTCATGTCTTGTGTTTGGCGTCAACGCCAGTAAGAGACCATGCGCGCGTTGATATTTTGGGGGAGGAGGGGGGTGGCGTGGGGTGGGGTGGGGTGGGGAGGAGGGGGCAATA
>Ga0126342_10011952_pt1 | contig 15495 bp, 7 predicted proteins | sample Cyp1metagenome_FD_92528 | JGI IMG/M metagenome (GOLD analysis project Ga0126342, IMG submission 92528) | Coral microbial communities from Lord Howe Island, Old Settlement Bay, Australia - Cyphastrea 1 metagenome | ecosystem: Host-associated > Invertebrates > Cnidaria > Coral ...
ATGTGGTGCCCCCAAGATAGCTAAGTTGGTTTATAACTCTAATAACTAGGACTTATGGTAGATATATCTATAGTTAATGGGATTATAAACCAACTTATAACTGGGGGGCACCACCTTGTATGGCTGCTCCACTTGTAGGAATTACAGTATTGCCAGCCTGCCCATTATGGTTCATGTGGCTGCCATTTGGTTGAAGAATTTTGTTGAGGGCTGGAGGGGCGTCTGCTCAAGATGTTGTGGGCTATGGCACTCACTCGTGCAAGGCGACTTTGTTACATGAATACGCCCATTAATATTCCCACTAATGTTCCTATTGCGGTTATCTGAGTTGTATCACTAACCATTGATGATATTTCTATATGTTCTTTTCAACACCTCCATTTATACATCACAAATAAGGTTTTCATCCTAGTTTACTGAGTCTAGTTCTATCACCAATAATATCCCCATTAATGATCATTGATGTAGGTAAAACAATAATAAACCATCCCTAATTTCACCATAATAGGTTGTATAAACAATTCCCAAATGGGTGGTTTATTATTGTTTTAACCCACAATATCATATTTTTGTTCTCTCCCTTTCCAGCCATGTCTTCCGTTGGAGGGCTTAAGAGTCGAGCAGCAAGATTAGAGGCTGAGAAACATCGAGACTGGGCAGCCTTTTTTGCGGGGGGACACCCTGGAAAAAGGGGACAAACATGGTACTAGTAATATTAATATCAAAAAATAGCACCATGAACAATTGGCATCTTTTATATGATGTTATCATCAAATGATAGGTAAATTGATGATTTCTAAGAAACAGGGATTCATAAATGTATACTGATTTTTTTTGGAGTTACAAGCACTAAATGACAGTTAAAAATTGGGGGGTTAACAACCAAACATTGAGACTTAACCGTTGTAATTTTTCGGGATGATGTGTGATGGGGTTCATGGGTACAGTGATGGGCTTCTGTAACTGATGAGATAAATCCCTATTTTATAGAGTTTTATAGTATAATCACAGGAATATAATGGGATATCCCAGTTATAATTAATGTAATATCCCAGTTTATTTTATAGTAAGTTTTATAAACCCATATAACTGGAATATCCCTATAGTCTCCCTCTATTAATTAGAGTATAATGGGGGTTATAAGTCCAGTTATATATGACATATCAATACATATCAGACATATCCCAAGCCATATGCGAAACATGGTGCTGGAATATGAATCCCAACATTTGCACTAAAAATCAAAAAATCACCCAGTTTTGTAGGTTTTTATATACCATGGTTCGCATTTGGGTATGGCTGCAGCTCAATTCATGTAAGGTCCCAATCCATACCCCGGACCTGCATACGATCCATTCTCCTGATCCATGTTACGCAACTCCTTCGTTCCATCTGTCCGGATCACTGCGTAACGTATATCCGTATACTTTGAGCCATAGGCCATATCACCAACCATTGGGATTTAACCAATTTAACGAAGAAATGTCAGGTTTCTGTTGGTTCTTTTTGTTTGAACTGTCGGATTCATTGTGATCACTTTGCCTCCACCTTTTGAGGCATCCCATTTTCCAAGACGCCCGTCTAGAGATGATCCGAAAATGGAGCTACGTTAGAACCATATAAGACCATATGAATTGGTGGTATGTCCCCTTACATAGCCCTGAAACATAGGCCTTATATGTGGTAGGTACCTCCGATTTAGGTTCCTGAAATGGCCATTGATATGTTCGCTAAATTTTTGGCTATGAATCAACAAGCATTCCTTTTTAGCTGAGGAACGTCCATAAATCAAAGCTATTTTGAGGTGACACAAGGTGAACTTTTCTGATAATATATCTTTGGTGGTTTAACAATTTCGCCATTTTTGTTAGGCAAATCGTCTTAAATCATCTATAAATGGGGCATGGCTTCCATAGCTACGTTCAATAACCAGAGGATATTTTCAAGAAAATCCCCAGATTCACAAAGACTCTGAAAATAGTCCAAAAATAGTGAAAACTAATAGTCAATGGATTGGTTTAACGGAAAAAAAAAATACAGAAAAAAAAACAATTTTGAGTGGGAACATCTATGGTTTCCTGTAGATGTCCCGCTAAACCAAATCCATTGAATAGGGGGTTATCATGATTATCTCATGATTACCCTCTCGTTATGTCAACATAGCTATTGAAAATGGCCCATTGAAATAGTGGATTTATCTAGTAAAAATTGTGATTTTCCATAGTTATGTTAGTTTACCAGAGGGTATCTCATGATTTTCCCAGATGTTCCCCAAGCTGAGGAGACTTTATCGCGAGTTATTGGCAGCATATGTATGTTGATGAGGATAGCGGGGACCTGAGCCGAATAGCCGAAAAGGGGGCCCCTGGAGACTCACTGAACAACGGCTTGTCTTGGAAAAATCTCATGGTTTTACCGTAACTGGTTGGTGGTTTGGAACATGATTGTTTTTCCATATATTGGGAATAATAATCCCAACTGACGAACTCATATTTTTCAGAGGGATTGAAACCAGCAACCATGGTTTTTTTCCTATCACGTAGCATGGGTTCCTGTAAAGTGTCCAACCAATCCAGTGATTGACCCTTGGGGACTGTGGGTTTCTGCAACCATGGGATAAAGCGGGGATGTAAACCGGGAAATGATGGGGATTGGACTAAGAACTCACAGCTGGAACCTCAGGTGCTTTGAACAAAGTCGGGTGATGGGGCTATTGGTGACGCCTCAAGACATGTTTTGGTATTGGTACCGATGCAGAAAACTTCACCATGAACAAGTCGGATTTATCGATTAGAAATAGAACTAAGCGCCCCTCAACAACGGGTGAGTTAAGCGCCCCCCCCTCAACAACGGGTGAGTTGCTTCGCAACTCAATAACTCTTGGATTTTTGGTAGATGTATCAATCTACTATCATCGCTATAGATGTTGAAACATATTCTAGGGGGTCCTGTGTCAGATCCAGATTTTCAGTAAAAATCAGAAAATTGGGCGAAGAATCAATGAATTCATGGATTGGAGGATGGGACAATTTACAGGGAACCCCCTGCATCTAGTTGTAAAAACCAGCAGGTTTCCAGCTCAGTGTCCCGCAGCACGTCGTTTAGTAAGGGGGTACAGCCTCCGGACGCCATAGACAGTTTTCCCCCCTCGATGTTTCTTGTTGGATAAACCCATAAAAAAAACTGCAGATAGCCGCTGGTAAACGTTTACAGTTTTGCGAACTTGAACATGGCCCAGTCGAAATAGTTGATTTACCCATTAAAAATTATTGAACATGGCAATAGAAATAGTGGATTTACCCAGCTATAAAATGGTGGATCTTTCCATCGTTTTTTGTATGTTTAGATGGTATATCACTGCAGAATTCACTGCAGATCTCCACCATCAATCCAGCGCAGTAGGCCGAGGCCAGCTGGCCAACCACCTTGGTGAATTCTCGGGATTTTTGTTGGTGAAACAATGTGAAACAATGTGAAAAATATACAGATTTCAGCTGGTTGGTGGTTTGATGTTTGGAACATGAATGGATTATGACTTTCCATTCAGTTGGGAATTTCATAATCCCGACTGACGAACTCCATCATTTTTCAGAGGGGTACCCTCTGGTAAACTAACATAACTATTGAAAATCACCATTTTTAATGGGTAAATCCACTATAAATGGCCATTTTCAATAGCTATTTTGACATAACCAGAGGGTATGTATACCACCAACCAGTATGTTTCACCTGCACCGAGCTATCGTTTGGTGGACCCGTTTTACGATAGACATGTCACATCGACACAACGTTGTCCGAGGCACACTCTCGGACGCGCATCTCGATAGCTTGCTGATGGCCGGAATGGAGAGCTGGGTGGGTTGCGGGTTGCGGAATTATCAACGAGTTGTTGTTGTTGTTTCATGTTGGTGAATTCCAATGGAATACAACCAGATATGGATTCTACCTTCTACATGAATACTATAGTTCGACGTATCATACCCTCTGGTTGTGTCAAAATAGCTATTGAAAATGGCCATTTATAGTGGATTTACCCATTAAAAATTGTGATCTTCCATAGTTATGCAAACGTTTACCAGAGGGTAAACCATAGTTATTGCAGTTGTTTGCTCCAACTTAGCTGTCGTAAATGGGGGCCCAGCTAATCCTAGCCCTGAGGATGTTGGTTTTTGTCATGTTTGTGATGTTCCACAGTGGCCAGAAGCTAGGAGAAAAGTTGGGTGGAATGAGACTTACCCTCTGGTAAACGTTTACATAACTATGGAAAATCACCATTTTATAGCTGGGTAAATCCACTATAAATTGCCATTTTCAATAGCTATGTTAAATTACCAGAGGGTAATGAGATATCTTCAACTCTTTCCACGCAACTTTGATAATCCTCTGGTAGCTTTGGATAATAGGTAAACCCAGGTAAACCATCTATTTCTATGGGCCATCTATACCATGGCTATGTTAAATACAGTAACCAGAGGGTAATTGTAATGTCAACCCCGGATGAGACTAAACCATGGTTTATGAAAATTAGGGGGGTACCCCTCCAATAGTCATTTCATCTAATACTTATTTATGGTACCCTCCCAATTGAACAATCGTTTGGGGTTTATTAATCCAGGGTTGACATTAATCCTCTGGTAGCTTTGGATAGCAAGATTATCCATCAACTCTTTCCAGAGATAATCTATGCTTTGGACAATCCTTGATGTCTAACTTGTGCCATGGGGATAGATCGAACACCACTATTTTAAAATATCTTACTGTAAACCTATGTTAAACAGGAAAAAAAACATGTTTTTTTCCATATGTTCAACCTATGTTTAACCATGTTTTTTCCCCAAAAAGTGCGGCGATTTTTTGGGATTCACCAGGGGAGGTCACTGCCAAGTCGTCGGGATGATCTGAGCCAACTCCTCGCCTCAGGGTCTCCAAAAGAAAGAAGACGAGCTAAGACAACGCTCTGAGGACCAAGTCTTTAGAGCTTTCCATATTTAGTTGTGTCGGTGACCATCCCCAAAAACCAGAAATGGCTTCCCAAAAGTGGAGGTCTATCATTAGGTTTACCCTTTGGTAATCAAACTTGGCATCTTTAGAGTTTTCCAAATGGAGAATCAACGGATTGGTTTTTTAAGCGGAAAATCGGGAAAGCGGAAACATCGAAAAAATTGGGGCTAGAAACAAGCCATTGAGACAAGTAAATTGATTTGGCTGGAGATAGGATATGGGGAGTTCCATGGGTTTCCTAAATGGGAGTACCCCAAATCATCCAAATTAGACCAATTTAGTATTGAATCCCATGGTTTCCAGGGTATTCCTCCATTTTAAGAACCCCCAAATTTTGCTTTGTCTGAAAACAGTGGCAATTTGTGTGGGAAAAGTATCATGAACCATCAAATTATGTGGAATGTTCCAAGCTATTGAGCAAGTATATCCACAAGGGGCATAACTTGTCATGTTACCGGTTTATTGAGCCAATTGAGCCAATAAAAACCTATCAGTGTTGTCTGAGGTGTTGCAAACATGTCCTTTTTGGACACTCCTTGGGGGGCGGATGGCTGGTATACCATTTCTTATCGCCTGTGTCCGTTGTGTTGCATTGAAAATTCTATGGAAATCCTGATCATGTACACCATGATCAATTGCCTGGAACGGATGCGACAAATGCCGTTGGTCTTTCTTTTCTGGTTGGTGCTTTGGAACATTTTGTTTTGTCCATTCAGTTGGGAATGTCATCATCCCAACTGACTTTGTTTTTCAGAGGGGTAGGTCAACCACCAACCAGTAACCCTTATCAAATGATAACCCTCCGATTTATCAATTCAATCACTTCCTGTAGTCCCGAGAGGGCCGGCATGTAGGTATACCACCAACCAGTTTTGTTTATGGGAATTTAAGGGACATGTGAGCTGATGACTTCACTCAAGGGGTCCAGTAGGATAGGTGAGCTGATGCTGAAGATCATGGTGGGTTGCTCCAAACACACCCAGGGAAAGAGCGGTAAATTGAGTAAATAGTGGTAAATATGTGATGTATTGGATTATTGAGATAGAATGGGAATATCATGTGGGATACATATATATATATATTTGCTTGGTGGTTTCAAACATTTGGATTAGTTTCCATGATATATGGAATTTCATCATCCCAACTGGCGAACTCCATTATTTTTCAAGATGGTTTTTTTTAACTATGACAACCATATGAACCATTATTATCAGTTTTTTAAAACCATATATGAATCATATATGATATATTCAGATAGTTAGTATATCATATCCCATATTAATACATATCATATACCATATCATTAACATACCATATCATTAACCAAGTATTAGCCATTTATGGACACCACCATGTTTCAACCATCCCTAAAATAAAAATCATTTGCCCCCCCCTGGGGCCCCCCCTTGTGGCTATCATTTACCATGCAATGACTGCGAGTGGTGGATTTGACTAAGCTAAAATGGTGATTTACTACGGAGGGGTTTAGCATGAAAAATGGTGATTTACTATGGTTTAACCATGAAAAATGATGGTTTACTATGGTTTTATGAGATGATGTAATGTGATGTATTGGGATATAATGGGAATATCATGTGGGATATATACAAATATATATAATGGGGCAATCCCCCAAAAGCTGACCCCTCCAACAACGAAGGTTTGATTAAGGGCTTGTTAACCACCAACAACCATTGTTGGCGGGGCTTATTTTCAGCATCTATTACTAGCAAGGTTGCTGAGAGGTGGAAGGGCGATGCTTCGTATCAGAGAGGATGCAACAGTGAAGACAACCGACTCCTCGGAAATACTGATGCCAGGGGTAACACAAAAAAAAATCGCAAGGGAATGGCTGGTGCCCAAGTCAGATGTCGCCCACATTCCTTGTGTTAGCATTGTGTACACTTCAACCATGTATCACTTTCCTGCGGGGAAAGGGCAGCTTGAGCTACAGGAGTTCGATGATAGGGAAGAAATTTGCGGCAGGATTTTGGAGCGTGCCATCAACAATCCACCATCAACAAACCACCATCATCAAGTGATTTACAACCCATATCATTACATATACTCATAGACTCATAGACTCATAAACTCATATGGCTATGGATCAATACCTATTAATACCATTTTTAGTGGGATGAACATCCATTTACCAGCTATTTTGATGTTCTCCAGGGGGATAGGGTTTTGACTCACAACCATATACACAATATACATATACATATACACATGATCGTATTCATATGCCATACATCTCAGAGGAATCTACACCTCTTGCTCCGCCGTCAGGAGCTGCAGCTGGAAGCCAAAGAGGCGGAACGAAGGCGCGGCTTTTGGTGGAAGAAATGGCGCTTGAAGTGGGCGAAAATGATGGAAAATGATGAAGAAATGATGGAAAAATGATGGTTTCATCATATTTTATTAGTGTTGAATTGTGGGTTGTGAAATTCCCGGTTTCAATAGGGAAGAATCGGCCCAAAGAGAGCATGTCGAGGATGTTCTTACCAGCCATGTTTCTTCAGATGCTATATGTCATATTTGTCATGATGAGTCGGTTGTACCGCTTTTGTTTTTTATCCATTCACTCTCCATCAATGCCAATTTCAAGACTCTGCTGTTCGAACTGCACTCGTTGCAGTGAAACCATTGATTCAGCGCCAAGCTGAGACCGGGCCGTTTCCAGTGGCAGCAGATCCTGCATTTTCAAGGAGTACTTGGTGGTTCATCCCAGGAATCGTAAGTGGATAACAAAACCCCAGTTATTTCAGTGAACTAACATGAACCTTGCCCCTACTTAGCCCAGTTATAACCAGGGCTTTTTCACCTACGAGCCGTGGGGGTGAACCACCAAGTAGTGGGGCGCCCTGCAGACGCTGAAACTCGGATTTTCAACCTTTGAACGTGTCGCAAAAGAGCAATACTTCAAAGGAATCGTTTGGTGGGTCCCATCTTCCTTGTGGTTTGTTGATTCAAAATGCTTCAAACATGCTTAGAATATCCACTTTGTTTCGAACACGTTAAATCAACCATTCTAAAAATCATTCTCATCTTGAAATGTCCAACTCTGAAATGATTGATCTCCATCATGTCATGGATTAACAATTTTCCATCTTCAATTTCTATTGTACTTTTTTTTCATATCTGTTCTCCATGTCTCAGACGGAGTTTTCCCCATCCGGAAATCGTTTTTTTCAAGCGCCGAATGTCTCAATGGATTGGTTTAAGGGAAAATTTACTGGTTTAAGCCCCATATAAGTATGGGAAAATCTATGGTTTCCGATGAAGATTTTGTAGATTTTCCCAAGAAAACCAATCCATTTAATCCCCAAATAGATCCAAATAGTTCTACAAGTCATCAAAAATCATCTATAAATGGGCCTTTTCACTTTGTCTTTTTTGGCTTTTTTCCCCGGTCATAAGATCTACATAAGATCTATAAATGGGCCATGGCTTCCATAGCTATGTTATAACAAAGCAATCCATTGAACGCTCGGAAGGCTGGAACATGTGAACTCCTTGCACCTCGGCAGAGCCTCGGATTTGGAGTTGCAGGCGAGACGGTTTCACGGAGGAAAAGTCAGGATGACAGACCCTTCAGTGAACTAACATAACTATGGAAAGATCCACCATTTTTGATGGGTAAATCCACTGAACAAAATTGCCATTTTGAATAGCGATGTTAGTTTACCAGAGGGTAATAATAATTAAGAGTGGTTAGTATAGTTACATAGTTATAGTATGTTATAGTTGTATAACATTACATAACTCATGATTCATCAATTTTGATTATAACGTTTTTTCTGGTGAATCGAGTGATTAATGGTTTTCAGTTTGGTTCGTAAAAGTCGGGAAAATGATGATTTTTTCAAGCTGAAACACCCATATCAAGCCATATCAACATGTTCATTGGGGACTTCCAGGACCACCCCACGAGGTGTTGCACAAAGTGCCCATTCAATGGATAAACGGTGGAAAATCCCAAGCGAAAACCATGGAGTTTCCCATGAAATAGATTGAAATATCTGTTTTTTTCCAGTCACCTTTTTTTTTGCCCCAGTTTCGAATCATTTATGGTATAGATATACTGGTTGGTGGTTTGGAAGGTATACCACCAACCAGTATTATTACTAGTAATATCTGTTGACATATGATGATTAGACTGTCTATGACTATGATATATATATATATATATATACTAGTCTTATTTCTCCTATGGTATATATATATATATCGAATGTTCCATATGTATCCATATGTTCCCAGTAGAATTGGTTCTGTATTTTCAAGCCGTTCATCCCAGCAAGATCCCATAAAACGCCTAGCCCCGCTGCTGGATGGCACCCTTTTTGGGATGGCATTGGTGAAAATGGTGCGATGAATTCATTGAAATTCATGGATTTTTAAGGGGAGTAATTTGCCTATGTTCAGGCCCCAGAACTTGATAACTTGGGGTAAGCACCCCTCGTTTGTGTTTTTGCGGGTGAACCTGAAGATACCTTAACCATGTCTCTGACAATCCATATCGTATACCTTAAAGAGGGACATGAAGGTGTTGGGTCAGCAGTGCCATGAGCAATGTCATGCAACATGCGACACAAGCTACGATTTTCATCGATTTTCAATGTTAGCGCAGGTGCGACACAATCTTAAGGCTTAGTTGGGGGTGCATCCAAGGTACTAGGTGGGTAGCAACCAGAGTGTAACTCACTTATTCTTCAAATATCCCCATATTACTTACGAGGTTTAAAAAACAACAAATAGGCATAAATAGGCACCTTAAGCATCCTTAAGCCTTAAATAGAACATGTTGAGTAACTCGGAGTTTCCCCACGACTCTTTTTGGTTGTCACATTGATAAGTAGTTTATTTCCCCAGACACGTTCACCAGTTAGGAGAACCGAGGGGTGATCCTCCAAGTAATTATACCATCAACTAATCCATGACTACTCACAATTATAAACAATCATTACAAATTATGAACCACTACAATGGTTAAACCATCAGCTGTTAAGTACAATGCTTAATATCTGATACGTTAGCCATATTTAGCCATATTTAGCCATTAAGAAGTGTGGTTCAACCAGGTTAAACCAGGTTAAAACCAGGTTAAAACCAGGTTAAAACCAGGTTAAACCAGGTTAAACACCCCCGACGAATTTCGGCGAACATGCCTGGCTTCCAACCAGATGTTGCTTGCAGGCCATGAATGCCTTCGAACGCTCACAAAGGCGCATCCAAGAGGATCCGCTGACGCGCGACCTGTGTGACTGGGACTTCGGGGACCCATTTGTTTTCATGAAAAATGGAGGTTTCATCAGCTACCAAAAATAGTGGAAGAGTTACAATAGAATGATTCAACCATATAATAATGTTACATTCAAATAATGATTGGACTAGAAATGGTGGAGGATTGATATTGGGGCCCCCTAGTTATGTTTGTTGGTTTATAACCCAATCTAACTATAGTTATAACTACCATAAACCCTAGTTATTGTAGTTATAAACCAACTTAGCTATCTTGGGGGCCCACTTTGTAGAAATGGTGGAGGATTGATATTGGTTTTCGGTTTGTGGATCAGATTGTTTTGGATTGTGTTGACTGGTTACCCTCCCCAAAATTCATACCGTTATAACATACTTTAAGCCTGAAAATCGCCTATTTTTAGTGCAACCGTTATCTTCCAAAGCCCTCTTTCGCACGGTCTATGCTAATTTTTGGGAGAGTAACCAGCGAAATTGTAATTTGTTAGTATCAATCATAGGGATTTAACTATCAAAAGTAATGCTTTTGTCACCAGTGTGTGTTGTGTCTGAGAATCAGGGCAGTTTACCAGAAAATTGAGGTTTCACCCGCCAAAAATGGTGGTTTTTCACAGTGAGAAATAGGCATCGTGGAAGTGCATCGCTAGGCAGCAGTGGCTGACTATGGGTGTGGAGCATGGCTCCAGGATGGTTGCAAAGTGATGTTTGCTGATTACACCCATGAGCACCATAAATATAGCCTCTGGTAAACATACAAAAAGCTATTGAAAATTGCCATTGAAATAGTGGATTTTCCCAGCTATAAATGATGATTTTCCATAGTTATGTAAACGTTTACCAGAGGGTATATCATGATATACTTAGCTTGTGCTGAACGTAGGGAATGAGGGAATGATCCACTGGCTAACTATCAATAATAATCCCAGCAACCTCCATTCCCATCCATTCCCTACGTTTAGCACCAGTAAGTATATCTACCACAATTCATAGCTGACCTAGTTATAAATCAACTTAGCTAAGGCTACGGATTAGGGGAACCACCTTGCTGGATTCATATGAGCTTCCCCTAAATCTTCGAACGAGTCGAGACATGTACTGGTTGGTGGTTTGGAACACGTTTTATTTTTCCATATATTGGGAAGAATCATCCCAACTGACTTTCATATTTTTCAGGGGGTTGAAGCCACCTTTTTTTGTGTAATTTCTGTCCATGTTTGGTCTAAAATGCAGTGGAATGTGGCGAACGCAGAGTATCTTCTCGAGGCAGGAAATGCAGTTCCATGATTCCATGTTTAGTTTTGGCTTGGACAAGCCCAAATTCAAAAGGTTTACTGTAGCGTTGATATGCGTTGATACATGCATGAAAAATATGGTGGCCCCATGATAGGACGATTTCCTTTTTTCCCGTTTTATCTCCTCGTGGTATATGTTGATGACTTCAAGATGGCCAGACCCTCTCAAAATCAAGCCAAAGCTTGGGAGAGCGTCAAAGCAGCCGTTGAAATCGGCGAGCTCGAAGCCTATGGTAGGTATTTTGGGATGCACAACGAGGTTCATGGACTAAAAACTGTGAAGCACGTCCACTTGCTGCAAGCTTGCATGAGGGATTGGTGGGAACATGATGTGGAAAAGAATGGATTAGACACCACTTGGTGGTTCATCCCACGGCTCGTAAGTGAGTTATAACCCCAATTATAAGTGGATTAACCCTACTTATCCCATGTAAATCACTGGGGTTATAACCCACTTACGAGCCGTGGGTAGTTCACCACCAAGCATTGCCAAAGCCGTTAGAAACTGTACCAGCCCTGGGGGGACCTGACAGATATCAACATCGAGACTCTTCAGTCCCAGCTCAACCACCTTGCAGAATTCATGCCACTGGTTTCATGATGTCCCTCCATTAATATCAATTATATTCAATTATATATATATACATAGTGATATTACATATAATTAACAGATATTAACAGTAATTTTCCAGATATTAAGTTAGTATATAATATTAATATATATAATATGATAACCTCAATTACCACTATTAATTATGTACTATTAATATTATTATTACACTATTAATAAAAAATATTAATTACCAAGCGCCCTTTTTGCACTACAAAACCCTCTGGTAATAACTGTTAGCCACGGAAGCCATGGGCACATGGCACAAGTCCCTCCTTTAGTGTCCCCCAAATATCAGATAAACTAACGAAAAACTATGGAAAATCACAATTTTTAATGGGAAAACTCACTATTTCAATGGCCATTTTCAATAGCTATGGAACAAATTACCAGAGGGTAATATCAGAAGACACTAAAGGAGGATGTCAATCCCACCCAGATGCGAACCATGGTGCTGGTATATAAAACCCTACAAAACTGTGTGATTTTGGACAAGGGCAAATGTTGGGATTCATATTCCAGCACCATGGAGCATATGGGCCATATCACTAAACCATCTTTCCCTGACATTTCCAGTCACTGTTAGTTTACCAGCGGGTATATATCCCTGATGTCCCTCCGATTTTTCTCCACCATATCTAGAAGTCAATACAGGACGATGCCAATCCTATATTATATGGTCATATCCAGATATATGCTATTGTCATAATATTAAAATCCATTATGGTCATATCTATATTGTATTACATGATATGGTCGTAAGTTCTTTTCCCATATCAAGACAGCATAATAGATTATATCTTCATAATAGTTTTGTCCAAATATATATACCTTCTGGTCATTTAACATAGCTATTGAAAATGGCCATAGAAATAGTGGATTTTCCCAGCTAGAAAATGATGATTTTCCACAGTTATGTAAACGTTTACCAGAGGGTATAAATGCAATTATAAGTCATAACTAAGGTTTTATATATTTATATATCATTATAATATGTTTGTCCAAATATAATATATATATACACATATACACATCATATTTTTATATAATATCTGATAATCTCAAGACACCAGGACAAAAAGGAGGAGGAGTATCAGAAGCAGCGCGACGAAGTCCAAGCGCTTTTCGCCAAGGCCCATGGTGTTTCTCTGGTTGTGATCTGGACATTTTAATGGGATGTTTGAATGGAATTTACCCATCATTTACAATGATATGTATATATATAAAACCTTAGTTATGACTTATAATTCCATTTATACCCTCTGGTAAACGTTTACATAACTGTGGAAAATCACCATTTGATAGCTGGGTAAATCCACTATTTCGACTGGGCCATTTTCAATAGCTATGTTAAATTACCAGAGGTTAACCATCATTTACGGTGTTTTGATGAAGTGTCAGATATAAAAGAAACATCATGCTATGATGAGTAAAACCACAGTAAATTGCAGTTTTATGGGGGTCAACCATTGAAATTATGAGAAAAAATGATTATTTAACCATCAAACATGTGGCTTTGTGGGGTTTGCCATGGGATTTAACCATCATTTAACCATCATTTACCCTCTGGTTATTTAACATAGCCATGGAAAATCACCATTTTTAATAGGTAAACCATCTATTTCTATGGGCCATTTTCCATGGCTATGTTAAATAACCAGAGGGTAACCATTAAAAAGTGATGATGATGGCTTGATCAATGGTGCTTCAGGACGCAGAAACGTTGAGATTTCGGAGCGGTGACCAGGTAACCCCCGGTTGATTGGTCAAGATCAAGGGAATGATTAATCTACAGGAAGGGGCCCCATAATGCCATAGCTAAGTTGTCTTGTAACTTGAGGAATGGTTGGGTTTGTAGGGGATATAACATGATATAACTATAGTTAGAGGGGCTTGTAAACCAACTTATTACTACACAGGGCGCCTTCCTGTGCCCTTGATATAATGGGGACGGTCATAGTCCGTGAACTGAGGATTTCCGTTCGCAACCAACTAACCAATTAGTAATTTTGGGGGATTGTTGTATTCTGGTTATACGGTGGTTTAAACCCCATTTAACTATAGTTACAATAACCATAAACCCTGGTTATCAACCAACTTTGGTTTATCAACATAACTATAGTTGTAGTCAGTGCACTAGTTACACTACCAGTTACAAGTAGGTTCGGAACATTTATTACCCCATCGAATTACACACAGTTATAAAATGTTAACATACCCGCAAGTCGTACAAAGTGGGGCCCCCAAACGATCAGTAGTATAACTATAGGGTGTATGGAAATTCTGACTGTAGTTAATGGGGTTTATAACCCAACAAACAGCGCTGCGGGGCAGCACATTGTACATATATCAGATACACATATTATTGTATATATATAGTATTTGACAACCATTGACAACCATAGACCCTGGTTAGACTGCTAATATATATTTAGTATTTGACAACCATTGACAACCATAGACCCTGGTTAGACTGCTAATATATATTTAGTATTTGACAACCATTGACAACCATAGACCCTGGTTAGACTGCTTATCAATCAACATTAGGGATAATCAGCTAATCACCATAGTCAGTTAGTCAGTACATGTCAGTACTCCAGCTACAATAATCATACTGTGGATGGTTGCGAAATCAGCTGAAAACAGTGGAAAACATATGGTAAACATTCATTTATTTATCATGATTTTTCACCATTTGCAAATATATCCTATAAAAAATAACCATATATTCTAAATCATCCCAAACTATTTCACCATATAGTAAACATATCCCATTCCATATTTTTTTTAGGCTTTCAACCTGTTTCGGACCGCCGTGATGGACCTGGTGATGGTAGCGCCAGGTCCATCGGCGGCTGCAGAGCGAACTCATCGAGCTCAGGGACTACAAGGCGCGGCGCGCACGTTTTCTGGCCCGAGGACGGGTGGAATACGTGGCCTGGTGAAAACTGCCATAGTGATTTATGGTGATTAAATGGGATTTTAATGGGACTTTATGGTGATTTAATGGATTTCTAATGGTGTTTAATGGGACTTTTCCTGGTGATTTAATGGGATAGCTATTGAAAATGGCCATAGACTAGAAATAGCTGATTTACCCAGCTATAAAATGGTGGATCTTTCCATAGTTATGTAAACGTTTACCAGAGGGTATAAATGGAATTATAAGTCATAACTAAGGTTTTAGATATTTATATATCATTATAATACGCCAATTTATAAATATTAAGGGCCATAGTTGTAGGGTTTTCCATTATAAACCAACCATTTTGGGGATCTCATTTATGCAAGCCCCCATTTTTACTAGGTGAATTCTATGCTTTATGG
>Ga0126342_10011953_pt1 | contig 15494 bp, 17 predicted proteins | sample Cyp1metagenome_FD_92528 | JGI IMG/M metagenome (GOLD analysis project Ga0126342, IMG submission 92528) | Coral microbial communities from Lord Howe Island, Old Settlement Bay, Australia - Cyphastrea 1 metagenome | ecosystem: Host-associated > Invertebrates > Cnidaria > Coral ...
ATTTCAGGAACCTAAATTGGAGGTACCTACCATATATAAGGCCTATGTAAGGGAATATTCCCCCAAAATATGGCCTTATATGGTACAGTACCTCCATTTTAGGATCCTGAAATTCCCATTGATCTTATGGTGAAATCCATGGGAAAACCACGTTTTTTTGGGTTTGGAAAAACCTGGGCTTCCTGTAGCTTGTCTCATAAAAATCAAGAAATCCAAGAGTGGAAATTTCTCACCGGGGACGAATGCACGATGAATTGGGTTGTGATGAACAGTTCGTGGGAATATAGTTACCGAGGACCCAGCATGAAGTATTTTTTTGATGTTCAGATTGAACCATAAACCATATTTCAACACATAGAAGCTATATGATAATACACATTAATAATGCACCTAATAATCCAGCAATCTGAAATTTGGGGTGTCGTATTAAACACTCGGAACCCTTCAACATCATCCATTTCAGTGGTGATTTTCAGTGGGGCAATGGTTTTAACAGTACCGCACATGTTTCGGGATAGATGGCACCACCCAGCCGTGATTTTTAGTGAATGATGAGTGATGGGGCTTTTGTCATCTAGGATAGTTTAGGATGTTTCATCATGTTTCATCCTATACTTAGAATGATTACCTAGGATTTTTTTGTATCAAAGCATCAGCATCGTTGCTGGTTGAAAGGTTCATGGTCAATCTCAACAACGCAGATGTATATATATATATATATGTACTATATATATATATATGTACTAGAACGGATGTGGTTCACCTGAAACCCTAAAGCGCGAGAAACGAGTGGTGGCTTCCCAGGTAGCCATATGTTATGAAGGGAATCTGAGCCCTACCGTGGTGAAACAAACGTGTCCACCCTCCAACAGTGACCATTTTTATGAATTTGCTCAAGTTTGGAAAATCATCTTCCAGACATCATGCTTGGAGTTTCATAGTTCGGGGGGGTGCATTTCTGGCTGGAACGTTGAGTTCCTTCAGCATATCTCAAACGTGCGACACTCAGCGCAGGCAGAAACGCCAAGCAAGTCCACCCGGCATGTTCTCCACAAAATGAGGGGTGATGCGGCTACGGGACATGCCACCTATGATTTGTTTTTCCATATTTTGAGCAATGTACACCATTGTCACCATCATCTATGGGGATATAAACCAATATATACCATTATTTTGGGCTTTGCATGAGTTTGTCATGGTCACCATGGGAGATACTACCAAAAAAAAATTGGCGAAGATCGGCAACATCCCAAGATGAAGATCCCCCCATGATCCAACAGCTGTTTTCGATCTATGGCCAATAATATTTCTGCGAAAGACATTCGAGGCCTTAGTGGCGGCGCCCTTGATGCTGATCCCTTCACCATACTTTTAGGATGAAGCGTAGCATCCAAGTTTGGGCTTTGTGGCTTCACATGTCTTTTGGAGGCAAGAAACCGAAGTTGGCACATGGTTCCAGTTCCAATGGCTGAGGCTTTTTCAATAGCTGTTCCTTTTTTTTTAGAGCTAAGGATGCTGGAACCTCGCCAAACAAGAAAAGATGATCCATAGATTCTATAGATCTGCAGATGTCCGACTTCCAATAGGTTTTTTCATAGAGGCCGTGAACGCCCCCCCAAGCACCAGCCGATGGATCCGTGAGAAATGACATGGTGCCCCGTGGGATGATCCCTGAATTCTTTATGACTGGTTGGTGGTGACTGGAACCATGGAATTTTGAATGACTTTCCAGAAACAGTTGGGAATGGAATAATCATCCCAACTGACGAACTCCATCATTTTTCAGAGGGGTAGGTATACCACGAACCAGATGATGTTGGCTCCATATTTGAACGGCAGTACTGTGGGTATCCCGCATTTTCAGACACAATCATACCACCTCGTTGCTGATATCCCCCGTTGTATCGCATTATACATCCCCATCATGGTTTCTTTGATCCACATATTTGAGGGGTAAATTCCTCATTCCTGCGCAAACCCATATAATATCATATGGTCCGAAATGATCCTCAGGAACATGGTAAATAGCCTTAATTAACCATGGTAAACGACATGTATCAATCATACAACATATTTTTCTGGAAATTATGCTTGATAGTATCTGTGGTCCTCAAAAAACCTATATCAGATCATATAATATCATGATATATCATCTCATATCTATGTCCACGATGGATATACCGAATACCATTAGTGATAATCACATCACATGTTTCATTGGATTGGTTTTGTTGGGAAAATCTTCACCGGAAACCATTTTTTTAAAAACCATCAACTATAGTGGTTTCCATCGGTTTCAATGTAAAAAAAACATACCCTGAAACCAATCCGACGACTTTTTTTTTCAAAACATATGTCATTTTTTTTTTTGTGAAAAGCCTGGTACCCTAAGTCATAGCCGATGGGTGTTGATTCCCCCCATATGGTCGGTTCATAGCTACCTTGATCCATCACCATCTCGTGGAGCCCCAACTAAAACGCCAGGTTGCCGCGACCCTTCAGTCGTCGCCGAGGCAGAGACTGGATCGGTTGATCAACCAAGAAAAAAGGGCTGAGAATCCAGTTGGTTCAGCCCCTTAGTATAAATATCTATGTAATTCTTTGTATATTATATATATAATAAATATATATATATATATATGGATAGATTGGATAGATGGATGGATGGATGGATAGATGGATAGATGGATAGATGGATAGATAGATAGATACACAGAATTTCATGACAATCATGACATGCTAAGAACGTACAGTAATGCTTACCATCAGCGCTCACGAATGCAGAAAATTTTCTCTTCTTTCCGATGCACCTGTGAGGTCCGTCGATTGGGTGATCCACCTCCTTTGGGATGTCTGGAAGATTGGGCGATGTTCCATTCGTTTCCGAATTTCGGTGATTCGTTTCCTCTGGTTTTTGTTAACATAGCGATGGAGAATCACCGGTTGAAAAAAAACGGTAAAACATCAAAAGGATGCGCCCTTTTCAATAGATTCAATAGGTATGTTAAATAACCAGAGGGTAAATTGATCATAGTTGATCATAGTTGACTCCCTGAAATCGAATTGAATGATTTGCATCATGTGTGCCATGATCAAAACATTTAGACTATCCCCCGAAAAGGGGCTGGCCATTCATCCATTTCCCTCGAAATCTACCCTCTGGTAAACTAACATAGCTATGGAAAATGGGTGATTTATAGTTGGTTTACCTATACAACATGGTGATTTTCCATAGCTATGTTAGTTTACCAGAGGGTAAATCTCCATTTTCCTATGGTTTTCCTATGGTTTTCCTATGGTTAACCTACCAATATCCATTGCCAATATGGGATGGACGACCAAGCAGATCCCAGGTGCTGAAAATGCCTTCGGATTGCTCGGATGGCTCAGGAGATCCATCCCATCCATCCCGTGTTTTCGAGGGCTGACGTCATTTTTCAGGAATTTCAGGGTGGGTTTCCATCACCAGATTTCCATCACCAGAAACTCATGGGTTTTTCCATGGGTTCTATGGAAAATCTTGGGGATATCTTGGGTATTTCCGAGGCCGCAGCTGCCTTCGCTGGCCTCGGTCTCAAGCTGCGGCACAGGCGCCGAAGCTGTGGATTTTCGGGGGGAAAAACAGAGAGATCTGACGGAGCAAAATTTCGAATTCAACCGAAGTGAGGATTTGGAACGATTTATATTCCTCCATTGCCCAATGATTAGATTGTTTTGTACCTATCAATTTTGGGGGTTTCCTATAAGTCATGGGGGTACCCCCCAGTCATCATTCATTTTATAGATGGATGGATTTTCCCAATAAACCATCCAGCGAGCTTGGGGTACCACAGTGACTATGGAAACCTACATTTCCCTAAATTAGAGACCTATCGTGGTTGGTGGTTTGGAACATGAAGTTTATGACTGTCCATATATTGGGAATGTCATCATCCCAACTGACGTTCATATTTTTCAGAGGGGTAGGTATACCACCAACCAGTCAGTCATTCTCCATCAGTTAGTCAGTTAGTTCAAGCAAACTGAGGATTTTTCATGCCTGGAGATGAGGATTTGACTGTAGAAATGTTTTTTTTTTCCCAGCAGAATTGAATAGAGTTGAATCCTGATGGGATGTTTTTTTCCCGATTTCGACTCGTTGAATACGCACAATGACCAAATTGCCGGGTCCATCGCCCCATTTTCGGAGCCTAGATTTGATGGCACATGGTACGGTGATAGTGCGAATCATGCACTGTCTTGATGGTTACAAACTCACGAATTCAAGCTTCAAAGCGTTGAGGTATGTTGAGGTATTCCTACGGGATTAAAACTAGAGATTTGTCATGGTGTATAATGGTGTATATATATACACATGATGGTGAATCAATGAGACTCGGCTAAAACCAGCAGGGATCAGCCCCTTTTTAAAGGTATTGCTTGGAAACAGCCAGCTTCCCATTTATTATGTCGAACATGTTCAAAGCCATTTTTTATTTGGGTGAAGCCATTCCAATTTTCTTGGTGAAATCCACATTTTTGGCCACCACCTGCTCCGTCCAATTTTTGTTGGTCCTATAAGTCCCAATGGTCCCAATGTTTTGTTTGGTAAAATAGGGTAAAGTCCTATATCCCATGACGGATCCGGCTGGTGCTGGTATATTAATGCTAACATAAAGGGGGTATATTGATGGGATCCATGGCACACCATATATAGCAGCACCATGGATCCGTCATGGGATATACTGTATGTTTGTTTGGTAAATCCCATCTTTTGAGTGGGTTATCCTCCAAGACTCAAAGATAACAAACTGTTCAATTGTTTTTGGCGGCTTCAAAAGGCATTCGTTGTGCTGAAGCTCCGAAAACTCTCATGATAAGCCATTGGATTCTTATTGAAACAATTTGTCCAAGGTTGGTTAAATCCTACCATATTTCTCTGTTCCGAAAAATCTATGAATTGAACCTATACCAAACATAATATGTATATACATATATACATATCATTTATATACATGTGTGGCGATTTTTTTATTTGATCCATCCATATTCCCGGAATACGTTTCTCCCTCCGCGGACTGCAGTTGAAGGCTTCAGCCTGGACCTTCCTCGTGCCCTGCTGGCGCAGATTTTGGCATTGCTGGACGTGCCTTGGAAATAGCTATGGAACACCACCATTTTAAATAGATTAATGTGGATAAAACAACAAAAAACCACCCACTTGGGAATGGTTTATACCACCTATTTATGGTGATTTGGGGGATGGTTTATCATTGTTTTACCCACATTAATCATATACAGGCCGTGTTCCATAGCTGTGTTGGATTTCCAGACAGTAGCCAGCAAGGAGGGATTTTATTTGCAGATTCTGATTGAAAGCAGCAACAAGAGGGCGGGTTTTGGACAAGCAAAATATGGATTCAGCCGCGAACAAGTGGGGTCTTAAGCAACAAAATCGGGATTAGGCAACCAGAAAATGTTGATTTACATGGATTTACCAAAGAGAATGAGGAGTTTAAAGCTGTTTTTCACCAAGAAACAAACTGGCTTTAAGATGGTTTAACCAGCATGAATGGTTCACATGTCCAACTGGTTGATCAACCTATTTCAGAGTCCTTAGGAACTACTGAACCATGGACTCGTCATTTTCAGTAATTGTCGATCAGGCCATCCTCTGCTGTGAGGAGGTTGCGGTGATGAAAGTGGCTATGTCATTTTTGGGGTCCAAACATGAAGTATACCTCATATAACATCACAATTTGGATATACACCAATTCACTAATATTTTTAAAGCCAAAAATATTTTTAGTTCAATTAGGGTACATTATTAAATATATAAGCTAGTATACTATCAACGATGTTTTTTTTTGTTGAGCACATTTTTTCCACCAATATATAGGACAGGCATGGCTCTTGGACTGCCGCTGGGGATTCTAAGGCAGCCAGAATTGTGGATGTTGGATGATTTTGGACCATTCTTAGTGGCGCCGGCTTGATCCAAAAACCATTGCTTTTGACCGGTAAACCTTTGAATAGCAATTTTCAGGCAGAGTATACATGGCTGTGATTGGCTGTGTATGAAAATGGGGCCAAAAAAGACGACCTTTCTATTTCCAAGGCCTTAGCCAGTGGAACAGGGGCACTGAATCCCATTCAAACCCAGTGATCTCGCTAGATGAGGTGCCACACATCCTTCGTGTTGCCTCGGCCGGAAAGACCCAGGGACCCAGGTCTTCGCGTTTTACAAACGAACAGGAGTTCATTGTTCAATATTGTTTACATGTAGCTTATTAGTAATGGATGATTATGGCTAATCTTAGTTAACAATGGTTATTCTGGTGTGATTAATGGTGATTAATGGAATTGCCTCCGGTGGAAAATCAAACTTGGCTAGCATATTTTTGAAGTTTCCTCTAACAGATCGGCTAAATGAACTGATTGAGGTTCCCGCTATTTCATCAATCTCCCTCATTTGTGGGACATTCAGAACTTTCTGTCCTTAGAAACATTGTTTTGTGGCTGCGGTGATATGATATGTAGCATAGATACCATGGTTTACCACATGTTTGCAGGTGTGAATTCATGTTTGATTGGGGTGGAATCATATGTGTTTTTGGATTTAAAGAATCATAAGAATCGCCACTTGTTGAAGACAAGGAGATGATATTCCCACATTTGGGGGGTGACATCATGTAGAACCCGCAAATTTGAGGAGTTAATTGAACCGTGTTACATCCCATTAGGCCATAAACATGCCCTGAGGTTTGCCCGTTCTGGTCCCGCATTATCCTTTCACATACTCAAATCCCTGCGTAGGATAGCGTTGTTGAAACTTTCCAAACCAATAAACCCGAAAACTGAAAACCTAGAACCCGAAATCCTGAAAACTAAAGTCGAAATCGCTGCGTATATAGCCCGTGTTTTCGTTCATTTTCTTGTGACAAGTATATGATATTGTTTGGATGTGTTATTTGGATATGGGCGAACGTCCGGCGCATCAACCCCACCTTTTTTTTGGGGTGGTTGTTGAGATGTGTTTTTCGATTTTTTTTAAGGGTAACCCCCAAACCATTGGTGATATTGGTGCTTCCCTGTTAAAAATGACCAACCATTTGGATGATTTGGAGTCTCCAATTTTTTTTCCAGTTTTCCAGGTTTTTCCTAGAGTTTTCCCCATTTCTCCTGGGGTTTTCCATGGTTTTCTCAGGGTTTTCCATGGTCTTCCCAGGGTTTTCCTGGGGTTTTTCCTAAGGTTTCCTTCATGTTTCCACATTGATCCACCCATTCCCAAGGTCTGCGCCGGCTGGCGTCGCGCCGCCAACAGTGGGGAACTGTGGAGCGTGGCCACGCCAGGACTGAGTCGCGGATCCCGGAACCTGGGAATCGATCCCGGGCCAACTAATATAGTGTTTGCTATTGAAAATGGCCACTGAAATCCTTGATTTTCCCATTCAAAATGGTGATTTTCCATGATTTGCCAGTTCGTTATGTAAACGTTTACCAGAGGGTACGATTTTTTGAAGGCTTCCGATTAATTATGGACATCCAAGAAATGCCCTATAGAGGATTTAGCGATACTCATGGTGATTTTGAATGATTAAATATGGGTAACTTTGATCACGACAGGTCACCCTTTTGGCGACCTGGATTTGATGGGATTAAACCAAGACTCAAGCGGTGATCTTATGGTGAGTTGATGGGATTAAAACCTATAACATACCATATTTTGGCTATTCTTTTACTGGCATGTTATAGGCTTTAATCCATTTTAATCCCATATCCCATCAAAAGGGTACCAAGGTACCATGACATACATTATATTTTACTGGCTATTTGGGTCTTCAACCAAGGGTACCAAGGTTCGCAATCTCCCAATCCCAACGTGAAAGGTCTCACGGTCCCACAGGTATCAAAATGTCAACCGAGAAAACGAATGACCAGGAATCTATAGCCATGCACCAGGAATGTCAGATTTGCAATGATTTGTAAATAAGCTGGGTTTGGAACATTTTTTATTTTCCATAATATGCGGGATAATCCTTCCTATTGACTAATATTTTTCAGAGGGGTTGAAACGACATAAAAATGTCTCTTGGTTCTTCCTTGACCTTTCCTGTCGACTTGATCTTTGGCGGAACTTCAAACCAGGAAAACGATGACTTTCGGCCGGTGATCATTGGTATATTCATTTGGGGGTTTCCTAAGTCATGGGGGTACCCCCAGTCATCATCCATTTTATAGATGGATTTTCCGAAATGATTTTCCCTGAAATAAACCATCCAGCGAGCTTGGGGTACACCCAAGACTAGAAACCTCCATTTCCCCAAATTAGAGACCTATCCTGGTTGGTGGTTTGGAACATTTTTTTTAAAAAATATTTGGAATTTCATCATCCCAACTGACTAACTCATATTTTGCAGAGGGGTAGATATACCATCAACCAATTATACTCCATTATATTTTCATGATATCCCATTATGATAGTGATACAGTACATCATGATATTCCCATTAGATTCCATTATATTCCCAGTACCCTCTGGTACACTAACATAGCTATGGAAAATCACCATATTTCATGGGAAAATCCACTATAAATGGCCATTTTCAATAGTTATGTTAGTTCACCAGAGGGTAAATGCTATTCCCATTACCAATGATTCATTTGAGATGTTCCCGGGATGATCAGAGTCGCAACTTTGCGGCGTCTCCTGGAACGAGGTCTTGCGGAACGCGTGGTGCACCGCAGCCCTGTGTCTCAACGCAGGCAGCGATGGGGCGGTCTCTGTGGTCGTTGTATCATTCGTTACACCATTTGCACCTGAAGAACATGGAGTTGTCATGATTTGAGACAAAACAATAATCCAAAAGCTCAACAGAATCCACTAAAAACGAGAATGAACTCCAGTGGTTTATCATCATAATTTGTCATTCAGGTTTCCATTTTTGAGGTCGAACCCCTGACTGGACAAACCTAGACTCTTCTAATACCCAAAACTTCGAACTGGGCTGGTTTGGGCGGGTTGGTGTTCATTGTCGAGTTGAGACCCAGAGGTAAATTTTGGACCCCCCTAGACCCCTAGATAGAAACGTTGTTTCCATGTTTGGAATTATACGATATTATAAAAATCATAAGATGTGTTTTAATTGTCATGACCCTATAGTTTGATATTCTACATGTATATAATTGCTTTTTCTATGTTTGGATAACTTCAAAAGTTCCAACAGTTGGCCCATGGATCAATACCAGAATTTTTCGGAGCATCCATAGATCCCAGCTATTTGGAGGTGAACTACAGGGGACTAAAAGCTTCACAACCGATTCAGGGGACCACCCACTTTGGCCATGTGAATTTTGTGAGCAAATTTGTCCGCCACTCATAGATCTGGGTAAATTATAACGACCTCACTGCGACCTCACTATAATCATGGTTAGTAAGGGAAATCATCCCCAAATGGCCTTAATTCAGATTAGTGAAATATTATAATCTACCCAGATAGATGTTTTTTTTCTTCAACATCTATCAATGAAGTTTCCAAATGTTCCATCTCTTTGTTGCGATACCACTAGGTCCCGTGGAACCATTGTGCGCGGGACCCTTCTGGGGAAGGAGCGACAGGCGCGGAGAAAAGCAGCTGCGGTTGTGCCCTTAAAATGGTGATTTCAGCAGAAAGAAATGGGCTTGAAATGGGACTGAAGCTATAGAAAAATGGGGATTGGGGATTTACAGTTTATCTTAGCTATGTTGGTTTATGACGAATATACCGAGGGATTATAAACCAACTTATAGCTAGGGGTCACACCTTTGTCGGGAAGCAGCTTCAAAGGCCATGTTTCCTTTGCGTCTAAACATCCGAAACAAGTCAAAAGGTGTTTCTCCAACTTGGGAAAAAGTCGGTTTGTCTCAAAATAGGGATGGTTTACCATCACTTTCGCTGGCAAAATGTGCATGAGTTGGTGTATGATTCTTTCTCAGACCAACCCTCATATCAATCTTATCCCATGAAATATGCCATTGTTAAGTTGGATGTATGTAGATTAATCCCACTATACCAACCCTCCTAACACTGTCGATGAAGTTTTTGCCCATAAATTACTTGGTGGCTCATCCCACGAATCGTGTTCGTAGGTTAGTTCAATCTAGTGAATTGTTCCACTTGGAACCAGATATAATATGATATAATGATTATATATGCGACTTAGGATTCGTGGGTAGTGAGCCATCATCCCCATGTTCCCATGTCAGGAAGTGGCTCTTCGCTCCCTGGACTGTCGGTGGGGAGCTCCAGATGGCGAGAACATCCTCGGAGCATGGAACATCCCGCTGTCTGTGGAGCAATCAAATGGGAAAGAACACAGATGAAAAACTGGGAAACTATGGGACCATCCCTCTATAAATGGAGGTTTTCTTGGGAGAACATATTGAGAACACCATCATTGACCCAGAAAAAAATCCGAACTGTTCGCGCTGCCCGAAAGACGCAGAAACATCAGATGCTGGATGCCATGGGATGACCTAAGAGGGGAAGTTTTTCAACCATTTCCCCCGTTCCGAATCATTTTTTTGGGGTTACGGGGTTGCTATGTATAAATATGTATATATATAAATAGAGTATATTTCCCTGTATTTATCTATCCAGTGGCCAGACATGATAGTAGTAGTAGGATATTAAGTCATTAAGTGACAATACCATGAGTTTGTGTATGTTTTTGTTTAACCTTTTGTTTATCATCGCCTATGTTTATGATTATAAATAGAATTATTTACTACATAGTCCATTAGTATCAATAGAATTGCATCAATAAACTAATTACAGAACATTGACTGATAAATACTGATCATATAGTATCAATTTATATCAATTTATTGTGAGTCATCTGGATTATTGCTTATTACAATGTATATTTCCTGGCATTTATTGCCATTTTCCATGCCTTTCCTCCCTGGGAGCCTCCAACGTCCAGGTACTCCAACGCAGGCCATTTTGATGGCATCCTGCCCAGCATCGTTCGAGAGGTTGGGTCAACAAAAGTGGCAGGATGTGGCAGGGATTTCATTGTGATTTCCATGGGAATTTTTCCATGGGAACTTCATTGGATTTCACAGTGATTTCAAGGGATTTGTTCATGGTAGCTGAATGGGATGTCATAATGATTCTCATGGGAACTGGATTGGAGCTTAATGTGGAGTTCTACATGAAACCATCTGCCCGAGCCATGAAAAGCATAGCCATGTTGATTGGTTACTGTTCTATTTTCAATGTTTTAACTGAGGTAACCCGGGCTGTGTCTAATATCTTTGATTGATAATGTTAAACTAGTCATGTTGATAGGGGGATATATTATGTGGAACAGAATAGGAATATTTATTACAGTAAGTAACCAGTGCAATGCGAGAGTTTAACCTTTGGTACTCAAGCATGGTTCGCTGGAAAACACCCATCTAGTTTGATGATTTTCCAGTTTGAATGCCAATTTAGTTCAGGTATTTCCCAGCTAGCCATGTTTGATTGCCAAAGTGTCTTTTGGTGAGCATCGCGTGATATATTTAGTTTGTGATTCACTAGTTAGTGATGATTTTTTCTAATCAAGAAAACCATTCCCTTCATGAAAGCCAATGATTCACTAGTGATTAGTGATTAGTGATCAATAAAACCAAACCGAACTTAAGGTATCCCTCACTTGTTCCGGGTGACTGTCACAACCACCCAATGACCCAATGGACCTGGATATAGCAATAACATTGATACAACTACCAAGATATCTGATATAGCTTGAATATGATCTTGGTCTAATAGTTGAATTATATACATATATATATATACTATATCATATATCAGTGAAATGATGTGCTTATAGGTCAAGATATTCAAATATTTGACCCACATTGGAGAAACATTACCTCGGCTTTGAGGTTGCCTCCAATCCCATTCATCTTTGATCTAACTCGGGCGGACTCCAAGCATAGACCTTTCTCGTTGGGGGGTCGCCTGTGGTTATGTTATTGAAGCCCATATGGCCCATATCCATAATTTTTAAGGAATACCCTCTGGTAATTTAACATAGCTATTGAAAATGGCCATTTATAGTGAGTTTTGCCATTCAAAATCATAGTTATGTTAGTTTACCAGAGGGTATTCCTAATTTCCCATTCTATTGTTAGGTTTTTGGTCGGTGTCGTTGGTAGGTACCGTGATGGCTCCAAAACCCCCATGGCCCCATGGCTCTGAATCTCGGCAGGTGAGCTTCCTTCATCAACTGAACCGCTTGCAGCATCCGGGCATCGTGCGAATGGTGGATGTTGAAGTGGTTCAGAATGTCTTTCACCTGGCGATGGAATGGATCCCCTTCAACTTCTCGGCTGGGGAATCTCAGCCCGGAGTCGGTCACTTGACATGTTTGACATGTGACGCTTTTCATGCATCCCATTCCTATGTTCCCTACGTTTAGCACCAGCTTCACTACCTGAGATCTGGTTCAAGCGCGTCATGTCGCGGCTGCAGCTACAAGAGGAAGCTTGGCGAGGCGGCAGTTGACCCTATAGGTAAGTAGCAATCCCCAAAAAGATAGGACAGTAAAATCCGACTAAAAATTAGTGATGAGCTACGTATCTATGTTTTTAATTCTTATTCAACCATCTAAGTTTTGGCTCGTTTTTCACGGGAAGCACTGGCTGTTTGTTGGGTACCTTAGTCTTGAGCACGCAAAGAAGGGGGACATGATCATCAACAAAGCTGATTCCAAGCCTGTGAAAGAAGCACCAAAGATGAGGATACTCACCAAGAAGTATGATGGGGACCACATTCTTTTGTCCACTATGGGAATCCCCTATGCAGCCAGAAGGGGAATTCATCACCAGGGAATTCATCCCAGTTTGTATTCAAATTAGTTGAGCAAACAGAAACTGGGATTTAACCACCCAAAATAGGGACTTTACAAACAAAATTGGGAGTTGGGAATGGCTGAACAATCACCTCCAAAAGTGGTCCAAAAGAGCGCGGGTCCGTCCAGAATGCAGCTTTTTTTGAATCATACCCACATGCCTCATTTTGATTCAATTTCCCACTGCTTGATCTGCTTGGAAGATTCATAGAGGGTAAGCTCAGGTGGAACAAGCCAGTGACTGGTAAATCATGGTGAATGGATGTGTTACCAAACGAAAATCATAAACCATCATTTACTAAAACTGGGTTTTCACCATCATAAACCTTCATTTGCCACTGTTGTTCCGAAGTTCGTAAAATTTCGGAAAACATGTTTCCCAAGTTGGAACATCGGAACAACAGTGGCAAGCTGTTAAGCTGTGGCAGTTGGAGTCCTGGAAACAAGGGGATTCCGGGATGTCGATGTCGATGACAGCTGGCTTTTCCAGGGTGTAACAATTACGTAAATCATTTATATAGACATTTGCAAGGTTCAAGCCCTAGAAATGGGGAGATAGGTTCAGTCTGAAAATGGAAAATAGGTACAACATGGTACTGGCTGATAAAATCATTAGATCTGTTGAAAGGTTCAAATGCGGCTATTCAATGTTAAAATTGGGAGAACGATCATGGATCGGTGGATTTAGGGGGACCGTATTTTCAGGGAATTCCAGGTTTATTTACTGTACCATGGGGCCTAACAAGCAGCCAGCCAATATTGGAACTTTACCAAAACCTCCTCCTGGCTGAATTCGGTTGCTTCGACTTGAAGTACCAGCTTCAATGTGGTTCATTATGTCATCGAATATGGGAATTGATACCCACATGGACTTTGGAAACTGCTCAGGCTGTCTCAGGTTGGTCAAGATTTCTGGCACAAGGCTTAGATCCAGCAGCAAGACTATGCTTCTGACCATCCTAAGGAAATTCGAAGCATCCATCGACAATTGTCCCGAGCTCAATGAAAAAACGCCTGTCTGGGGTGGGCTCTTCTTATGGTGTGCCAGTGGGGTCTCTAACCGTTTCGGGGCTAGAGAGGGAGACGTATGTTTTTCTAGGGGGATGGAAGTATGTTCAACCCAATGGAGCAGCGTTGAGAATCTCCTGTCGCTTGAGTCTGATGTGGGGTTTGTCACTCTCCGATATTGGAGATTATCACTCTCCATTATGGATATTATGGGAAATCCTATGGTAACCAGCCAGCATTTAATAAAGGGACGACGTTTCGGCCCCCCGCCCTGATTGGTGCCGGTCGTCCAAGGCTCTCGGCGGTCAACGTGCTTCATTCCCATGGTCAGCCAGGGGCACTCTGGACCCCCAAAGACTTGGTAGCACTTGGTAGCTTTGGTAGGGAACAATTTCCATCAATTTCCTGCAAAGTTGCCCAACAAACTACCCTCTGGTAATTTAACATAGCTATTGAAAATGACCATTTATAGTGGATTTTCCCATAAAAAATAGTGATTTTCCATAGCTATGTTAAATTACTAGAGGGTAATCCATGGGATTTCCCATTTTTTTTTGTGCAGAGAGGCCGGCCATTTTCCTATTCAACCTTGGTTTTACAAAAAACGTATACTGTGCATTCGTGAAATTGTATGAAATTGTTGGGTCTCAGTAGTGCGCAAACTGTGTTTTGTCTTACATGGTCTTTCTTAGACCTGCAGGTGGAGCATAATAGTTCAACATTTCCATGCTGCAAGGATGGGTGTTGTTTTCAACAAAGATAAACCCATATAGATAATCAATGATAATCATAGAATAGACGACATCATGACATCTGCATCATAAACCAGACCGGATTAGGTAACCCATACACAGAATCAGATTTATCATATACCGGTGTCTTATATAGTATTATAATAACCCATACATAGAATCATATAGACACCTAGTGAATCAGCCCCGGGGGTCAATCTGACTTTCTGACACGCTGAATGAAGCCCACCTGGATACCACTGTAGCTTGCTGTGCTCGAAGCGCGGGCCGGTCGTTGTTTCCGCCATGGAAGGAATTCCCAGGTCTGGTTGCCCGGTGTTGACTCACTGGGGTAGACAGCTGTGGGATTTTTCGGGTCATTTTGTTTGGGAAAAGGTGCGGAACCATGAGAATTTTGGACCATTTTGGGAGTTTGAGAGTTTGGAGAAACCATGGCAAAGCCATGTTTTGCAAGGTTGGTTTGCTGACTTGGAAAATTGCTGCTTTGCCTTTGATTCGTGTGGTTTTCTGGATGAGGCATTCTCCTGATCAACAGGAATTGGAGAATTCCTATGAAAGATTGGTGTTTATCCTTTGAGCAACGGTAGCCTTGTGCCAGAGAAACATAGCATATAGATACATTCGATGCTGGTTCGATGCAGGATCAATTCGAAGAGTTCACCTCATCTATATCTGGGAGTTGACTTCAAATTATATGAAAACCATGGTTTCTTGGTGTTTCTTGACAGTGTTACCCTAGAAAACGGAAAACATTTTTCCCCAACAGCGTAAGCTAATGGGGTCTTCAGCCCAGAATAGCTCCGGTGTGCACTGGTGCAGGGGTAGGGTCAGGTTCAACGAGGTTCCGGACAAGGTTCGGAAGGTTCCGGAGAA
>Ga0126342_10011954_pt1 | contig 15494 bp, 15 predicted proteins | sample Cyp1metagenome_FD_92528 | JGI IMG/M metagenome (GOLD analysis project Ga0126342, IMG submission 92528) | Coral microbial communities from Lord Howe Island, Old Settlement Bay, Australia - Cyphastrea 1 metagenome | ecosystem: Host-associated > Invertebrates > Cnidaria > Coral ...
CATATATATAATATAACATATATATATATATAACATAGATAATATAAATAATATATTATATATGATATACAATATACATAATATATAATATATCATAATATATATATTATATGATTTATTATTATATATATATTATCAATATATATATAATATATCATAATATATATTGATATAATATATATATATATATAATGATAAATTATATAATATATATATATATATTATATATTATATATATTATAATTGTGTATGTGTATTTTTATATATATATTACATATTATAATCATGTATATGTATATAATATAATAATATCTATATATATTCTCATTGTTTAGTTTTTGTTGGTTTCTGTTCGGTGGTGTGTGACGCTGCACCAGCCCTGAGTGTGGATGTCTCGCTTCCATGATTCATGTCTGACTGTGAAAAAGTCGTCTTCACCTCAGAGATTTCCGCAAAAAGTTTCGGCGTTTCACCATGTTTCACCGGATTATCTCACTATCTATCTTCTCATACTGTAATGCACCCCGTTAGTTCGTTGGTTTTATGCCAATGATGGATGTCCTCATCAAATATCCTAAATGAAAAGCCCATCGGCAGCGGCCGCAAAATTGGGCCTCTCCAACCACGCTGGAGGACCTGAAAATTGGCCGTCACTGCGCTGTAAACCTATGGGGAATTGTCGATATGTTTGATTTGCAGAGCACACTTCTTTTCATAGGAATTGCATTCTCACCAGGAAATCAACGGCATACTTTGGCCCCGAGATGCAGCATTTGCCATTTTCTCAGCTCGGCTGAGCAAGTGGAAGTTCCAGCCCTTCGGTCCCGGCACCAGCGCCGCGAGTGGCGCCAGAAGCTGTGGCCGCTGTGGCCGCTGTGCCCGCTGTGGCCGTGCCACTCAAAGGCTCCCGACACAAGGGACATGTCTGAGCTGTACGCAGCCAGCCGGCCAAGCAGCCTTCATGAAAGACATGGCGACCCGTGCAGGGTGCCAAAACGATCTCATGAGATGCAGCAAAGTCTGACAGACAAATGGCACAATTTGTGGCATAGGTTTTGTCATTGAAGGTATCAGGATCGAATCTGATTCGAGCGAAGCTATCTACCAACTCGGCCGGATCTTCCCAGGGATGCTCTAACGATGCGATGGGCCAACAACATAGGGCTTCTAGGAAGAAAGGCGGCATCACGACCCAGGTGCTGGCAATTAGCCCTGTCGTACAACTGTTTGCCAGTAGCAGCATGATGAGGGTGGTTGCTGGCCAAATCACTTCAAACAGCACCGTGACGACTGCAAAGCTGCCGCGCAAGCAAGCGCTTAGGTTGCGGAAAGTTGCATCACCCAGCTAGTTTGTGAGAGAGTCCGCAAAACTAATCCAAAGAAAAAGCAAGCAAAGTTTTGAAGCCGTGAAAATCCAAAAGATCTTTAAACATGGGCCCAGCGGCTGTTTGCATGAGTCCTCAAAATGCCCAAACACAAAGAAAATGATGGATAAACAGGCTGCATGTGACTGATGAACCATATCGAACACAAGGCCAATAAGAAGGCTGAGGACCAGTAGACCTAGGATGATGAAAGGGACAACCATCCCACAGACCAACAATCCCTGAATCATCGTGGACAACCTTTCCATCAGACATGTGCGCGCATAGCTTCTTCGTCGCGCTTCCCGGGCAGGGATGCCCCGAGAGACCAAGTCGTCCGCACTTTGGTGTGGAACCAAAAAGGACGATACGTCCCGTGCCGCTTGGCTGAACGTAAAGGACATGGTCGTCTCGAAAAACCGAAGAGCTACATTTGAGGTGCTAAGCGGCTACACTCCATGAAGAAACCATGAGAAACATAGATGATTTTGTTCAATGAAAGTGACACAGGCCTGATATCAACACATTGAACCAACACATTCAAAGGTGTTCTTGCACTTTCCTCCATTGTTGATGACAATTGTTTTTGGGACTTTGCTACCTCCGAAAATCAGTGTTTAAATCATTAACAAAAAAACTCTCCAACAATTTCTCAACGAGCCATTTCATCCATTCACAGAATTCTAGTCATTGAAACCATTTGAAACCTATGGAGACTGGGGGATCCATGACGCTGCCGCGTGGGCCCCTGGGCCTTGGCCGCCTCTCGTCGGTGCCTCTGCCTCCGTCGAGCACCACAGCCACGCACAACGGCCTGTTTTTGATCATTGTCCGAACGGGAAACGGCTGGGAATTTCCACATCGATGTAAATTTGTTTACCTATAGGCTAGTTCCTTAAATCAAGTTTATGTCATATATATTCATATTATTTCATATTAATGGCATTACTATAGATTTATGGATTGTTTTTTTTTTCGCGAATCTATAAATGGGATTCTCTCAATAGTAGTGCTTCACCGGTCAAATTTCTACATGGGATGAATGGTCATCCCACCCCCCACTAACCGGTCACAAAAAGCCAGGTTTTGGCCGTGACAACAGGGTGCAGGATAGCTATTTATATAGTCATCCCAACCGGATTGCGGATTGAAAAACTCATGGGATTTTGATCAAACACAAAGAAGGTCATGACATAGTACATGAATTCAACCAGACTAGCAGGGGGTGTAATCCCAGAAAGTTGATGATAAATCACTATTTATATGTATTATCGGTATTTTTTTTGACCAATTTGGGGAAAACCAGTTCTTTACAGAAGGAATCGAATGGCAACCGTGTTGATGGAATCGTGGCCAGCCGGTTAGTAGGATCTACTCCTAATGGATTGATGACCATCCCCCACGGTAAATGGAGGTTTAGAGCGGCGAAAATTCTCGAACTGGTTTCTCACTTGCCATGTTTGATTACCGGTAATCTCTGGTAAAGTAAGCTATGAAAGGCATGGTTCATGTAGCTCCCTTCGCAAAATTCATGTCTTTTTCCCAAATTGATGATTTTCCCAAGTATAAACCAGCCATAAACCTCCATTTAGCTTGGGGATTTGCCAGCCATGTTTGATGACACCTCTGGTATTAACCAATATAGTAATCAATGTTCAAGATTTCATTCATGTCCCATTGATATTCCATTAATTAAAATATGTCCCATTATACTCTCCGGTAATCAAACATGTCAATGAAAAATCATGGATGAATTTCCGTCATCATGGCAAATCTGGCAAAAATCATCACCGGAATCGTCAGCTAAAAACATCTAATAACCATTGTTAATACCCATTAGTTAACCATTGTTAATCATTCTTAACCATTAACCATCGATATCCCATTATATCCCATTATATATATAATATATATATATCCTTAAAAAATGTCTCAACATCCCATCCCAGTCCTCTCTTGGTAAATCAAAAACCACACCTGGGATTCCCCCTCCGCGCAGCCGCGCAGCCGCCTGCACCATCACCGTGGCTCGGCTTCGCAGGATCCCTTCCAGCACCGCTCGTGACTCTTGAGATCGAACCTGGCGACTGGCAAAACGGCGGACGAAGGACGACGAAGTCGACGGACATCGGGATTTCAATGGGATTTTCATGGGATTTTTGATGGTGGTTGAATGGGATTTAATATGATATAGCCTCTGGTTATGACGTTTACAGTTTGCGAACTGGAAAATGGCCATAGAAATAGTGGATTTACCCATTAAAAATGGTGATTTTCAACAGCTATGTAAACGTTTACCAGAGGGTATGCCTTGTGAAAGGGCCATGGTTCGTAGAGAAGGAAAGAATGAGGCTGGTTTCATGAGTTTTTGATGGGGAAAGAATGAAGGGTCGGCGTACCTGAAATCCTGCGGAAATGAGGGTCACATCTCTATTTTCCCGTTCAGATGACGCACAAACAAGCCACAAAAGGCAAGAGTAACAGCAGGTTTTGCCCGAAAATACTCATGATTCGATGACCATGGATTACTTAGCCATAGGGCCTACGCCGCTTTCGGGACTCAAAGCGCGTCTTTCGGGACTCTTCTTGCTGGTTTTAAATCCCTTAAAATGGTACTCCCCATGATATCTTCACTGTAATTCTCCTTGTTGCATCATATTCCCCCAAGATCCTGAACCTATATCCTCGCAAAGTGGTTGGATTTTGATGATCTTGCTGCCATCATTTCCATGGACTAACCATTTTCATATTTTGTTGTTTTTCTGTATCACCGTAATATCCCCAAGGACCATAACTTGAGGAAAATCCGAAATCGAAAGTCCACATGTTCTGGAAAAAATGCAGAACCCAGCAGCCAGTGTGGTCAGGGCACCGTCAGGGCACCTTCAATTCTGCCTCCTCTTGTCTCAAGCGTTCCAACTTCAACTTCTCGTGCGGTTCCAACAGCTTCCCTTGCAGGGAAGAGATGTGTCTGTCCACTTGCCGATGTCAGCACCGATTCGTATCCAACTTCTCCTATCTAGCTTAAGGTAATCAATGGATGGGCAGGAAACACTTCCAAGACATGGGAAAAGCAAGAAATGTTTCTACCACTTCCGATGTTCCGATTCTGAGAGGTTTACCTTGGTGAAAAATCGCGGCCGGGCCTGGCCGTCCGCGTTCCAACTGCTCGATCTGCTTCTGGATGGCTGCCTCACCCGTGGATGAAAAATTCAAGGCTTTCAACAACCATCAAAATTCGCTGCGTAGCTTGGAATTATTGTTTGGCGCTCCATCTATTGTTCCATCTTTGCTTACCATGAAATTGAAGGATTTGAAGGATGGAAAATTAGGAAAATTCCCAGCCACGATTTTCAGCCCCACTGCACCCACCCCCAATTTCTGGAGGTCACCATTCGTTTCACGTCGGTTTCACTCGCCTGCGACTGGCACAGCTCCTTGTCCGGCTCGCGCAGTCGACGTTGAAGCTCGGCAATGGTCCACACCTGGCGGGAAGCTGTGTTCGTCATCTCTTCGACCTGCTGGTACTGACTGACATAGCTATGGAAATCACAATGTTTAACAGTTAAATCATCAAACTAAATGTGCCATGGTTTCCATAGCAAACTGTTAGTCATGAGGCTCATGAGGGTATACGGGCGAGCCATTTCACGGGGAAACCAATGGTGACTTCTGTCATTCATATACCTCTGAATGACAAACCCTTTAGAAAGGTAGCATCCTACCCCACAAAACCTAAAAACACGTCTGATTGCGCAGTCATCTGGAGAAAGTTTTGATGGTTCGATTGTTTCCACCTTCAGTCTCTGTTTTCTTTCGAGTGCAAGTTGCTTTGCATCTGTTCTTCCGCCTACACTTCACTTGAAATAACAATTATAGCAATGGGCTCAAAAAAAGAGGTATTTCCCCGCTCATCAAAACTGGCAATGGAAAATCTATTTCTAGAATTTCCCAGCTATGATAGTTTACCTCCATAGGACTTGCTTCAATTTTTCCCGGATGTGGTGAGTCCATGTAGGTGTTCCATCGAGTTCCACCAGCTCTCCGGAAACCTTGATATTCAGAAGCATCGGAAAGTCCGCTTGCAGCACCAAGCGTCGACCCGAGGCTGCTTGAAGACGTTTGTCCTGGAGAAATTTAGTGTCAGTCATCATCCCCGGAGGGGAAATTTGTTGTATGTGAACCACGTGTTGAACGCCACGTGAACGGGGAAATGTTGGATAATTTATCGATAATTTTGGGGAAAAACATGGTGATTTTTGTGGTTATTCACAATTAACTATAGCTATTAACATCAACAATGATTCATATATTTGATATAGAAAATCATCGACTCGTGGGGCATTCGACTGGTGTTTTTCAGGATGGCCCAGCTGGTCATATTCGAACTCTCTGGTGTCTTCAGCTGGAAAATTCCCCAGCCCCTTGATATTTGGTTATGATATTTGGTTATACCCTCTGGTAAACTAACATAGCTATGGAAAATCACAATTTTTAATGGGAAAATCCACTATAAATGGCCATGTTCAATAGCCATGTTAAATTACCAGAGGGTAATATGATTCTAATATCTGGTTGGTGGTTGGTATCGCCTACCCCTCTGAAAAAACATGGACTGAAAGTCAGTTGGGATGATGACATGATGATGACATGCCCAATATGAATGGGAAAAATAATCCAAATGTTCCAAACCACCAACCAGAAACCCCATTGACACAAGATTTTCCAGCCATGTTTGATGACATCAGAGTGTACTGTCAGAAAATTCCATGCTATAATATCATTAGCCTAATGATATTAAAACAAACCTCATCCATCAACAATTCCCATTATGATCCTATCGTAGTAATTGGCAGCACTTCACTCTGGTTTTATCTACTAATGGATGAATGTAATCCCATTATATCATCTATCAATGACCATTATATACCCAATATACCCATTCAGACGAAAACTATTGTATATTCACCTAATGCCGAGTTTTTTTCTTCACAACCACTATTGGTAATTACAGTACCTATTAATCATTATGAACCACTGATCACCATATGAAACACTGTGTTATTGACACGAGACCATTGCCATGTTTGGCAAAACCGGTGAACTGCTCGTGGTTTGGCAACCCGCGGCGCTCCCGCATCGAAAATGGGATGCCCTTGCGGTTCAAAACCTCGAAGCGATCGCTTTCCATTGCCTGAGTTGCTGAGCCAATGAGGCAAACATGGCAAATTTTAATGGGATTTTTGATGGTGGTTAAATGGGATTTAATGGGGTTTTATGGGATTTATGGTGGTTGAATGGGATTTAATATGGATTTAATATGATATAGCATCTGGTAAACATTCACAGTTTGCGAACTGGAAAATGGCCCAGTCGAAATAGTTGATTTACCCAGCTATAAATGGTGATTTTCCATAGTTATGTAAACGTTTACCAGAGGGTAGCCTTTAAACAACCGAGTCACTATAGAGATGCCTTCCTTCCGGATGATGCCAGCAGCAGACTCTTCCCATGTGTCCGACCAAGGTAAACAAATTTGCTTCCACTCTTTCCTCAGGCGAGACGAACAGAGAGTCGCACCCTTCAGCGACCCTCAGGCGTTCCTTTTTGTTTTCACGTGTTTTCATGGGAAAGGCTGCTCTGGATAGGTTGCAGCCGCAGCGTGCCAGGATGTACAGGAAACCACATTGAATCGTTGAACATTTTACGGTTGCATCTTGACATCGCCACTGGCCGTCGCTAAGGGTCGGTTTGCGTCCTTCCACAAATTTGCTGCTGGCAGTGCGTTTGTACTTCTCCTTCCAGCGGCAGTGCAAGGTCGAAAACACCAAAGGAGAGAGGTGCACAAGTTTAGCCCCACATGGAACATCCATCCCATACTGGAAATCCTTTTCGGATCTTTTCGGTATAGAAACCCCTCTGAATTGATGACCATGTAACCATGCCGAAAAAGGGGCAATTTTCATCCAACTGACATTTTCTCCGCCATCTTCACGCAGCCGCCGCTTTTCTGCGAGACCTTTCACTAACTCACTGCGAGAAGGAAGTTTCCCCGAAGGAATGGGACAGTTACTGTCCTTCCCTTCACGATCTTCACGGATGCGAATCTCTCGTGGCAACTGTGGCAAGTCACAGCACAGCGGATGCTTTGCCCAAGCATCTTTTCGAGGCAGCACAGCCTGTGATCCAGTGATCCCCCAACCATAGTCATGGGAAAACCGAAACTGGCAGCTGGATGGTTTATGGAAGATCCCATCGAACTAAATGGATGACTGGGGGATATTGGGGGTACCCCCATGACTTAGGAAACCTCCATTTGATGTCAGACCTCAAATCGCTCATCATCCAGATCCACATCATAGGTGGTCAGCAGCGACTGTAGAACTTCCATGTCACACGACAGGAGTTTGGCCAAAGGCTGAAGTTGCCATCGATCACCCACAGCCTGCAACAACCAGTACCAAAATTAGTTGAGAAACTACACCCCGTAGACCCCAAACAGTTGTTAGGTATAAATTGTGCGGCAAGATTCCTTTGATGAACTTGGATTTCATGTCTCTGAAATCGGATGCTTTAACGAAATCCCCAAGTTTCAGAAGGTTCCTTACAGAACACAAGACAAACGGGAGACAAGTGGTGAGATAGCGAACCCCGCCCCCGCTTGGTCCATTGGTCAACGGTCCCCCCAATCGGTCCTTGGGATACGCCCGTGCACGAAGCCAGAGCAATCGGAGCCTCGCCAAAGCCGCCACGTCGGCCAAAACACATGCGACGAGGTGGCTTTCACTGGCCACATATCGCAGGAAGCGAGCGTAGTCATCACCTGTCACGATGCTGCAATTTTGAATGGCAACAGTAGGTTGTGGAGAATACAAACACATAAGATGTAAGACAAAAGACATAATGCACGTGTATTATATACATAATGATGTACCATGAATCTACATTTGAGATCCTCGTGGTTGAGGTACAGGAATATGTTTTTCCACATCACGCCCTTAAAATTATTAGGTAATCTTAGGTAGTTGGCTGGTAGTATCTTTAAAGATCAGGGCACTGAGGAAGTCAGCGCATGCATTGACTGCTCCCAGAATCAGTGGATCCCGCAACAGCTCTCCATCCATCGCTGCCAGATGCGATGGCAACTTCTCTGGAGAAGTGGCCAGGAGCAGCAGGATCACCTCAACAGGACTTGAAGTTGCCCTTGACCTTCAAAAAAGTTCATTCATAATATGTTGATATATGGTTATGATATTTGGTTATAATATGATTCTAATATCTGGTTTGTGGTTGAGCCACCTACCCCTCTGAAAAATCATGGAGTGAAAGTCAGTTGGGATGATTTTCCATTCCCAATATGAATGGGAAAAATAATCCAGCCATGTTCCAGTCACCACCAATCAGAAATCCATCAGATATGGTTCATAAGCCCATGTTTTATTCATTAGTGACTATTTGTGCACCTGTTACCTCCCCAAAAAAGTCACCATCCACTCGGCGACTCGCCAAGTCACCAGGCGCTGTATCTCCGGTTCCGTCTCAAAGGCCTGGCCTTTGACACGGGCATCGCGGTAGGCGCAAAGCAACGGATCGATGGTCTGGGAGATCGCTTGCAATCCCAAGTGCTCATCATAGCCTGAGACTTTGGCCATGACCAAAAAAGCCATGATGAATTTATGAATTGATGATGATCTGCTGGCAAAAAAAGTTGGGATTATATATGAAATATATATATCTACTTATTACCTATTGATCACCTGATTTGATCGCCTGATTTGATCACCTGATTTGAGGGAGCAAGAGAGGGCTATAAAAAGAGAGCACAGAAAGTGAGCAAATTCCCAGAATTGGTGGATTAACGGGTGAAATTGTTCAGCAAATCTCTGCCATCATTGCCGCAGCCACCCTTGCCATTCTTGGCATCTTTGGCGAAGAGAAAACGGGCGAAAATTTCGAATCGAAGGCAATACTCGTGGCATGTCACAAAGGCCGCTGTCTGAGAACTCCATGGCTGTTGAAGGTGCAAATCCACTCGGACCGCACGGCAACGGTCGTGCAAGTAGCTGTAGATCTGCATGAACGAAGGTGTGATCGCAAAGGTTTCACTATGAAGATCCGCCTCCAAAACAATATCCATCAGAAAAGTCATGGTTTCCTTAGTCAAAGATCTTTCAAAAGTCAGCGCAAAAAACTGGGTGAATTCCCGAGTTTTTTGTTTTTTTCTTCCATGATCCCCATGGAAATTGAGAGAACAGGTTGGTGAAACAATGGGTTCAACCCTCTATTAATAAAAAATTCATTGCCACATGGAGGTTTTTTTAATTAGGGTCCCATCTCACAAGTTGTTTTATTTATTTATATCATCAAGGTTTTCATTGGAATATTAGGGGAAAACTTCGAAATTCAGGTTTTGGCAATGTGTTATATAGATTTTAATGAGCGATTTAATCAAAATTGAAATCGAGATTTCTTATTTTTATTATTAGGGTTTTTCATTGGAATATTAGGAGCACCCTAATACAAAATACCTCCTAATAAAAATAGATCACGTTGTTTACCATTTAGGGGGGATTAGTAATAGGGAGACAGGATTATATGAAATTATATGATATATAATGATGTATATATATATATATGTAATATAATATATATGTAATATAATATATATATATATATGTACGCATCCGTATGTCATATTCCCCAGTCCCCATATTATCCCAATATCATTCCCACCTTTTCATGATTCATCCACGCAGTGGCGCCGCAGTCGCAACTCGCCAGGTGTCTAAGCAGGTCTCAGGACTTCTCACCTCACTGGGCTCGAAGGTTTTCCCAGCGGAGCTTCGCTGGTACTTCTTGGTGGCTAAGGAGAAATCCACCTGCTGCGACCGCAGTGGATATCACGGAGTGATAAACGGAGAATCTATTGGGATGATGAACTGGATCATATGGAAATCATACCAGTAGTACCGCACAAGGAGGTGGGGGAAGTTTCAAAAATAGGAAACCTAAAGGAGAGGTTGGTTGTTGTGAATCACGGATGGCAGAGCGAATCCACTGATGGACCGACAGGTGGTCCGAGTTGTGTTTTTTGGAATGGTTGCAATGGTTGCAGTGGTCACCTCACCAGAACTGCTGGATGTAGTGTGGTGTAGCGCACCTGTAGTTGTAGCTGTAGCGCAATGGAGTTGTAGTGGTAGTGTAGTTGCAGTTGCAGTTGCAGTTGTAGTTGTGGTTGTGGTGTAATTAGTGTAGTCTAGTGTAGTTTTTATTGTAGTGTTGTGTACCTTTTGTGTGGTATAGTGGTATTTACTCATCAAACATCCTGCCGTTGGTGCCGAACTGCCGTGGTTTTTCAAAGACACTCCAAGATCTGACGTGGCCGGCCCTTAGGAGGGGATCACAGGAGTCACACTTCATCAGCCAAAAGATGGCTGATGCTCCATATCGTCCATATCCAAAAGAAACATCCCAAAACATGCGATGAATCAGGATTATATAAGAATAAAAACTATGTCATCATATTATCAGGATACATAGATATATATATATATAATGATATATACATATTAGACATATTACATACCCTCTGGTAAACTAACAGTTCGCTATGGAAGCCATGGCCCATTTAGTCCATAGAAATAGATGCTTTACCTAGCTATAAAAATGGGTGGATTTTCTAGTTCGCAAACTGTTGACATCACCAGATGCTAATCACTATTATCCCACTAAAAAAAACACTATTAATCATCCATATGGACTATTATCCACCATGGTTATTATATAACCATAGTTCACTATTATCCCACTATTATCCACCATAGTTCACTACTATCCACCATGGACTATATCCGCATCGCTCCGCTCCCGCCTCCGGATGTCGCAGATCGCAGCCTCGACGCATCTCCAGTGGATCCAGCAGCCGCTGCTGCTGTCGCAGCGTCGCCTCCTCCACGGAGCACTTCGCCCGCAGCAGGCCGCGGAACGGCGCGGAACCGGAACGGCTCGACATGGCGACGGCCAGGGGACAGCATCTGGTGGAAATTGATGGGGAGATCATGGGAAATACAAGCGTATTACAACATATATGACTCTGGAAAAATGTGAAGTTGGTCATTTTTTTCAAAAACTCAAAGGTTTTTTTCGGGTCTCCAATTTGGGAAACTCATGTTTTCTCATGCAGCGGCACCGTGCGTCGCAGTGTTCAAGTTCTCCAAGTTGTCCAAGTCAAAGCACACACGCAAAAAAGTGTGTCCAAGTGTCACGCTTTTCAAGTAGAAGACGACTCAATGTTTGAACTTCACATAACTGGTTGGTGGTGGAGCCTCTGAAAAAATATGAGTCAGTTGGGATGATGATTCCCAATATATAGAAAGTCATTATCTAGCCATGTTCCAAACCACCAGAGATCAGCCATGGTCAACTTAATATATCAATACTATAACCATTGGACCATTGGATACTAATTAATAACCGTGGTTTTTCCATTGAAAATGGACCACCGGACCATTGAAAATGAACCATGTTTAATGTCTTTTTTAATCATTTCCATATGTCATATGTCCCATCCTTTGTCATCTATACAGTCTATACATATTCAGCCGTGGTTTGAAGCTCACGGCTGGTTCCGAGCAGTTTTTCCAGGACTGCCCAACGAGCAGTAAAGAACCGGTTAGACTTCCATCGTAAAATGGCCACATCATTGGAGTAAAAAACAACTTTTTGTAAAACCCAAATCCATACAAATAATCAATCTACCGTATATCAATCTGATACAAAAAGGCGTTGAGCGCTTGATGACTTGATGGCTTTTGATGGGATGGAAACAAGTCACCGTCCCACCATCTCGATCCATCTCGATTCTCAACATCTCCTGAAGCTGAATGGCTTTTTGTCGGCTCTCCGTCATCTCCCTCTTCTTCTCCTGCTGGCACTTCACCTAAACATGCGCAGCAAATTCGCAATCCAAAAAAGGCTGGTTTGTGTGCACAAAAAACACGTTATCCCTTGCTCGAATATCACATAGGGACCCTAAAGTGAATTTAGATAAAGTGCTGTAGAATTAAGCCACGATTTTGTTTGTAGCGTATTTGATAGTAGATGAAGATGGAACGGATTTCACGTCAAAAAAAGGAGTCACTCTCAAAATCAAACCGCCTTCATCCGATGAGTTTCATCCGGAGCCAACAAGTTGGCGCGGATCTGGGCGTGTTCCTGTCGCGAATCCAAACTCTCCAAGTGTTCATCCCTTGAAACGTGGCTGAGAATGGGATTCCATTGCTGGGTCATTGGCTGATCAACCAGGGATTTTTAGGGCCAGTGCTCCTGGAAAACCGGTCAGCTTGAAACGTGGATCCTATGGTGATAATGTACATGGTTATGTAATGTTATGTATATACATGCAAGTCTGGATGAAATGATGGTCAATACAGACACTGGTTGGTGGTATACCTACCCCTCTGAAAAATATGCTCGATGACATTCTCAATATATGGAAAGTCATAATCCAGCTATGTTCCAAACCACCAACCAGAACAAATCAACAAAAATGCTCGACTCTACAAGCATCAAACCAAACTTTGCGAAGCGCTTCCTTGCGAGTTTCTTTATCCTGCAATGTTTTCTCAGCGATGGAATCAGCACTAGCACATCTTATCACGAAAGGGGGAACACAAACAACACTGAAAGCAAACAGAGTTAAAAGGACAAACATTAGAGAGGCAACAAAATAAGGAAACACCACACAAATAGGATGTTGGAAGGCAATTTTCACCTGGTTTCACAGCGACACGCGAAACAGGAATCGGCCAAACGACAAATGCCACTTATTCAATGGGATGATTTTCATGGGGCTTTCCATCGGGCTACCCGAGTCATCTAAACCAAGTCATCAAACCATTTGCGTACCCCGAACGGTGTATATGGTAACCCCGATGGTACCATTTACTAAAACCATCATCAAGGTAACCAAAATATGAAAGCCATGGTGACTTGAGATGCCTAAATTTTCTTCGGCAAGCGGCCCGGAAAAGCACCTGCAAATCGCTGAGCTCTTTGAGCCTTTTGGCTTTCAGCTCCTTTGATCTGTCAATCCCAACCAAAAAAAAAAACATGGTGTTTTCTGGTGAGTGTATCATATTAGGGGCATATAATATCTATATATGTTTTTTTTCTCACAAGGGTGAGATTAACTCCACATTCCACCTCATGTTTTTTTTGTTTCCCCCCATTCTTGATAGCCATAAAATTCCACGCAAATTATATAGTGAACATACATCTCCCAAAAATCAAAGAAAACAAAAAATGACTATGTGTCGAATTTGGGTCTCCCTAGAATTTCTTTTTTTTCTGTAATCAAAATCGCAGAAATATGGCCTTTTTTTTCTAAAAGAAGGTTTGAGACCAACCCACCGAGATCCCCGGTTTTCGTGGCGACGTGGTCCTCCTTCCGCTGGGTTTCTTTCATTTGTCGCTCCCTGGCTTTCTTGGCCGCTCGCACTCCAGCGATGGCCGTCAGCCTCAAAAAATGAGGAATGGAGGGTATAAAGACATTCTATGGAAGTGATTCCATGCAATATATTCCATTTAATGGACATTATATTCAATGGATATTCCGATATTCCTTTCAATGGATGTGCCATTGAAGTTTCAGTGATTTCAATTCTCAAGATTTAAGTCTCAAAAATGGATGAATTTGCATTTAATTACCATTCAGAGGCTGCCAAAGTTTAGTAAAGCTATCAACAAGTCCCAGCTGGCTTGAGTGTTGTCCATGTTCTGAATGCTGAGACTTCCCAAGGCGTCTTTGAATTGGATGCTGAAATTTCCAGAACCAAGGGAACCAAGTTTGGCAACATTGCAACAGCATCAAGCTTCACAAGTTTCATAGCCTAAATCACTCCACATTTTCTCACCACATTTTCTCCCCAAGCTGCAACTGCTCTAAGTACCCAACCATCTCCTTCTGAGCGCAAAGGGTTTCCACCATTTCCAGATTCGTGCCTCACATTGAAGGCAAGGAAAAACCTTCTCCAACTTGGAGTCTCTTCACATTTTTGGTCATAGTTGGAAAACGGTGGACCATTCAAAAGTTGATTTTCCCAGCTATAAAATGGTGGATCTTTCCATCGTTTTTTGTATGTTTACCAGAGGCTACTCTGCAGACATAAGTCCCCCACAGCAGCTTTGGCCATGCGAACCTTCAACTCATCCTCTGCCTGACCGCGACCGCTTTTCGTCAGCAGAAAACCCTGTTGAGATGATTGCCACTCAATACATGTTGATATATAGTTGATATATAGTCATATAATTGATATGCAGTTTTGACTTAAAAAATCTTGCCTTGTGAACCGCTTAGGTCGCAGCAAGCCATCGAAACACAGCCAGGTAATGCCTTCATTTGAATTGATTCCATTCATTTCCCTAATATTTCCCAAATATTTTCCTATTTGTTTCCCTAATTTTCCCTATGTCCCCATTGATTTCCCTACGGCCTGGATGAGCTTCTTGAGCTCCTGACATCGCCGCGCACTTCGGCACTTCGCGACTCATTCCGCCGCGAATGGGGAGATGGAAATCCACACTGACACGGGTTGAAGCTAGTGACATCCACTTGTTCCCACAGCTTGGTATTTTCAATGGCCATTTATGGGCCATTTATGGGCCATAACTACCTACCCATCCCATGTTTATCATGTTTCCGTTTCCCTCGTTTCCCTACTCAAAAAATGCCGTGAAATCTGGATTTTTTTCCTCACGTTCACGTACCAAAACCCGGCGTCGTGGAATCCACGGCCGAAACCCGGCGTCTCCTTCTTGTTGAGCAGCTTTTCGCGGAGATTTTTGAGGAGCGCCTGAGCCACGAAACTGCCAAAAACGACCGGATGGACTGGTCATATTTATCACTAAAACATATAGACTAAAATGATAATCCAAAAAATATCCAATGAGGCTTTATAATATGTTGTTTAAGATGGGGTCAACGCCCCGAGGCGGGCGTGGTTTTTTCCACGTTTGTGCTCTTTGGCAGTATACGTGTTTAACGGTCTTGCCGACTGTAAGATGACGCTACCGAAGACACGTTGCCCAACTTTGTTGCTGACGTCTTGCTACCTTGACCGGGAGGGGGGG
>Ga0126342_10011955_pt1 | contig 15494 bp, 16 predicted proteins | sample Cyp1metagenome_FD_92528 | JGI IMG/M metagenome (GOLD analysis project Ga0126342, IMG submission 92528) | Coral microbial communities from Lord Howe Island, Old Settlement Bay, Australia - Cyphastrea 1 metagenome | ecosystem: Host-associated > Invertebrates > Cnidaria > Coral ...
GGACATTCTTCTGTAGGTTTTTTTTTCCTGACTGACTCCACTTTTGTAGTTTTGTGTTCTAAAGTCAGATTTGTATCTACAAAACCTGGGGCACAGGTTACCCTGGGTAATGGTAACCCCGATGTATTTGATACATCGCTTTTGGCAGATTCCAGCTATAAAGCTGATGCTTGCGCACGCAAAGATCTCGCCCCGGCCCCGGAGGCATATGCCGACCTTTCAGAAGGTGTTGGAGGAGGCCGAGATCCAAGATGGGTTTGCGGTTGAATGATGTTTCTGTGAAATTTTGGCTTCACAACGTTTGCATTTCAGGCCTTGGACCTGTTTCCCCTTCACAACATTTACCCTTGCTATGGTTGATCACTCATTTGAGTTGTTAGTATTATATACCATGTTTTCACTTTCAATCATTCGATCTCAACCTTGTCTCATTTTTCATTTAATTAACTTTCTTGAACAATCCAAGAATTGAAGTCAGTTTTTTCACCACCTGGTTTCACCGCCACTGGGTGCCGCAGGTAGAGCTGCAGATGGGCCGCATCCGCGTGGCCCTGGAGGAGCGGCTGCGGTCTCCAGAGCTGTTGGTGGATGAGGCGGTGAACAGTTGGGGACCCCCAGGGAGCGCTGGCTTTGGGGCGGGGCTGGGGATGGAAGGGGTGGCACTGGGTGATGGTAAACCCGAGGAAAGACCTGGATTCAGCCAAGGATCCATTGGTGTGTGTTTTTTCTGGTGGGGTGGCGGGTTTCCGAGATTGACAGGGAATCATGGGAAAGGTTGGGAGAGACATGTTTGTAAAACCAGCCATCCATATGCATAAACAACGATCATGAAAGAGCGTTGAAGGAAGAGGGAGCAGACCTTTCCAACAATTTTCCTTGAATCTTTGATCATCAACCAAAAAAACAACCATTTTCCAACCATTTTCCAACCATTTTCCATTTTCCACCTCCAAAAAAACAGGACCATCAACCCATCTCCTGGCGCGCCGCGTTTAAGGCTCGGTAACACTGCTGGACCTGGGGGAGGACCAGGTGAAGGTGGTCGGCGAATACCTCACCGGCAGGAGCTGTGGTCATGACGACTTGGATGTTACCCTCTGGTGAGCTGACATAACTATGGGAAATCACCATTTCCAATGGGATTTTATAGTGATTCAATGGGATATTAATGGGATATACCCTCTGGTTATGTCAAAATAGCTATTGAAAATGGCCCATTTATAGTGAGTTTACCCATTGAAAATGGTGATTTTCCATAGTTATGTTAAATTACCAGAGGGTAGATGATAGGCGGAGGGGTTGAATTTCCAGGGGACAAAAAAAGTGAAGGCTTGACTCGATCTTTCGTGAATCGGGCCTTGATGTGCAGAAACCAGGTGTGGAGTTTTGCAAATTTGTTCCTATCATAACAGACATCGCATTAATCGGCTAGCTACTAAGATCAACTACCCTCTGGTAATTTAACATAACTATGGAGAATCACAATTTTTAATGGGAAAATCCACTATAAATGGTGATTTTCAATAGCTATGTTAAATTACCAGAGGGTATTGTTTGGGACATGGGTTGAACCCACCAAACCAGTGAACTATACATCCCTCCCATCTCTCCATGGCGTTTTCAGGACGGCCACCCTACGGCGGAGCTTGAGCGAATGCTTCGCACCTGGGGCCGCAGGCGCGGAGGAAGGAGGTGGGATCGAAACACTCTCTCCAGGTACTGCAGTGAATTTCAACTTGAACCCTGCCAAACATGAGTTTGGACATGCTGGGATATAGCCTTCAAGATGCTTCAACAATTGGCCTTTCAATCCATTTGTAGGGTCCATGTATGTTTGATTTTTTGTCTGAAAACAAAGGGTGGGTGACGTTAAACACCTGCAGGCTCTGCGCCTGCACCTGTCGAAGATGGTGCTGAATTGACCAAAGACCAGGTTAGGGTTTGCACTTCCCCGGGTGGCACGGGCCTACAATCATCACACAGCTACCCGCCAAAATGCACTTCAGTGACACATCCATTTTGCTTGCATTATCGGTGTGATGATCTCAAAGCTGTAAAGTAAAGTCTCATTCTTTAAGTCGTGTTTGTTTTGAAAGGAATGTTCCAATTGCTGCGTGCATTGTTTTGGGCGACATTGTGTGAGAAGCGAACATCAATTTGTTCCATCGCCGTCTCAAGAAAGGAAGTGGTTGAGGCTGAACGTGGCCAGATCCCTGCAGGGTGCATCAAGCCACAGACCACCTCCGGATGGCACGGAGCTTCGCACGGGGATGGATGGTGTTGGTGTCTCTGTTCTTGTGCCGTTGGGGCTACTCTCCTCTCCAGGTGCAGGTGGCTGCGCCCATTTTTCATGCGGTTTGGGAGCCACCAAGCCTGGACCCGCAGAAACTGCAGGCGTGTGCTCCAAAGCTGCTGGAGACAGATCAGTTAAAGGATCTGATCGCAGAGGCCAGGGACCCAAAATGGAAACCTCGCAAGAAACCGAAGCCAAAGACGTCACCTGAGAGGCCAGGCCTGTGGCGCTGCTCTGCTTGTGAGCAGTGGCTTCCAGCAACGGCTTTCCACGTTCGAAATAGGCGCGGCATGCAGTTTCCGCATACATATTGCAAGGAATGCGACAATGAGAAACGTAGGTTGCACCGTCGCACATTGCGGGGGGGTTTGCTTGATTCTCTCCACAGGGCCAGACCTAGAGCCAAAGGGAAGGCGTGGAATGTGACCCTGACCTTCGAAGACGTTCTCGAGATGGTGGAGCAGCAGAACGGTAGGTGTGCATACTCGGGCGTGCCAATGGAGATGGTTTTACCAAACAGTAATTGGAGAATGTCCTTGGAAAGGCTCAACAACAGTGAAGGGTATTCCCGTGAGAATTGTGTGCTAATTGCGTGTGAGTTCAACACTGGAGATTTCAGCCGTCAGAAGGGTGTTCAGGCGGAGACAGTAAAGGGAAGTGCACAGTGGTCCCCTGAGAAAGTTCAAGATGTGTGCCGCCTGCGGGATCACCCAGTAGACACTCAATTGTTGCAGACAGAGCTCGCAGAGGCCCGACTAGGTTCAAGAAAGAGCAGGAGTACAGTTGTACACCAGAGCCAGCCAGATAAAGATGAAGCTGGAAACATCTACTGTTCTGCATGCGACATGTTCCTTAGCTCTGGCAGCTTTTCCCCATCTCGCACCCATTGCTGCAAAGCATGTATTCGGGAATTTAATCGAGCACGACGCTCCACGCTCCGGGGTCATGTGCAAGAGTGCTTGAACACTGCGAAAACTAATTCGAAGAAAAGAGGTCAAGAATTCTCCCTATCTCTCTTGCAAGTGCTCGACATGCTGGAGAAGCAGAGTGGCCGCTGCTTCTACTCTGGTGTTCCTCTGGAGTACAAGCGAATTCACACTCCCTGGCGTTTGTCGATCGAGCGCCTAAACAACTCCATCGGATATACGATGGAAAACTGTGTGTTGATTGCAATTGAGTTCAACACGGCCGATCATAGTCGCAACATTGCAGTCACTGAAGTGTTTGGGACCGCGCAGTGGTCCAAGGAAAAGGTTGACCATGTTTGGGGTTTGAACGGCTGGGCACGTGAACGTATTCCACCAACCCTGACTTGAACACCTTAGGCGGACAGACAGTCAGAGCCCGCGCACGGCCACTTGAACTTCACCAGTATTTTCAGCCGTCACTTTTTCCCCCAGGGTGTGAGCAGGCGTTATTGGCAGTTTTTTTTGTGCTGCCAGAGCTGCGCTTTGGCGATGCTTAATTCGAAGTTTTTGGGACTGCCCAATGGTCCCGCGAAAAGGTTGCGCACATCTGGGGGGGACCATGGCTGGGCGACCAAAGGCGTGCCTGGCCGTCCCAGCTTGCAAGTTGACCTCAGTTGGTCGACCACACGAGAACCCAACTCTAGGGACATTGAATGCGGCATTTATATAGTATAGTATTATTGAGTATGGTAAAAATTGCAGCGATCTCACCGCATCTTAAAAATGACAGTCCTCAAAACTCCCTGATTTCAGGCGGTTGAATTGTTCGAATTCAGCCAGAGTTTTTTAAATTCGTTGCACCTTTGCACCCCGTCATTTGCGCCCTGACGTTGCTGCACTTGTGGGGTGATTGGTAATTCGTTTCGTTGCACCTTTGCCATTGGGACAGCTGGCCCGCATCTATTGGGCTTGACCTGCCCATTGGTACCGTGCATGAACTAGGCATATGCACTTTCTGGAAGGCTGCAACCAGCTTGAAAGATGAATGGATGTGACCGGGTGAAGGGCAGAGCTTTCTGCTTTGCATGATGTAATCAGCAAGCTAACAGTGGCGAGTGGGACATTGTTTATCATTCCATGTTGCATTTACTATTGGCTGCAGCATTGTTGGATGTCCATCACGTCTGACATTGGTCCCCAACCCTTCCAACGGTCTCAACCCTTCCAACCCAAGCGCAGGAAGAGTTGCGCAGACCGGAGTCGGTAGCCCTGCATGGGGCCTGTGCCAAAGTCACGGAGGCACACTGCTGCCATGCTGGGGCGGAGGGGATTTGGAGGATTTCTGGAGGATGGAGATGGAAAGGAGATGTTGGAGTTCAACTTGACCCATACTTGGAGATATCTTATATAATTATATTCTTACATCTTCATTCTTTGTGTATATCATTATAGAATTATAGATCTTTAGGGAATATTTCTGCTTTGCACAGAAACTAAAGATATCTAAAGATCTAAATCTCAGCTTTGGGTTGAACATGAACATGGGCCCAGTGAAGTTCAAGACTTTTGTTGCAAGCAGTATTGTAACCTTCCCATACCTTCCCCGTCCTTGCCGATTGCAGGCCTATGTGCCGCCTTTGTGCGATGCAGTTGAAGGCTGCGTCAACTGGTGGACAGAGAGATTTGACAAAGCCTCGGGCACCAAAACCAGGTGAAGATCAATCACAAAATATCACACCTACAATGATAATGCTGTTACACACCAAAGGCATCCAAAGGCCAAGATAGGCCCTGCAAAGTTTCTACATAATTTCTTCTCAGTGGATTTTTGCTGCCTTAAAGACGCACAAATATGGCGTTCCAGATCGTTCCAGCAGCGTTTTGCATAGTAGGCTTCCAGAAACTCATCGAGGTGAGTTGCTCGGCAGCACCGGCAGAGCGACGTTTGGGGTGATCGTGGCAACAATTGTGGTGTTATAGCCTTGTTCAGATGTATTAAGATGATATTTGATGATCGATGGTTTGTTTTCATATGTTTTCATTCAATTCTGAGGCCTTTACTGCAATATACTAAACAGTACTAAACGTGTATTCCCTTTTCATGATGTTTTATGGCTAATATTGGCTAATTATTGAAGTGATCCGCTTGACAACTAGATGGGAGCAGTGTGGGTGCAAGTTTGGACGACCCAAAATTTTGTATTTTGTGGATCTTTGACTACACCATAGCCAAGGAAACGCCTCGGGTACGGCAGTTGATGAGAACGTCCTGCCGGATTTCGTGAGTGCGCGGATCGAAGACTTGTGCGTGGGGATTCCCAGGGTTCAAGGCTCGTGCTGAGAGGTGTCAAAGTAGACATGGCCACACCGCTCATGTCCCGCTGATTGTTGAACGCATTCCTCCAAGCTTTCCTGGGGCAAGTCTTAAAAATCGACCCCAAACCTGCTGGTTGTCATGGACTCCTAAGTCAACGAATATCTCACACATTCTCATGATAAACCACCTTTTGTAACTGTAACATGTCGTTCCAGGGTTTCCCTCATCCCTGACCACCCAGCACAGCAGCACGGCACCGCTCGAGGATCGCATCACCCAGCTGGTGGACCAAAAGTGTCCGCCCAGCCGCGTGTTGGTCTCCTGCATCCACTCAGTGCGCGACTCGTTGAGGCTGGGGCTATCACATGATGCGCCATGAATGGGTTGAACTGATGGATCATCAACGGGTGTTATGCCAGAGCAAATCAGGACAGTGATAATTGATGATAATTGCCGGTATAAGACTCCAGACGGACTTAGCCGTAGCTGGCCATTGGTATAGTTGCATCTTTCCCTTGCGTTGCCTGCCATGGCATCATTTATGTCCCATTCAACCACCAATATTGTGCCGTCGAATTGCGCTTGTTCTAGGATGTTTACATCTTAAACAATGGAGACATAGTGCAAACAATGGGATTGAAAAATGCAAGTCCGGGAGAGGCAAAAAGAACAAGTGCAAAAAAAGAAAAAAACAGCAATGGAAAAATGCAAGTCTGAACGAAGCAAAAATGAGAAATTGTATTTGCATTTTTTCCATTGTGTTTTTTCATGTGCTTTTTTAAAAATTACATTAATTACATTTTTGATTTACATTTTTTGGCATTATATACATGGTTACATGATGTTACATGGTGCATTTTTTCAATATTGCAGTTTTCTAGAATAAGCTCACAAGGCGCCAACACAACACCAGTACTTCTCTAGTTTTTTTTTTTGGAGGAGGCTCATCTAACAAGTTTTGCCAGTTTTGACAGCAAGAGGATAGTCAAGTTCAACTCCCCATGGATTTTTTGTTATTTTGTTGGCTACAATTTCCGGCTTCCCTTTCTTCCTCAGGATGCCTGTAAATTTGGCTAAATCTCCATTTAAATCCCTTTAAGTCCATTTGATTTATGTTGGTTCACTTCCCATCTGAGTCGGTTTATTCCACACCCAGCCAGCTGGGCTCAGCCAGGCGGCTGCACTCGCTGCTGCCGGCCCTGCTGACGCGCCTCTTCCGCGCCTTCCTAGGGCGGACGGTGACTTGGCAGCAACCTTCTGCTGCGGTTGGATACCTGGGAAGGGAATGGTTGGAAATTCCAAGTTGAAGACAAAGCCTCAAAGGGCCCCCCACTGTCGGAAATTTTGTGAAGTGGAAGATCCATGATTTTCAATCGTGCTCTAATCTAAGCTTCCACTGTCCCTCTGAGCTCCCGTCCAAGGCCATGGATGCCATGCGATCGCTCTTCGGCACGGCCTGCAGCCAGATGACCTCCGAGCTCTGCAAATTGCTGGGATCCTCAGAGGATGCGGCTGGATGACCTGAGGTGTGGCAGCGATATTGGATGATATGGGAGAAATCTGATTGCCCAACTATTTAGCATGTAATTTGACTGACTTGACTGACTTGGCTGACTTTACCAGTCCACCTATTTTCCAGATCCCCAGATCCTACCTTAACTGCAATCAAACCTGGCCCTTTTAAAAAGGCAACTCACCTATTGCCAGGTCAGATTCCCAGGATCCCCCAGCTGCACCTGCGGTTGCTCCACGCCAGGCACGGCGAGTGCAAGAAACTGGGCGAGTCCAGCAGCAGCGGCTTGGACGATGTCTTGGAGGAGATCGCGAAGACCGAGCAGGCGCTGATCATGCGCCTTGGATGGTGATGTCATGGGGCACATATCTCGGGGAATGACGGAATGACGTTGGTTCATCTTGCTGGCGTTTTACGTAGGGAATGGATGGGTTGCTGGGGGTTGCTGGGGGTTGCTGGGATGATTACTATTAGTGATGACTGGGATCATTCCCGAAAATTCCCTGCGTTTAGCAGCAGTAAGTCATGAAAGCCCAATCATAAACCCCGCTGACCAACTTTTACCATTTGGGAGGTGCAGGTACAGACTATCTTGGTGTGATAACTTGGTGGTGTGGCAATGATGGAGCCAAAGGTCCCTGTGAAGTGAAGGGTGAGATAAACATGTAGCAGTTCCCATAGTGTTGTCAACCAGCTGCCAGCCACTTAGCTAGCCTCAGGGAAAGGTATGGCATGACCACCAAGGCATGGTTTTACAGCCCTTACCGAGTGCCAGCCCCTGCAAAGCCTACTGGGGCCTGACAAGGCTGGGTGCAGGGTGGTGAGTGACCGAGTGGTGCGTTCAATAACATGGTAAACGCAAGAAAAGTGACCCTTTTTTGGGGCATATCGTTTCAATATGTTTCAATGCCCCCACGACATGATAGCACCTCAGGCAGCTTTGATGCCTTGTATGGGCATCGGATGCACAGTACCTCTAGAAAACATTCTTATCAAAGGACCACAGGTTGAACTTGATGTGATATGGCGTTGTGTCATGATTCGTGCCCTTACCAGAAGATTTAATCATTTCATCACGTTTCACCTCTTTTGACTTCATCATTTCCACATATTTCATACCAGTTCAATCCATGTCAATCCATTTCCATCCATTTCCATCCCTGGTTTTCTTGAGCACACGTCCCGCTCCGCGACTTGGCCCTTCCCGTTGGAAGTTACCCCCCTTCGACCCGCAGCCGTTTCACGCCAAACGCGACGTGGAAAGGGCACCACAATGCAGCGCCTCGCACTGGTGGCTCTGGCCCTGGTGCAGGCTGTGGGAGCTGATGGGATGGGATGCTGGCTGGGGATGAGGGTTTTCGCAGGGAAATTATCTTCTTATTTCAATTTATGAATATATATATAATATATATATATATATATATGTGATTATACATGTATATCAATGTGAAAAACTTATTCAGGATCGACTTTCAGGTATCATTTTCTTTCAGGGTTGACCCAACTGGGAAGATGAAGATGGATGGATCAACTTTTGAGGATTTGGACATGGGCCACCATAAGGCAGGCAGGATCCCATCACGGCGAGGCCGTAGCGGGAAGAACCTGCAGCTGCGAGTGCTGCGAAACCGCTGCAGCTCGGGAGGAGTCCGGTGGTGTCGCGAAATCAGGAAGACGGGGAAGACGATCTTCAAACCATCTGAACACTTGATGATCTTGGTGGTTTGAAAGTGGATTGGAATGTGAAAATTCAATTCACCACCAGTCAGTGCTTTGAAACATTCCAGCACCTGAAAAAAGGGATGATTTTGTGGCATCCGGCGGCATGGGCGGCAACGGTGGTACCTGAAATCGGCAGTGCCAGGAGCAGGCCGTGCAGTGCAGCCTGTCACCTGGCGCCCCTTCGGCTCCGAGGTGCTACTGGGTGCTGTTGCGGGTTTGGGTTTTTGGTCATCAAACATGGTTGCTTGGGATCTTCATTTTCAATCGGAAACTTGTGAACACATATACAGGATATATGAATATATATATACATATGAATATATAATAATTATATATATGTTATTACCGGAAGGTAATCAGGTGCTCTGAAGGCTATGGGTTTGATGAAGACCCGTCATCTGAAAATGACCTTCTGACCCTTTGATGAAGCCGTACTGAGTTTGTTGGGCTGACGATCCGCAATGATTTGAGCGGTTTAAGGAGGAGAAACAACCAGTTGATACCAGGGTGAAACCCTCCACCTCCCAGGTGCGACAACCTCTGCGCCAAGAGCGCGGATGACCACTTGCTAGACACCTGGGCGAGCAAGGGTCCAACGGTAAACAGGTGAGTTTTTGTCGGGAAACCGGGGAGGTTTAACAACTTGCATCAGAAAAAGTGAAGTTGGAACTCAATTAAGACGTTAAGACCATATGCCTTACCTGAAAACCCCAAAATGAAATCATATTTTGAAGGCCTCGTCTTCCAACTTTCAGCCATAGATTTCCCCAAAATGTTGGGTCCGTCCCCCCAAGACTCATCGAGTTGTCTCTAAGGAAACCGCCCAGAGCTTTGTGGACACCGAGCGCTTTTGCTTCGCTGAGTGCGTTCCAGCCCAAGAGGACGCCGGGGCCTGGTTTGTCGGACAAATGGGGGATACCCCAATTTTCATAGAGAAAAGGAGGAGATCGGACACACTAACCATCACTAACCCATATCGTGATTCATCCTGCTTCTATATCTCGGGCTGCCTGACTCAGGTGCTAAGCATGTAGCTTCGTCCAAGAATTGGTTGGACTACCCGGATCCTTACAACTTTTGGATCCGTAAACCAGCTCTGTGACTTGCGGAACACCCCAAGCAAGCGCAGTACTGTGACACTATGGCCCTTACCCTGCAACTTATAGATGGGCTAGTTCATCCCTACCCATGGCCCATCATGACCCATCAAGGTGGTAGGTGCCCCCTCCAAGCCTCAGCCGGCAGGACGCCGAGCCGGGTACCCCTTGCAACCCCTTGTCGTTGGGCGCCCATGCCGGACGCCGCGCACGCCCCGCGCTGCGCATAAAGCGGCCGCAACACAGGGAAGCGCCGGTGGCGTTGGCGCGCGAGGCCTCGGCAGGACCGGTGCTGGTGCCTTGAATAGCTGGAAATCAACCATTCATTGATGCCCCAAGGTTGAGCCAACTAAGTTTAGTAAAGTATAGTTTGATTAAAGTTTAGTCAAGTTACTGTAATCAAGTTGTTTTATCACTAGAATCAGCAGGGTTCATGGTGGGAAATCACATCTATAGTTGGATGGGGGTAAAGACCAAGTTATGATTGCATTGAGCCACATTGCGCCTGGATCTTTTCGGATCTTTTCCGGCAGGACCCAAGGGAGGCTCTGAAGAGGTGGATAAGCTGCTGAAGGATGCGCAGAAACAAGCAGCCAAGGCGCAGGAAAAGACCATTGCCGTGCCTTGGGCTGAAGTGGCTCAAGTGGTTGGGAACTGATTGGGGGTCAGGACCCAAGGCATGTTTTGGGGAATGATGTCAGTTGGGTGGCCAGGGACGTGCAGCTAAGAGCCACCTCCTTCATGTTCCAATGATGCGAACGGGCACTTATCCTTCCATCTCACTTTCGTGCTCAAGCAGTTAATGTAGTCTTGGTATGTCTTGGTAAACCAACCATGTTGGTTTGAACACATCGCAGTTCAACTTACACTCTGCTACCCCATAGTAACTTGGTAAAACTTATAGGTCGGTGATCTACCTACTCTTTGAACTGATGATTTTCCATGGCTCCGCTCCCATCCCATCCCATGGCGTTGCCCAGGTGCAACGTGCCAGCTACGGCGGCATCGGCGTGGTCACCGAGGCGGCGCACGTGGAGGACGACGCGCGGCGCGCCGCGGGCTTCGCGCTGGGGGTGGAGCAGCAGGTGCATAAGCAGCTGGAGGAAGCCAAGAGACAAGCCAGAGAGGAGGCTGATTGGGTATGGGGCTGGTGGGAAGATGGGAAAGGGGGAGGAGGAGGCTGGATGATGGGAGAGATGGGATGTATAGACATCTTTTGAAGTGCTAGCGGGTTGGGGGATAGGATTAATTATATATATATATAATAATAATATATATTTATTGGATTTCATTACGGGTTTGGACCAGATTTTAGATCACAGGGGCCCTTGTTGCTAGGATCAACTTGAAGTTGACTGATCAAATGGTCGTACAAACAATGTTGGGCTGGTCGATGATGACCAGGTGGCTAGGACAATCTCCTTGGAGTTATCCTGTAGTTTACAGCTGTCCAGAAAGGTAGTGGCTTGGTGCTGGGTAGTCTTCCCACCCAGGCCTTTGCCGTGATGCAAGAAGTGATGCCCATGGTGCAGCACCTTGGCTTTGAAGGGCAACCGGGGAGTCTAGTGGGTTTATGACGAATTCATCCCATTTGTAAGTAGGAGCTGACCATAGTAGGAAGAATCGTCAACCCAGATAACTACTCCAGCAGCTGACCGTGGGTTTGATTAAGAAAAACTGGTGCCACAGCAAGATATCCCTCGATGGTGTTGAGCCCGCCCCCAGCTCTCAGCACCAAATTTGCTACACTTTTCACCCACAGTTCCCATTCGATTCGATGTGTAGACCAACTCTTTCAGGTAACAACTGGCATTGGGGGGCCTCACTCCCTCCCCCTGCCCAGGTCAGCTGCCCGCAGTGCGGCCAAGAAAAAGGCCACCACCGGGCCCTTCTCGAAGTTGGAGAAGTCGCAGGAGGAGCAGGTGAAGGTCTGGTTTTTTTGGGGAGGATGGCCATGTGTTCACCCTCCTTGCTTCGGATTTTTTGATGAAAATTGAGGGAGAGTCCAAGCACAAGAGCCTCACAGGCCACGGCCGCTGCAGCCAGCAGCGGTCTGCAGCCCTGGAGCGAAGCCATGCAGGGCGCAGAGAAGGTGCGCGATGCCTACAGCCAGCGGAGCCACGAGCTGGCGCAGGTTGGCACTGGACATGGTTCTTCAGCCCGCCAGTGTAGACATGATTCGACTAGCTTTCCTTAAACATCAACCCACGTCAACAGACATCAACCATCAAGTCTTGACCGGTAGATCTCTGCACCCAGGCAGCCGCTGCGGCGCAGCAGACGGCCACGGCGCTCTCAGCCGAGGCAGAGCAGTGGCGGCAGCTGCGCAGCGCGGACGAGACTAAGGCGGCACAGGCGGGCGCTGGGGCCGGCAGGTCGGTGGATGGCCCTTGGAATCCCTTGCATCCTGGAGATTTCAAGGTGGAGATGAGGGTTTTCTGATCAAACAAGGTGGGTATTTGTACTTACTAATCCTTTTCCACTTTCTGAAAGAGTGCGCCTAGAGTTTGCCAATGATTTCACCAAAGGCCAAGATGGCCGAACAATTGGTGAAGTGAACAATTGGTGGAGTAGTTGTTTAATCATCCATTTGCTCGGGAAGCTTGAGTGGAATGGCTCCCAGTTTTAAATCAGGTTTTTGAATCATGTGAATCATGTGCATTCAATAATTAATCCAAAAGGGTACCAGGGTGAACTCCAGTTTGCTAGCTGCTAGCTCCACGATTTGATGTGTTTAATGTTGTTTAACCATGTTGAACCTATATCCCAAGTATGAAGGGTTGGTTTGACACCCTATGAGCCACATATTTTTGGGCCATTTTTCCAAACCTTTCAGCGCGAAACCCGCCGGGGATTCCGATTTCGGTAGGTGGAGAGTAAGGCTGAGCAGTTGCAAGAACAGGCCAAGGAGGCTATGGGCGCGGCGAAGGAGAATGAGAAGATGCTTGGTGTAGTGTAGGTTGAAATGAAACTGATAGCAAAATGCAGGTAGAAACCACATATCTAAAGAGATCATTAAGAGATATGAATGAATTTCTGATGCTAACTTATGTGCGTTCTAAATATGTTGAATCCGCTCCATCTGTCCTTAGATATTTCCAATCACTTTTGTGCATCATTTTTCCGATGGGTTTGTTGCTCACCCATGGAAAGATCCTCCAATCCCAAGCCTCTGTAAACCTTGGTGAAGGGGAGTTCAATGCTTCAACTCTGTAGTTGAATGATCATTTGAATTGAAACACATTTATGGGGGTATATATATATATATACCATTAAACTCTAAGAATGCTGAAGAATGCTGAACATCATTTCTGTTTGAAAGGCATTTAAGAGATTCTAAGGGTAGCCAGGAAGCTGTCACTAACCAGATGCCCCAAGGAAGGCGAAGAAGTACCTCAGCATCGCCAAGTCCATCGATGAGTCGCTGCCGGCCTATTCCCGTCAAGCGGAGCAAGGCGAATGGGTTTTGGTTCAAGCCACGGGGGGGGGAATGGGTCCGACATTTTTTGTGGAATTTGTGGGGAAAATGGGTGAACAATAGTGAACAGGTTTATGGCAAAAAGGCGAAACGTGGGGAAATGGATGAGACAAGGGAGACGACCCCAAGTTGCAGAGCTGTTGGGAGCTGTTAAGTTGACCCACAATGAGGACTAATCAGGTACAATGGAAATTCAATAGAATTAGGTCAGACATAAAATGACATAAATATTTTCACATGTATCTATATTAATTACTATATTATTCTATATTTAGCAACAGTGATGACATGTGTTTCTACCCCCACATGGTCCAACATTGGTAGGATGACTATCCCCTCCCCGAGCTGCAGCAGGTGCCTATCATGCTATCTCCATGGTGGCTCCTGATGTGCCCGCGCCCTTGCCACCCTTGGTCCTCCAGCAGAAGTGATGGCAGCTTCGCATAGCTTCGCATAGCTCCGCAACGGGATCGCGCGACGTTCGCACGGCCGCGAATGAAAGGATGGATGGTGCTGGGTGATTTCAATGGCCCATGGGTCGAAACCGTGGATTTAAAGCAACAAGATGGTTTTTTTCCCCCTCACGGGGATAACACACCAACAAAATCTGGTTGGTGGTTTGGAACATGGCTTTTATTTTTCCATAGATTGGGAATGTCATCATCCCAACTGACTTTCATATTTTTCAGAGGGTAGGTCAACCACCAACCAGCATATGTTTCAATGTTCTAGGGCTATTCCTGACATATGATTTGGCCTTACATTCGGATGGTAATATGATACTTACTTCCTTCTGGTTCTTCATGTCAAGCCTGTAGCAGGATAAGTCCAGGAATCCTGAAAGTGACGCTCCGGTACCCCAACCTGACCATGGAAAATGAACCCATCATACATACATATATATATGTTCCAATGAAAGACGGCAATTTTCCGTCGTCCGATCATAATGGCCATGATCATACCTGATGATATAATATGACATAATATTATCATATGTGTCATATGTATTACATTGTAATTACTACAGCATTTGTCTTGCTATTAGCAGCAGAATTTGTTATTGGTACTACTCGTGCTAGTGTCATCATCATTATCGCTATCCCCATGATCCATCTGGTAAGACATAATTTCTCATCATTTTGCCTATCAAACCATGTCAGACGGCATTTTTTGCAGATTTCACTCACGGTGGAAGGTGGCGAATCAACAGCTTCTTCGAGGGCTCCATGCGCAGCACGGGGTCCCATTTGCCCGCTATGTACATGTTGTAGATGGCCCTCACCCACGAACAGTGGGTAGTGAAGGTTGATAGAAGGCTTTCACGAAAAGTGATTTGATCAAGGGGTTGCAAAAAGGTTTCCATTATGGCCGGAAGAAGATGAAGAAGAGGGAGGAAGGAGGAAGGAAATGCCCCAAGACTCGGGACTCGGGGGTCTTACATCCCAAGCTTCTCGTCCATCAACTTGAGTTGGTTGCCCCTTTGAGACCCTTTAAGACAATATAAGAATTGGGTAGTAAGCATAGCATAGCCACTCAGATTTCCCCTGTGTATCCCAGCTGCAAGGGGATGTACATTTGGGCGAAGCTTTTAGGGACCTCACCATTGCAACACTTGTTTATTTTCAGTTGAGTTTATATCTTGCAGTCTGCAAAGATATAAACAAATGATATGTAAACCTGTTCCAAGCCATTTAGTAACTGCAGGGATCATCCAACAGTAGCCTCTGCGATGTAGGCTTTCTGCCTTCTTCAGTAGCTTCGTGGAGTTGTGCCGTGGCTATGTCCGGGCGCCCGGAAAGGACTCCGGAAATCCCGGGACGATCACCATGGCCTGGTAGGACCTCCCCCCAACAAAGACACAGGTTGGTGGTTTGGAACTAGCCTCTGGCCCAAATCACCTGCCAGCCCTTTGGTGAGGCTGCGCTCGCTAAATTTGGGTGTTTCGTAAACATGGGACAACCTCCTGCCGTTGCTTTGGAGGATCTGTTTGAGCCTACATGGGCCACACTGGAAAGGGGTGCTGCTGTATCCGTGGTGGTTTCAGATGTCATTTGGGATACCAATGCTTTGATGGGTAGGACTGTACCCCACAATAAGGTGATCAGGATCAATGGTACTTTACCTACCGAAACTGCTGGTTTTCCCTGTTTGACCTTTTTGCAAGCC
>Ga0126342_10011956_pt1 | contig 15493 bp, 12 predicted proteins | sample Cyp1metagenome_FD_92528 | JGI IMG/M metagenome (GOLD analysis project Ga0126342, IMG submission 92528) | Coral microbial communities from Lord Howe Island, Old Settlement Bay, Australia - Cyphastrea 1 metagenome | ecosystem: Host-associated > Invertebrates > Cnidaria > Coral ...
AAAAAGTGTTCGAATCAATAACCCATCAAAGAAAGAACTATCAAAATCTATACGAAACACTGCGCGCACGCAGGTGTGATACGACTTCAGGTCGATTGATACGACTTAAGCCTAGTGGTAGTACAAGGTGTCTTTCCCCGCAGTTATGCCTGTCTTAAACCAAAAGCTGAACCATAACCCATGACGGATCCGGCTGGTGCTGGTATATATGCTAACATAAAGGGGGTATATTCATGGGATCCATGGCACACCATATATAGCATATATAGCAGCACCATGGATCCGTCATGGGTAAGTCATGGGGCCCTTCCAGAACGCCTTGCGCGCAAGAAGGCCGCGCTGCAGCGCAGCACGGCGATGCCCAGGCGAAGGTAGCCCCAGGCGAAGCTGACGAAGATCAATGCCAGGACGCCTCGAGACGTGCCGTTGATCCGACGTGCGTGCCCCTCGTTGTCAAGGCAGCAATGAACAGGGCATATCTGGGAGACTCTTGGGATTTTTCATGATTTTTCTTGTTGATTGGCGATAGATGGCGATAGTTGAGATTTGTATGATTTGTTTTTTGTTTATTCTTGTTTAATTCTTGAGAAAAATAAGGAATTCAATCGGACTAAACCAACAAAATTCGTGATTTTGCCATGTAGTGGAATGGCATGCTGGGATGATGATCGTTGAGTTTTTAGAGTTCAACAGTTGGGAATAGTTACTACAACTGGAATCGTTGGAGACTGACTGACTTGTTCTGACTTTGAAGAAATATGGGGATGGATGGACACAATGCGCAGTTGAAGTGTGTATGATATGTGTTTATTTCAATCCATGGGGGTGGAGCAGGATGAGGATGAGGATAGGATAAGGATGAAGGTTGAGATGAGGACGAGAATAAGGATGATGATGATGATGATGATGACTATGGTTGAGAATGCCTCAACTTTTTCTTTTTTTTTTAAAAAAAAGTGTGAATCTAAGCGTAGGCCACACACACGGATTGGGGGTTCAAAAATGGCACTGCAACAAAAAGGCTCATGGGATCTCATGGACGTAATCACCTTGTTGCTGGCAGAAAAGACTACGATGTGGCGTTATGAGTTGGTTTACAAACAAATTCACTATATAGATCTAGCTATCCATCATACCCTCTAGTTTTGGGAGATCTACATCAACTTATTTACTGTAGCTATTGTTTGTGGGTCTCAGAATCTCACCTAAGAATTTCTTCGCTAGGACCGATCCATGGGGCCTCAACAAAATTCAGCTGCTGCCCAAGGTTCCCACAAGCACCAGTGGCCATCCAAAATGAGCCTGGCACGAGGCAAAGCGACTGATTGTGGACTAAATGGATTAACACATGTATTGATGTGTTGTCAACGCTGCCAATATCAGTGCTGGAAATCGACAGACATAATGGCACTGAGATGTTGTGAGCTTCCCTTGAAAATGCCCAAAGCTTGAGTGATTAAATGCCATTAATTTGAAAACCCAATTGTGCTCCATCCCTGGACAAATTCTGAGATCTTCACCATGTTTCATGGCAAAATCCCTTGTTTCAAAGGTCGAATCCCAACATGTCAAATTCCATGAAAATGACCATATTTTTCCGGCAAAATCACCATTTTTCCCGCTAAACTCGCCATTTTTTCGCCGTTGGGTACGGTACCTCCACCCCCAGCAGTTGGGCCACGGGTGAACCGGAGATGGCCAGGCCGCCAATGGCCAGGAGGGACAAGGGGCCGCCAATGGCCACCACGTTCACCACCAGGTGGACGGGGAAATAGGCCTTGGAAATTTTAAGCACCTTGAAGAGATGTATAATGTATACTTTATATATATATATATATATATTATATACATATATTATGTACCTAGAAAAGTGTGTTTTGGTCTGTAACATGCGTGCATATATGTATTTAAATATAAATATATATATGTAATATGAACACATACGGTATTTATGTATAGATATAGTATAGTTGCCCATCTCTTCTGACCTCTTGAAGGCGAGTGAAGCATCAGGAAATATCGCTGCGCGAACATAGTTTGTATATGTTTGTGCAATGTTCACCTTTTACCCCATCACTGTTCGTGTGACCGGAAACAAAGATTGTGCATAGTTCCACCAGGATAGTCCGTCCCTGATGGGATTAGCCCATCTGTGCTGAGAAGACGAAGCAATGAAGCAATGGTCATATGACTCGCATCGTCTTCGTCGGGAATTTACTACGATCTGCTAAACAAGGTGTTTAACCAACAAACACATGTTTTCAATGGCAATCTTTAATGGCAATCTTTAATGGGTAAATATCCACTTTCATGGGCCATCTATACGATAGCAATCTGTGAACAATTGTGCGAGGGTGTATATATATATATTATGTTCCCAATATGTTAAAGTACCCGGTTGGTTGTATATTGGTAATATATGCCATTGTATTTTCATGTATTTTCTATAATATCATAATATTGGGATATGTTTTTTTTCGATTTTCCCAATAGATATTATGGGGATATCGTAATATATCCCATAATATCATTAATATCCCATTGTTTCCCCATTTCTAGATCTATAGTGGTGACTTTGCAGGACAGGACTCCGCGTCTTCCGAAGCTTAGGCAGTAGGAGTCCACCATCTTACAATGTGGGGCACCCAGTCAGATAGGGAAAAGGTGGGATTATAACCACAAATACCACAATAACTGTCAACAACTGTGATTTTTTTTGGGATATATCTTTGAGGTATCCAGGTATCCTCTTGATTATAACACAGATATACTGTCATGGCTTCGCTGGAATACTGCCCCAGGTGGAGGTCATCAGCATCTTTGTGGATATAGATCCTCCATGTTTGTGGACCACTGTCTCATCACCATTGGTACCATGACCTTTAAGGTGGTGCCCCTCAGAGTTAGCTAGGCCATAGGGCCATAGTCACTTGCTTCATTAGCAGAAACCCAACAGTTCACCTACTTATTTCAACCACTCAGTTATAAGTTGGCTTATAAACACAATTGTAAACCAACTATATAAGTGGTTAATTAAGTTAATTATATCATTTATGGCAGTTATAAGTTGGTTATTAACATCAATTAACTATGTATAATATATATATATATATATATTTCGCATATGCTCCATGTATGGAATATTTACCAACATTTACCTTATAAATGACCCAGTTTTGTAGGTAAATATACCAGCACCATGGAGCAGATGGGTTTAATATGGTTTGCCATAAATCAAAGCCTCCGTCAACAAGCCTGTTCTCCGTCAGCAATTTAGATCCTGAACCGCACCCGGATCCCAGGGGCCAATAGCAGCAGGAAGGCTCCACTGGAGACAGCAGAGGTGCCCAAAGCAACAGCGATGCCCTGGCATTTCTGACACTTCGATGGATTTCCGCAGGGTTTTTGTGTCAAAACCCCCTAAAAACCCTGCTGGTGCCCAAAGTTAAATAGCTGGTTATATTGTGTTATATTGATTAATGGATGTGTATTCCCCCCATATAAATATATGGCAATACTAGATCTTGACCCATCCCCATATATTTCCAGGTTTCCCACTTTTTGTACTCTATGAGTTGGGGTTGCTCTCATGTACGAATGGTAAATCTTAATGTTAATAGCGAATCTTAGAAAACCTCCAAGAGAATAAGTTTTTTATTACATACAAGGCGGTCCCCCTTAGTTGTGTCTGTTGGTTTAGACTCCTCATAAACTGTAGTTACAATTGGCATAAACCCAACAGCAATTGGAGGCATGTCAACCAACCCAGGGATCTCTGCTTCCGGATCGAATCTAGCCCCTTCCAAAGGGTTCTCCGGATCAGGGACCGAGTGGAGAGCATAGTTGATGTTGTGGGCCCGCTCCATGGTAGGAAGCTCCATGGTAGGAAGCTCCATGGTAGGAAGCTCCATGGTAGGAAGCTCCATGAGGGCTGCTGAGCAGAGTTGCTCACATACAAAATCTTCCGGTGGACAGCTGCTATGCCTGCCAGACTCTGGGGTTCCAACCGTCAAAATGACCAATGCCTCATTTGCAGCAAGCTCAAACGGAGAGCATGACAAGCAGGACTGGTATGCGGAGCAAACAACACTGCTGTCAAGCTGACCTTTGCGATACTTCTGGGGGTGGCTCCTGTCAGTCAGCTGGACAGAAAGTAAGACTATTCATGGTTTCTCTTAACCTGTGACAAACCGACTACCAAGGGGTGACCCCTAGAAATATAGGTTTATCTTGTTTTTTTTGTTCTGGCTGCGTGTGAGATTGTATATCCCCATTGTAGAAAATGACCCTTTCCCCTATCCAACCAAGGTATCATCCCCAATTAACAGGCTCTTTTGCTGGATTTGTTTGAGTGTATGTCATGTTTACTCATTATGTCCTATCCATGCATGTTATTGCTTAGAGAGCCAACAAAAAACACACAATATAATAGCGGTCATATATATATAATATATATATATAGATAGATATACAGACCAGTTATTTACCACTGGGATTACGAAGAATTATGATGTTTTCCATAGTATTGCACAACATCTGAAATTGCAAAAGAACTTCTGGCCAGGGAATCGAAACCATTGATAGATTTTATTTAATCTGCAGTAATTCGGTTTAAGATGACAAACATATCCAGTCCTGTGAGTCATTTGAGCCACCAAAAAATGTGTGCCATGCCCATTTTGCAAATCAGCAAAAAACTACATGATATATATATATATATATATATACATATATAAGATATATACATATTATAGTGTATATATATTATACATTCGTATATATATATAATCATATCATATATATATATATATACATCGATCATATAGCACATAAGGTTATATAATGTACACATTACGTAAGTAATACACATTTAACCATACAACACATCATAAATGAATGAATAAAACAAATAAATAACATGTACATCGTACATACATACTTGTAGGATTGTATACAGTAATATAATTCCAACATACCTTAACTGTTAAGCCTTAACTATACATCATACTAAAACAATCACATCCCCGAGCCGGAAAAAAAAAAAAAAACACCACCTGCGACTCCAAGCGGAGATTCTCCGGCCGCAGCTCCACCCAATTCGTCACCGCATCCTGGTGTCGTTTGGTGTCTACGGCGTCTTTGGAGCCATTGGGATGGTATCACATTTAATATAGTTGATAAATGTATTGGTTGATGATTAGTTGGGATAGTTGATATAATTTGATATAGGTGATGGATGGTGATGGTATCATTTTCTACTTGGTGGTATACCTAAGTCATGGTCTAATGAGTCTAATGACATGACTTGGGGTACCCCAATGGACTGGAAACCACCCAAAAGAAGCCAGGAATATCTGGTTGGTTGTATACCTACCCCTCTGAAAAATATGCGAACGTCAGTTGGGATGATGACATTCCCAACTGAATTGAAAAAAATGTTCCAAACCACCAACCAATTTTCATTATACCGTAGTTATATCCTTGATTATCAAAGTTAATTAAGGTATGTAATGAATATGATTCAGTCAAGCAAGCTCTCTATCTCTCGGCATTTTACAAACACGTTGAGCTTCATGCATCTTTTGAAGAACGCGCTCTGGTGAGACTTGCTACATTATGAGGGACAAACATCCTCTACCAATAATGATCTTGCCTCATATGTGGATCAATTTGATAGGCAAGTTGAACAATTTCTAAAGCCAAAGCATTGAAAGTCTCCTTGCTGGGCAAGTATGAACTGCAGCATAGGTCTTCATTACATGCCAAACCTCTTCCATTGGCGGAACGTCAGAATCGCCTTGAACAAAGTTCTTGAACTCCAAGAACTTGCTCCTAGGCGATTCTGACGTTCCGCCAATGGAAGAGGTTTGGCATGTAATGAAGACCTAAGTATGTTTAGAACAGTTGGCGTGCATGTGCCACCAGGCTGCCAGTGACCATTGCAGGAATCAGACAGGAATGTCGCCCTCAATTTTGCAGCCGCCCCAGATGCGGTCTCGCTTTTTGTTTTGGGTGGCATTTCAGAAGCAATTCCACGCTTCGGTGAAGTCACATTCCATGAGTCATCAAGGTAGCCAAGTTTCCAGATCACCAGAATCCTTCAACATGAATGGACCACCGCCAAGGCTAATAGTGCGTGTGAGTTTGCTTCCATAGGTCTTGAGCTGGAACTTCGTGACGTTACAAGGTCTCACGGGCAAAATAGATGCGAAGTTTTGATTGCTTGAAATCCATGAAATTGCGAGTGGCACCGGGAAAACAGGCAAGGAACCCGACCATTTGCAAACCAAAACTTGGCTTTTTTTTGAACTGGATGCCCACCTGACGATGATAATACTACGCTGCAAGCTTGTTGTTCTAGCAGGTTTTCAAATGATTTGTTCACCTCAGCCTGAGCTCTTTGGGTTACTGCATCAATGGCTTCCGAAAACTCGCTCTACTGTTCCATCCCCAGCATGAAGGACTCCGATCTTGGTGAAACATGCCGAGGGCAGAGTCACAACTGCTATGGTCCGCTTGTAGAAATCCACAACGGTCTTACTCCGGCTTGGAATAACAAGGAAGAATGTGCGTTTGTCACAAAATGATGCCTTTGATGACGGCAAAACCTTTGTCAGTGGTTAGCCATGCGATGCACCCGCCACTGAGAAACATAGGCTCTGTTGCTTGGTTCTGCGTTCTTCGCACGAGGATTTGGCACCTTCTTTAATTCCAAGAATGCCCAATAAAAGATCCCTAAAGCATCAACCGTTGGCTTAAATTTGTGCCTCCGGGCGACCCCAAATCTGACAAAAACATAAACTGCAAGCGCTGCCAATTTGTCCCCCACATAATATCTCCAGAATTTCCTTGTTTATAAGCCTTTGTTTGAGATATTTTATAATATGTTACGGGATATTTTGATACATTTTGAGCCTTCGTGGCTTCAATGAAGAATGATATGGGGAACTAACAAAGGACCAACCATGTCCAGTACACTCATCCCAGCGCTTGAGAGTCGTAGGCTCCTTGGCCCGGGACAACCAACCGTCGTGCACTGTCACCTGAGCGGCGTTCGTGCATCTTGAACACACTAGGCCGGTGGTTTGTTGATGTCACTTGCTGTCTCAACCCATTACTTCAGGGAATTCACAATAGGTCAGTTGGGGATGATCTTCCCAAAAAAAATGCGGTGAAGATGGTGGAACCTGGGTAAGCCAAGAAGTAGCAAGCCCTTGGTAAGCTTGGGGTGCCACACTTGAGAAACTATCAAACTATACATCAAACTACCATGGGTACTTAGTGGTTCACCCCCACTTAGTAAGTAGGTTATACCCCTGGTTATAACTGGGCTAAGTAGGGTTAGTTCCCTTATAACTGGGGCTATAATCCACTTACTAACTTGGATGAGCCACCAAGTACCCAGGCTCTTATCTTTACGGCAGAAAGTATGCTATTCCTCAGTCTATGCAGTACCCAAAGTTGGATTGTCCAGTATTTCCTCTGTGGAAGCGTGGTTGAGTTTTCAGGGGGGCCCAAAGCGCTTGGACAAAATACCACATTTACTTACGTATATTCAATATCATTGCCCTCCTTTAACCAAACATGGCAATGGAAAATCCCATATCAATGGAGATTTTAAATGGGAAATCATCTATAAGTATCTTTCAATGGTGATTTTTCCATTGCCATGTTTGATTACCAGAGGGTAAAATCATGTGGCGCTAGTTTTTGAGGGACCAAATACTTGGCCGCATGGTTTCCCATGTATATATGGGTCTATCTGAAAATGTGGTATACCCTCCAAAATAGCCATTGAATGGGAACTTTGACGGTTCACCAATAGATTTAGAGGTACCCAATTTTCAGACAAGCCTTCCAAATTTTCATGGCTTCTCTGCCTGAAACATGGCCAAAAGGCAAACATCTGGTGCTGAGGCGTTGTCCCCTAGGAACCCAACCGCAAAAAATTGAGGCCAAGTTGGAAAACGATTGCGATTTTTGTCAGAAAATACCGTGGAAGTAGTGCTATTTTATGATATGGGCCACGGTCAATATTTAGTATATATCTCCAAGTCATCAATTTTTGAAGAGTGTATTATCGTTTTTCAGGTTTTGGGAATATAGCAAATGTTATCGATTTTGGAAGAGTGTATTATCGTTTTCCAAGCCCCAGCTCAATTTCAAAAAAAAAAATGTCTCGAATACTACGTTCCATTACGGTAAATTTTGGCTGTAGCTCATCTGTATCCAATATTATGATTCAATTTTTCATATAGTTTACCCATGCGAGTGATATTTACCAAGCAAAGTCGCATTAGGCGCTTCCATTAGGCTTCAGATTCCATCACTTCGACCGGTTCTTTGCACCACGTCACGTTTTGAAGCACTTCGTCGAAGCTGCCACCCTGCGGACGCAACACTCCCACCTTGAGGGGGGTCCCAAAAATGTCACATGTTTTTTAAATGGTCAGTTTCTGGAGTTTTTGGGATTCATGATGATCCAAGAAACAAAAAAATAGACTCAACAAACTTTGGATATTATACCTAGGAGAAAATCATGGATCCTCATTTGTTTATTCGGAGCTATTTCTTTCATCCACTTCAAAAACAATCTGCTGGCCTTTTTTGGTGTGGCTCACACAGACACAACACCATCTTCCAGAACCCTTTATCGTCCCCTACAGGTCCACAGAGTTTTGGGGTGATCCAAACCACCTCTTTGGCGATATTTGAATCAATGCAACATGAAAAAAAACATATATGCCATCTGTGTATCGGTGTATCGTGATATTCATGTCTTCTGCCTACTATTTTGATATACAGGCTGTCTCAAAAACAGGTACCCGAAAATCCAGTCGCTTATCACCCTTGTCCCCCAAAAAAAGCATGTTTTGATATATTGGGACAGACACCCCGTTTTCTGTCTTGACTTAGAATGGGGTACTCAAAATGTAATTGTTGGTCATCACGTTCTTTCATGGCTGATCATCATGTTCCATATCAAAATTGCCATTTGGAGGCTTGGGGGTATACCCTCCAGTAATCCAACTTGCAATTGAAAATCATGTATATATAATCTAAAAATGATGTTCCAATTCAAGACCCTCATTTGTAGAGGGTACCCCATTTTCAGACGCACCCAGGTTGTCCGACCTCAAAGTCAATTTTCACCCCATGGTACAACGCCATCAATGCGAAGAAGACTTGCGCCGCCACTGCACATAGAAACAGCCTAATTCAATCCGCGGCCAAGACAGCGCAAGAAACCTGTCATTTCAGTACCATCCAACGCTAGATGGAAACCCAATTTACGATATCCAAGAATTAGCTAAGTTGGTGCACATAACTATATATAGCATAACTGTACAACTGTAGACGATTTACAGAAACAAATCACTGCGGTTCATTTTATGAGAGTTCAACAAGTCAACTTATAGCTGAGGGGTCCACCTCATAGGAATTCCTGTCCAATTCTTGCTGTGGCTTAATACAAGTCAATACTCATTGACGAAACTCAGAAGAGTGGCATATTGACTGAGTGTGGCTTTATTCAACATATTCAACTGTTTGCTTCATGTGCTTTTCGGATATGTTTTTTATACTCTCCAAACATGTTGTACAGGGTATGCTGGCTTTGCCAAGGATTTTGGGTGCCTGCTGTGCCTGTGGGGCATCCCCCAGATAAGAAAAATGTGACTTTAGGCTCGTGAAAAGTCGGGTGATAACTCCAATGACGAAGCTGTTTTTTTTTCGATTGTTTTGTTTGTTTTGGTATGTGATATACTTTTTGATGGCGCCGAAACCTTACGTTTTGATGATAAAACACACCTACAAGGTAAGGCCACATAACATTATATGTTTGTTGGTTTATGTTCACCGCATAAACCACAGGTTTCCTTAGTGCCATAAACTCAACCCAACCGTTGGAGTATGTTCACCAACTGAGGAAATAGATCAACTTGATAAACTGTCCATGTTGGTTGGGTAAGTCTCACTTATTAGAGTAAAATAATAAAATAAACCTACTTAGCAACTATAGATCAACTTAAAATTCCCATGTTTTCTTCGGTGAAAATGTCTTATCTTTTCCCATTGCTGGGCTCTCCAGGTGCACCCCCTTGTCCCAAGCAGCAGTAGCCAGAAGAGATCAGTGGTTCGTCGAAGCGGCATGGTGTCCGGGCGAAGTGCCGCGGGAATCATGGGATGAAAACGCCGGGTCTTCACTTAAGTGGGATAGAAAAAACATGGGAAACTTGAGGAAAATGGCGATTGTTGGTGCAGATTGATACTTGATTCACTTGATTCACTTGATTCCAAAGTTTAAATCAATGTGGATATGAAAATACTTCACATTAAATCCTAAGCCCTCATGGGATTTATGTTGACCATATGGAAGCAACATAAATATTGAGGATTTGCGGCTTTTCGTGTGATGTATATTGAAGAACGTCGCAGTCGGGGAGGTTGCTATGGCTACATGGCATGTCACTTTTTAGGACCTACGGACCTACGGCCACCTATACAGGGTGTCTAATTAGCGACTTCAAATGCATTCGCACTTCCGACATGAACAGACATGAACTATGTCTATTTTTGGAAGTCTCTTGTTACTTAACGAAAATACAATCTATGGTGAGCTCTTCGAAGTCATCATCATTGCAGAAAGCTGCGATCCGAGCGATCGGTCGATCCCCGGAACTGGTGATGGGTTGGGTAACTTCTGGCCATGTACCCTCTGGTTATGTCAACAGTTTGCGAACTTGAAAATGGCCATTGATAGTGAGTTTTCCCATTAAACATGGTGATTTTACATAGTTATGTTAGTTTACCAGAGGGATCCAGAGGGTATCTTCATGTTTGTTTGTTCTGAATATGTCAAACAATCGCTTCAACTATGATGGGGATGCGATGAAAAGCCTCTGGTACACTAACATAGCTATGGAACATCACCATTCTTGAAACAAGGGAAATCAACTATAAATCAACTGTAAATGGGCTAATTCATCCATGTTCCACTTCGCAAAGTGCTAGTCATTAGCCGATGATATACCCTCTGGTAAACCAACATAGCTATTGAACAGTGCCATTGAGTTCGTTGACTTACCTCAAAAAAGGTGATTTTCCATAGTTCTGGTTGATTGATGGTTTCAACCACTCTGAAAAATAATAGTCAGTTGGGATTATTATTCCCAATATATGTAAAAATAAAATTCATGTTCCAAACCACCAACCAGTTTTGTATGTTTACCAGAGGGTAACCACCCCATGAAACTCATGAGTTTACTCCCAAAGCTTGGGGTGAAAGGTCCCCATATGGCTGCCGTCTCAGGATGGGATCCGTGCAATGTTCAGCGAAGTCTGGCACCTCTGGCAGGCACAAGACTCATTTCATGTGGGCGTGTATGATATTAATGCAATATATGTAATAGCAGCAAATTATTAAATTAATATATAGCACTATATGGTTCATATAGGCATTTCATGTTACATATTGATTATGCTAAATAAAACACACACACACACACACTTACTGGTGCTAAACGTAGGGAATGGATGGGAATGGGGGTTGCTGGGATGATTATTACTAGTGATTATGGATCATTCCCGAAAATTCCCTGCTAAGCACCAGCAAGTAATGTAATAGTAGCAAATTAATACTGGTTGGTGGTGCAATAACCATCTTGAAAAATATTAGTTCGTCAATAGGAAGGATGACATCCCATATATGAAATGGAAAATAATAACATGTTCCAAACCACCAACCAGAATATATTTCAATATATGGTTCATATAGGCATCTAATGTTATATAATGTTATATATATATATATATATTACATATATACTGTTGTATTGTACTATAACATGTATTCAATATATGTAATTTCATGGTTTTCTGAGTCAAATGGTCGCACAGTCAAATTCAACATACTATTCCCAGCAGGATCTGATAAGCACCACCCCCAATGATGAGCACCACCCCTGTTAATGGATGGTTCAATAGGAAAATCCGCGAACTATGGCTGAGGAATTTCTACCCTCTGGTAAACATACAAAAAGCTATTGAAAATGGTGATTTAGTTCGTGGATTGTCCCATTAAAAATGGTGGATCTTTCCATAGTTTTTTGTATGTTTACCAGAGGGTATCTTCATGTTGGATGACCTTGGAGGGTACAAGGGTAGACAGCATCCGACTATTCCTGAAGTATTCCCAGTTCTTCGTCCGACATGTTCATTGCCTCCATATGTTTCACAGAGGATAAACAAACATCTCCCAGGTTTAGCTTACCGTTATTTTTGACATTCCACAAAGTATGATCCCCATGCTATCCCCTGTTCGATGGTGCTAGATCTTGATTGTCATCATCGATTGCCGCGCCCGACAAAGACCAACAGTGTACCCTTTGGGAATCATACATGACGATAGAACGTCCAGCGTAGATATCTGGTGATGATCCTAATTATTCGGTAATTTCCGTTTGTCATGTAAGAGAACTATATAAATAAATCATACTAAAATGCATCTTCCTTTCTTAGTGAAATTACAAGGTTTGCTAGGATAGTTGAGTCCCGGTTTGCGGGGTAAGATCCCATTATCTGTTGGTTACATCATGTGAAATCCCAATTTACATTGCTTATACACTTTTTTTCCACTTGCTGAAACTCACTTTCATATAGGCTAAATTTTCATATGTGTTTGTTCATGATGACTGTATTCTCTGGTGTGAAATCCATGTTCTGAGAAAAAACACAGCAGACTGTTCCAGAATCAATTTCTCAGGTGAAGTTCCGCATTTCTGTGTGTGTGACTGAAAATAAGGTATGCCCCCAAACTGATAAGCATACAATGGATTTAGAGTGTGTCTATAAATTATCTATAGTGTGTCTATTTTATACAAGTGTGTCTATTATTATAAGTGTGTCTATAAATGTCCCCTATAGATACACTTGACTCACCAGTGGATTTAGAGAGTTTCAGTTTTCTCTAACTAAAAACAAATCAGGTACCAACAGTTTTTTTTGTTTTCCGTTCTGCTGGTTAAGAACGGATTTCCCACAACGGATTGTGACATTTTTTGAGAATCCCCAATAGATTGGGTAGTATCATCCCGAAGCAAATCTTCCATCACCCATTCTTTATCAGTTGTATCCACTTGTATATCCCCAAATAGTTTGATGGTGAAAAACCCTATCAAATGATTAGAATCATCAATTCCTCCCGAGACTCAATCGGTTAAATCATGTCCAACCCTCAAAAAATCATCACTTTTGGTTGGTGAAATCCCATGAAAAACCACCATTACACCCAAAGTCGCCAAGATTTCTGCCCTTCTCCCAGGGGTCTTCCCAGGGGTCTTCCCAGAAAGTCCCGAGGTCCGACCTCCTCTCCCAACTCTTCCAGAAGTTCTTTGGCCGAGGGCCGCATCATGGGCTCCGGCGCGGTCATTCGGACCTGGGATGATGGATGGGGGAAGATTCAGCAACAAAAACTGGGGACCATGAAGATTTGAACAAGAAAAAAATATGGAAACTTGAACAAGATATTTATTTGGTTGTTTCATGTTCCCAAACTGGCTGATTTATAGTTCCAAACATGTATTTCCCCTGGGTTTATGGTAATGAAATAAATATAGTTCAATGGGGGAACCACCTTGTACAATGATGATGATGATGATGATGATGATGATGATGATCCATGGGGATTATTGTTAGATTATCGTTATTGATGATTATTGTATAGATATGGTCATTAATGTCTCTTAATAATAATAATTAAGAGAAAATCTTTATTATTATTAAAATTAAATATATATATATATATATATATGAATATATAAGTATATCCATATCTATAGCCATAGTATGCGGTCAAAACCTCTCCAAATCTTGCATATTCCAATCATTTGGGGATCCCAACATTCGGGGATCAGTGAAAATTCAACTACTAACATCTACTAACCAAAACTGATTCCAAATAAGACATGGAACACAAAAAACATCCATTTCACCAGCTATAACTTAGGGTCCCGCACCCCAGCTCAACCCCAACTGGGCTCGGGCACCGCCATGTCTGCCAACTGGGAGTTGCTGGGTAAGGTGCGTTTTTCCTTCAAGGCTTCCAGGACCTGGCCAGTCCAAAAAAACCGCAGGTGAAGATAGGACAAAATCGTTGATTTACAGGAAACATGGGTTGATTTATGTTTTTTTTGCCCAAGAATGGTTGACTTATAGGAAAAATTGGCGATTTTTGTCGGAATAGTAATCAATAATGGTTGATTTTATAGGAAAAATGATTGATTTATAGGAAAAGTGCCCAAGAATGGTTGATTTATAGGAACAAAATGGGTTGATTTATAGGAATCATGTTCTCCCATTACCGGTTGATTTTATGTATAGGGAAAATGCCCCAAATTGAGCTATGTGAAAAGCATCTGCTACCGATGCAGGATGATGACTGGATGGGTTGGGAAAGTCTGCAGCCCGAAAAGCGGTTGCTTGTTAAACCAATTAATTGGGGGTTCAGCCGCTATTTGGTTTACCTTAAACCAGAATCCAATGAAGGATGATGAAGGATCATGCTGATGACGACGACGATGAAAATGACGACGACGACGATGATGATGATGACGACGACGACGACGACGATGATGATGATGACGACGACGACGATGATGATCATCCAAAAAAACACATGGTTTCTTTCATCAAAAACGCATAGTAAGCCGAAAACAAACGGTACTACAACGGATTATCATTGAGATGGTCAATCTTTGGTAGTAGTTGCTGGCAAGTGATTATTTTCTGCCAGGAAAAACATCAGGGATTATGACTGGTAATGATCCCATCGGTTGGGGATGAGACATGGCCAATGTAATGGCGATTCGGACTTGTTTTTTGCATGTTTTTTGCATGTATTAGCATTCTAAGGGGATCATACTAATGGTAACAAAAATAATGTAGTATTACCATTCATATAATAGGATTACACATATTACCATCAGATGTATTACCATATTAATTAACATTCCTAATGGATTACCACAGGAATCTCATTAAAAAACAGCACATGGCTTCAGCTCCATGCTTGAAAAAGTGCCGCACCTTGGTCCGCTCCATTTGCGTCTGCACCTAGGTTAACTAGGGTAACTAGGTGGATAGATTTATTATGATTTATTGGTAAAATGGGGTTATAAATCAACTTACACCTGAGTGGCCCACATTGCAGAAATATCATGGGCGAAGTAATACCTGAATCCATGCATAGAGAAGATGCTGTTTATGAATTATTGTGCGACGGGCTTTTTGAATATATGATATATGAGATGAACTATCATGAAATACATATGTTCATTAGGACGTTAAAATCGTTAAATTACAAAGTTTCAGATGATGGGTGTTGATGGGTATAGCCAGACAACAGAAAAAAAAAAAAAAAACAGAAACAAACCAAACACCAAACTGCCCGGAGCAGAACGAGAATCCGCATACTGGGGGGGGAGAAGGCAGAGGC
>Ga0126342_10011957_pt1 | contig 15492 bp, 14 predicted proteins | sample Cyp1metagenome_FD_92528 | JGI IMG/M metagenome (GOLD analysis project Ga0126342, IMG submission 92528) | Coral microbial communities from Lord Howe Island, Old Settlement Bay, Australia - Cyphastrea 1 metagenome | ecosystem: Host-associated > Invertebrates > Cnidaria > Coral ...
CCCTTTATGGGCAGCTCGGAAAGATCCTTCAAGCATCTGGAGTAGCAGAGAGGTTAGGCTCCTGCGGACCTTGGAATGCGTGGGCATCACGTCCTTCGACCAGTGCACCCTGGGCAGCGTGGCAGTCAAACCCACCACCATTCTCCACGTGCGACTCCCGAAGTTCAGGCAGATTGCTTTGGAGGGAGGACATGGAGGTCGCTGTTCGCATGGACCCTGTGCTCATGAACGCATGGCAGGCCGAGACGAAGGAGGAGAGTTTAGAACGGCTAGGGCGAAGATTTATCCCCCAGGGCTAAATCATGCCCTGGCAAGAGCCATTAATTCATTTGTCCGTAGCACCTTTGATGGAATGGACACATCTCCCATGCTACCGGAGGACTTTTCCAAATTTGCGGTGGCCGATTTTATGCCTGAAGGCATTGTACAGCCCGACTACCACGGGTAGGGTCACGCACTTTGGTGTCACTGCATGCTGGCAAGGACCAAGCACAATCTCGTGCAGCAACATGAAAGTGAAAGTGTCATCCTTCCCATTGACGAACTCCATCATTTTTCAGAGGGGTAAGTCAACCACCAACCAGAAACTATGCCAGGCCGTCACAGCCACAGTGGCCACAGTGGAGGTGGCCAGCGTAACAAACGTCGTTTCGGGCCATCCTGAAGGCGATCCTTGGTGGTCATGGGGACATAAGAAATATTTACTCATTAGATATAATATATATATATATAATGATTAGTATGAACGTGTATTGCTTATTGTTTTTATTTAGTATCAATGATCAATGATTATCAATAATTGTCATCATCATTATATGTTATTAGTATTGTTGTTGTTATTAAATGATAGTTAGGACTGGGGAAACTATCACAATACAAATTGATATAGCTCTATTTCAGGTTTGTGCATTACGATAACTTACCCAGATATAATATACATACTGCTTGGGTTCAAATATGTCGTTGTTTCAAGCATAGTTGGGATGTTGGTTTTGAGATGACTTGTTTTGGCTTGTTAAACGGATGGGTTAAAGCATCAACTATCAACATATGTATGTCACGTGTGTGTAGATGTTGTGTGAAAAAATGTACAGTATATGTATACTTAAATACAAACCACAAAAATGAGATGAGCAGAAATTTGGGATTTAGAGTTGCTTGGACATGGTTTTTTATACGCATCACCTTTATGTTTACCGTTTGGCTGGTCAGCTGGAGAAAGCCAGGGAATATGACCAATGGGCTGTTGGTCTCGTCGACAAAGCGTCATTTGTGGGTTCATCCAAGTGGATTGACAGGTAAATGGTTTCGGTGTCTGACCCAAAAATGTATGTTTACATATATATATATATATGTAATATATTATATATATTGTATATATATATGTTATATTATATTATATATATATATATATTATAGTATATTATATTATATATATGTATATATATATATATATGTTTTTTCCGACACCCCTCAAGTGATCAATACATGAAATGATAAAATGATTTGCAACCAAGGATTGAGTTTCAACCCTCCATGTAGTGTGCCATCTGTGATTCCTGCAAAGTGTCGTCTTGCTTTCAGCATCTTTCAGCAATGTAAGTCTGAAAGGACAGCAGCTGCTCGGATATCATGTGTGTTTTCTCCTGGGTCACAAGACTCATTTCAGCGATATCCCTCCTGTCACAACTTCTCTCTACAAAGGAATTATCCAATCATCCTCCCACAAGACTCTGCTCCACTATATACACATATACACATAGGATACACGTACATACATACACACAGGATACACATATGATACGCATATGGCGTGCGCAAATATATATATATATATATACACATACACAGTATATAGTTCAAAATCTTCCAGTCCAGAGTCCACAGGGCATTGGAAAACATCTCAGTCCGCCGGTCCTCGTTCAGCTTCAGCGCAGGCATGCTGTCCCTGCTGCGGCGCGAACCCAGTGAACCCAGTGAACCCAGTGGCTTAGTAGAGGACATGGAGGATCCACAGGACTGCAGCAGTGAAAAAAAAGATGAAGATTTATGATTTATGTCCTGTGGGCCCCCAAGATAATATGGGGGTATCCATACATACATGTGTGTGTATATATATACAGTATTCTGTAGTTGATTTTGTACTGTAATGTTTATACGGGATTATGAAGTCACCCATGGTTAACGGGACACTTGTTACATTGTTTACCAACCAGCCAAGCCGGATCCTGATTTGTTCCAGCCATCCATCATCAACCCCTCAAAATGGATGGTGGAATATGGTCTAATGCTATTTTATGGCTCTATTGGTAGCCAAGATTTTGACCCATGGCCCAGGCCATTGCATTTAGCGCCAAGACAGACAGTTGACCCATCCAATCTGGGGATGGAACCCCTACCTCCTCATATGTTTGTGTCGAAACAGCCAAGCGCAGGAGGTTGAGATGGAAGCAGAAGCAGAGGAGGCTGCCTCCAGCCTCTCATCTGGGCTTCGGAATGCCTCCGCCAAGGTCTTTGCAGATGAACATGGTGAAGGCACTGAGATGATCCATGAAGATCCCCCCCTGGAAGATCCTCAGAACGCCCAGAACGCCACCCTATTGGAGGGTGCCGCAGGTCGCCCTGCGCTGATCGTCAGTGGCATGTATGGTCCAGCAGGTGATATGGGGGAACGTGGACCCGCAGGGCCTCAGGGGCTGCAGGGCCCCATGGGCCCTGCCGGCGCCTCGGTGATAGGTCCCACGGGCAGTCAGGGCAGGCCAGGGCAGCAGGGGAAGATGGGCAAGACGGGCAAGGTGGGCCTCAAGGGCCATGCCGGCAGCCAGGGCGAGCCAGGCCGGGTTGGGATGGGTGACGTAGATCCAGGTACTGACACACATTGTATAAATGGCTAGGCAGATGTGACCGGGAGCACCTGGGTATGATATGGGAATGCTGTTGAAACTGTCCAAGTTTGTTGCTGCACTCAAGCATCCTGGCAAGGGTTCTGTGTTTTTTTTTTGCAGATTCCCCTGCTGAGCATGGGGTACTTCAGAGATCTTCAGAGGATTTAGAGTGTCTTAAACTGGGATCAATTGGCTACAACAGTGGCATATGCCCTATCTTTAAGTTTTAGGTTGACCTGGCAATGGAAAATCACTATTTTCAATTCTTTTCATCTCTTTTTCAATGGGTTAAAACATGTTAAAACCATCTCCGAGGGAAAATTGTCCAGTTTTCATCACCGGAGGATACTCATCTGCACAGTCTTCGCTTTCCCTTGTTTGCTGAGGCCCAAGTCACTTTCTGTGGACATTTGTCATGTTTCTATTGGAGTACCGTTAGTGCAGTTCTACTTCCTCCAGACTCCCACTCCCGAAACATCATGCGAAACACCCTTCGCCAGGAAAAGCCTGTGAAGACTTCTACAAATGGTCACAGCTTCTGGACTACTACAGCCAGGTGGTCTCAAAAATGGAGGCGCAAGCCAGCACACACGTCCGAGGTGCCGCAGGGTCGGGTGGAGATGAGATTTGGATCATCGAATTTCTGCCTGGTAAATCCCAACTGTTGGTAGCTTGTCCCATGAGAACTGCGGTAGAACCTCAGAAACCAGCTGAGTTGGATGTTGCTCCAAGATGCTCCAAGTTGTAGAATCGATAACTCTCTGATGATGATGCTAAATATGCACATGTCATAGCTTCATCTAGCTGATATGGGTCTGAAAATGGGGCATACCGTACCCATATGTATACTTGTAATTGGGACAAAGACGGTCAGAACCACCAAAGTTTTTTAGAGGTACCCTCAGTTATCAAACGTGGCAATGGAAAATCCACTATAAATAAAAAACATCAATGATTTCCCCACTATATAGAATCTCCATTGCTAGTGGATTTCCCATTGCCACGTTTGATGACACCGGAGGGTACCCCGTTTTCAACCAACCCATCTCCCCTTCGGCCCCAGGCATCAATCGCGAAGTCTCGATGCTACAGCAGCAGAGTGCCATCTACACGGCGCGCAGCTTCGCCCTGAGCAACGGATCGGTGGATTTGCACAACTACATGGTGGCGCCTTGGTTACGTTGAATGGTGATCTGACCAGGAAACATGGGTGAAAAACATTGTACATGGTCCTAAAATGTTCTAAATGAGCCCAAATTGGGGCTTAAGATGGCTTAAGTAAGAAATGCTGGAGGTTTTGACTAGCCATTGTGGTTTGTTCTAGCAAAATAGCCTTGTAACCAGCATACATGATGTCTGAATGAGCCTAAATGGTGGCCATTGGGCCGGTGGGTAAGAGAGTTTCTCACATGGAACCCCAGGGAAATCCCCCAACGACGAAGAAACAGGTTTGGAGGATGATGTTCCAGCTTTGAGAGTGGAACCTACTCGGAGATCCTGTATTGTCTCCACTTGGGGTCCATGGTTAGTGTCGTGGTGCCCAGAAAATTACCAAGGAACATGAGGAAGCTTGTGATACAGTCCTGTCGGGAAGGGGTAGAAGGCTGTACTGGGAGGGTATGTGAGGATATGTCTGTGCTTTCGACAAGTCCAATCCGCCCAAATGCAGATCAAAGGTGTCGGTTCTCCAATAGCCCCGTCAATTCACCAAAACCATCCATGTAGCTGCCATGTTTGAGGCGAACTACAAGCGGATGGCCGCTTGCTAGATACCTGCAATTGTTGGTTGGTCGTCGGCCGGTTGTGCTGGTGGTACGGGTCAAAATGGATCAAAATGGGACATATCCAAAGCTACGGATACGGCCTGCTGGCGCAGAAGAATCCATGGAAAAGTCATCGAATGTTCGATTTGGCCCAGAACTACAAATTGTGATTGGCTTTGTACCCTCTGGTAAACGTTTACATAACTATGGAAAGATCCACCATGTTTAATGGGAAGGCTAACTATTTCAATGGCCATTTTCAATAGCTATGTAACAAATTACCCTCTGGTTATTTAACATAGCCATGGAAAATGGCCCATTTATAGATGGTTTACCTATTCAAAATTGTTATTTTCCATGGCTATGTTAAATAACCAGAGGGTATATCATTTCAAATGATAGATGCCAAAAGGTGACAGATGAAGCTTGTTAGCCCAGTTAGCCCAGACCCCCCAATGGCCGCCTCACGAACAGTAACACCTAGTAACACCTGAATCATTGTGCTGCAATTCTGTGGATGGAAGAAATCCTGCACCAGTTGGTAGATGGTTTAATTCCTTTTACTGTCATCCCGTTATTTATAATGTTTCATACCTTTATCACATTTTATCATATTTTTAGGATGACAAATGTTGTGGAATACGTCAGTAATACCAAAGGATTTGATTGGGCAAGTCAGCGATTCCACAGGAGACTCTAGGACCGAACCGTATCAAACCCATGTCGGACATTTCAAACTAAGGTGTACAAAGCATATTGTATATGTATATATATACACATAATGTACACATTGTAGATCTGTATATACAACGATACATATAGATACATCTACGTAGTATACACTTACTCTATGGATCTCTATGGCATGTCTGTAATATTATGTAGTATATATATACATACTATTATGTATACATAGCCGTGAATGCCTGAAATTTTTGGAACTGTGGTTCCCATCGTTCCCATCGCTTGAGCGCGGCTCGCTTCCGCGCGGCTGAGGTGAAGTCAGCGAGTTCTGCCAAGGAGGTCGATGAGTACTTGGCCAGGCGATGGGGTTATCAACCAATGGTTTTTATTAGGGGAGTTAGGGGAGTTCATCAAGGATTTTCATGATATTTAATGGGGAAGTCAGAAAAACATGATATTTTTGTGGATGTTTCAGGATGGTTGTGACATTTTTGGATGGAACACGAAATTCACCAGCGATGATTGGATTTAAGCATGAAACAACTGGGAAAATTCCATCGATTCCAAGGGGAGGTAAGCGATTTATCATAGGGGAGTTCACAAACGTGGCACTGGGATAGACTTAAAAACACATGAGATGTATATTCAGTGGCCATGACTCAGGATCCGATTGATTGGAGGTACCTACCATATTGATAGGGCCTTATATATGGTACAGTACCCGTACCTCCATTTTAGGATCCTGAAGATCTCCCATATATTGGGAATATCATGGTGACCAAGAATTTCATTGTCGTTTGAGCTTTTGAATTCGGTCGGTATGATATGGGTCTGGAGATGGGGAGGGGTAACTATCCAAAAATGCTCAGGATATCACAGCGATGACATGTGATAAAACAGAATCATACAGGTCCAAATTTCCAAATTGTGGTCTATATTGTCTATAGGCTATAGGATGCTATAGGCATATTCCGTGTGTCTAACAACCACCTTAAAACAGTGGAAGCATTCCATCCTTAGAAAAAAATAGAGTTGAACACACAAAAAGGATCAGTCCATTGCCGATCTGCAGGATCTTTGGTTTTACCCATACCCTTCTGGAATCCCTCCTGTTTTCCGCAAGGAGGAGAAACCATCTAGAAATTGCAGACACTTCCACTCCTCCCATGTGTTCATCCCCTGAAATGGAGTTTTCAGGGCTCCATTTTTGGAGTGTTCGATACTTTGGTGGGTTGTGCACCGGAATATGTAATATTTTTTACATATTTTCACCATGTTATACCGGTACCATTTCTTACTGATTATGGATGCTGCGTGATAATCTTGAAGAGTGGATACTACTCGGACAATTGATAGAGGGGATGGCTTTTGCTCGGGAATAAAACCGACATTAAAACATCCATGTTTATGCCAGTGAAGCTGTTTCTTCAAGTTTCCATGTAAAGTTTATGCGGTGTCCCTATATGTCCAAAGCATTGAATATATGTGGATGTGATCAAAGAGATATCGTCGTATCCAGCCAAATCTGCGTTTTAAAGAGCCCTTGGCCGATTCACTAGACCTCCCCCCAGTCTATCAAACCAAATGAAGCAGCTTAGCAACCAGGGTCTACTAAGCCGGTTGCTCCAACTTTCTGTGGGTTAGAATGAGAACCATCTTAGGAGGTTAATGGACAGGGAGCAACCCTGAACTTGGCAGGATGTCGATGGTTACTCCCATGGATGCATTGACCCTTTGGTGCAATGAGAAAGGAACCCTTGCCTGGGAGGATCAGTGGAAAGGTGAAACACTGTGGGCCCGTAAACTGGCCATTTTTTATCCAACGAAGCTCTGTGCCCAGGCATGAGGCCCAGCGACTGTATCCAGCCTTCATCGGCACACAGAGGGTGGCCTCTGTTATGCAAGCGCAGAGTCAGCACCAAGGGCGGTGTCTTTCCTGCAGGCTTTGAATGTTGAGACATATATATATATTGACTATGTTACCCTATAGGATCCATGTATGCTATATATGGTAACATGGATCCCATCAATATACCCCCTTTATGTTGGCATATATACCATACATGGATCCTATGGGTACTATGTTGACTTTGGATTTGGATGGTTTTGTTGTTTTTTTGCCAAATTTCTATGAGCTTTCGATGGGTTTCTCATCTGCAAAAAAAAGGAGACTTTGCCCCATCTCAGAGGATTAAGCCAACGACTATCAGTGGCTTAAATTGCTCTTAAAAAATGTGTAAATCGATGCAGTTGAGAAAAACATATGCAAAAAAAAATCCGAACAACAGTACCATTTTGTGGTATTGTGTGGCTTATTTTGTAGCTGGTCTTACTAGAAACTTGTTCGACGTTCCATCCCAAATGGAGCTGATGAGGTTCGCTGCACGAAGCCATTTCGCTGCACCCGGAGAGTCTGGCAAGGATAAAAATGAGAAGAGCAATACTTTGAGGTGTCAGCCTGAACACGGGTGAATGGTGGGTGAATAGGTCGATTGTTGCCAGAAAAGGAGAAGTAACATTATGAAGAATCATTAATATGTACAGTATATTATATATATACAATATATATATATATATACACACATATATATTGTAATATGTGGAGGTTTCCATATTATGGGGGTACCCCTAAGTCATCCATTTTAGTTTCGGATTTTCGAGACATAACCAACTAGCTATTGGGGGGATCCCCCGTGACTGTTGAGCTCCCTGGCGTTTCGCGGGAGATCGAAGGTCTATCATGATCTTAAAGGAATGTCTAAACAGATTACGGATGAGTGGATGGTTAACAAGATAGCAACCTGCAGTTTGGTTGATAATGTGTAAAGATCCCCCAAATGGGGATTCCTATTATATAATTATTATGGGGGACCCCAGAATCATCCACAATTTGGTCATTTGCACTGGGAAAAAGAAAGGTTTCGGGGTACTCCGATTTTCCAGACACCATTCTCATTGGATACAGTATTGGTAACGCCGCCTTATCCTCAGTTTTCCAGAGAGAGAGAGAGAGAGAGAGGCGGTGCTTGTTTTTGCTGATGGATGACTAATCTGTCCCCTTTCTGATACATTAAGAATTAGTTTGGGCTTTAGGCAGGGATTCCCCTTTCGATGCAAAGTTGGATAATGACTGCCTTCCGTCTTGTTGGTGATCTGGGAAATGAAGCAAAGTTTTGGAGGTTTGCCACTACTGTATCAGTTTGCAGTAGGTTTCTGCCACCCGAATTCCTTAATGGCAGTCTAGTCATGGCTAGTCAATAGATTTCACTTAGTGTGGCGTTTCACGTTCACAATAGCAAGAAGTACAGAAATCCTCAGCTCATGGGAGCCTGAAAAATTGCTGCTGTGAGGGGCTCTCTATTTCCATGTCAGAGGTAGTTCACTGGAGGGTATGTGACATATCTATAATATGTCTTGCATACTGTGACGATCCACTTGCAGTTTTCCGCAAGTACAGGTAGTGATTAGTGAATCACCACTGCTCAGCTGCTTCAAACGACCCATCGGTCAGGTCGAGCCTTTCTGTCAGCTTGCTGGCTGTGGCAGGTGCAGCTGCCAATCTGCGGTGAAATCTTACCATCCCCCAACTAACACAGACCCTGCCAGAGAGGGGAAATGGGCCATTCTCAGAGTCCATCTACCACAGCCTGCTGAGAAATGGCCCGTGATGTCTTCCACCCTGTCGTTGCTGAGCATTGGAGAAGTACCATGCTGTTGTCTTACATTGTCTTACTGCATTTTCTGCCAGCCTGGATTAAGAATCATCATCGACCCATATTTGCTGCTTCATCCGTGGATCAACTTATCAACCCTATTTATCCTAGGGATACCCTCTGGTTATGTCAAAATAGCTATTGAAAATGACCATAGAAATAGTGGATTTTTCCCATGAAAAATGGTGGATCTTTCCATAGCTATGACAGTTTACCAGAGGGTAAATCCCATTAGATCCCATTAAACCACCATAAACCCTCATTAAATCACCATTTTCCTATGGGATTTTAACCCCTGTGGACATTCTGGGCATACGCCCGGCCTTCTGATGGCCGCTATGGTGAGGTTCGCTCCCTGCCTCTGACAGGTGCATATCTACACTGACCCTTCCACCCGCAACGAAGGGCGCGGAAAAAAAGGGTGAGACTCTGTGCCTGCGCTGAATCATAATTCTATGAGATATTATATATATATATATACATATGCATGTATTTAATATATATATATAAACTAATATATCATTAACTATATGATTGAAAAAGACATGAACTGTAATACGTGTGTATATATATATATTTTTTTATACATCATATGAATTGATATGATATATATATATATATAAATACACATACACCATGCTAGATCTATGAATTTACGCTTACACATATCCAAAAAATACCAAACATATAGCAACATTAAGCCCGTGATGAAAAGAAAACTGGAAAAGATCCAGGATCACCCAGTCTGGCAAGGTAGATACAGCATGCCGGAGCTAGACAGTTTACACCCTGTTTCACCACGCTGTTGCATGTGTATAGTTGATAGCTGGCAAGGCTGGTAGTCCATCGTTAACTGTGTCCATATTTGGAATGAGACGTGCAAGTGACCAACGCTGTATTTGTTCCTCCGTCTTTGTAAACACCCATCTGTTGTAACTCATTGTGATTATACAGCTAATGCTGGTCGCAACCAATCTAGATTTGGAGCTTCATCAACTAGTATTACGTGTGTATATATATAATTTATATATATATATATTATATATATATATATATTATATTATATATATATATATATTATATATATTATATATATATATTATATATATATATATTCAGTATCATATATGATACTGTATTCCAGAAAAAGTGACCCGTGTTGTTTCCCACTCTCTGCTGGTCGACCCAGGAGGAGATGTCACTGCCAGCGCTGGTGGACAGGTGCGTTTTTAGAGAGGACCTGGCACTACTTCCAGGATGTTTTTAGATGTGTTTACTAATTAATGGTGCTTTATCATTATATGTCTACTATATACAGTATATAAGAGATATATACTACACATATACTATATACTATATATCATTATATGTGTACCCGATATATAATGTGGGTATAAGAGATCCTAAGAGTTTCGTGAAATGTCCAACCTATAAAGCTTCCTGGAGGCAAAAAAAATGTCGAGAGGAGCTGGTTTTTTTTTTGCCCGTGAAATCCCTGTATTTTTAATGTATCCATCGGCAGATCAATTATACTCCAATTTAATTACCGTTCCATTTACCCTCTGGTAATTTAACGTAGCTATTGAAAATGGCCATTGATAGTGGATTTTCCCATTAAAAATTGTGATTTTCCATAGTTACGTTAGTTTACCGGAGGGTAATTCTTGATTTAGCTCTTCATTTCCTCATCGTGGTTTTTCCTCAAAATCATAAACCATCCCTCAAAAATCACGGATGTTTTCTGGAAATTCTTAGCATCAGTCATGGTCGCCCGTCCGCCCGTTGAGGCCATCCATGGATCACTGGGAGCTGCAAAGACGTGCTGTGAAGTGTTTGGAATGCCCAGCTTTGGAGCCGGTGCAGAAATGATCCTGTTTGGCTGTCCCATACGAAAATGGAGATGTGACTGTGTCTAAACTGTGTATTTCTGGGTGAATTACCCTGGCTAAGTTGGTTTGACTAGTATAACTATGTTTATGGTAGAGATATTTCTATTTAATGGGATAAAAAGCAACTTATGACTGGGGGGCATCACATTGTAATGGGAGAATGTTCAAAGGATATGACCCAAAAACCTGAGAAGCTCCAACCTATGCCCAAGAGAGGGTGGTGTCATGCAGATTTTGACGGTCAGCACAATGCTGAGATGGTTATCCTGATTAATCACGGCAAGCCATGTCCGACAGTCCACTAGCTAGCCTCATGTGCCAATGCAAAATTATGGTCAAGAGCACAGATTTTGGCAGTGCTGACATTCTCTGCGTACGAATTTCAAGACTTAGGGGACCGCGAAAACAGATTTGCATGGTGGTTCATCCTGCCCAAGTGGGTTTTAATCCCAGCAGTGGAGTAACCCTACTTATCCCACTTATGACATATAACCGGGAATATAACCTATCTACCATTCGTGGGATGAGCTCCCAGCGTTCCACCATCCCATTCTTCTCTTTTTGTGGCACCACCGCAGTGAGGCATCAAAGAAAAAGGTGAAATTTCACCCAAGGAGGGGGGTCCGGACAAGGAACAGCTGAATCCACGAAGTCTGATCGTTCTTGAACGCTTCAAAGTTCGTTCTCCTTGAAGGGTATATCAGGTGTATATATATATACCATTTGTTTGCGGGATTGAGAACCAACATGATAAGAAATTTGGGGATAGGTTGAAGCCACGAGGCTTCGGTCTAGAGTTCACTTCTTGAGCTCTCGCTGACTATATATAGCTGACTGCTGGAAGTCTCAGAGAATTCACCATCATCATGTTCTCCTGTAAGAGAGGCTTTAGAAAAGGCTACCCCCAGTGCATCCAAATCCAATGGTTTTTATCATCATTATCCGATCATGGCCACAATCAACCAGGTGATATACATGAAATCAGAATTAAACCATCACAAATTGATAAATTGTATAGACATTATTAACCATAACTAACCATGATGAAAACCAGTTCTAACAGTTAAAATGGCTTATTTCATTGGGATCTACCCATGTTCAGGTCCCAAACTCACATCCCAAACCCGCCAGGAGCTCCTTCGAATCCTGGGAATTCCCAAGCACAGCTCCTTCGGCAGCAGTTGGGTTGTAAAAATTAAGGGATTACCAGAGGAAATGCTTAGGGATTCTTTCGGAAAATCATCGGAAAATTTGTTTATGCATTTCTTTAGTCATCTACAAAAATAATGTATATCGATCTTACATATCTATCGGTAACGAGACCAGGATGATCCAACCAATGTTAGGAAAAAGATTGGATTGATGGTATCAATCCGCCACTTAAGAATGATGGACATTGATTGTGGATGATGTTTTCACCAACCATCAGGTATCCTTTTGTAATGGGGAAGCCATGTTCGATAAAACTGCTGGAGTGGTTGTCCCCAACCCATCCCCATGTTTTGAATCGAAATTTTACGCTCTAGAATTGGAAGATAAACATGAACTATATATATAATTTTATCTATATATATATTGTATAATATTGTATATATACTGTATTCTCCAAAATTCATTGTTGGCCACATCCGTCGATATCGTCTCCATATCATCTATACCGTCTATACCACCTCTCTGGGGTCCCCAGCGAAAATACGAGCCCCAAGTCACAAGTCACACAAGTCATCAACTGATGGGTGGTTTTATATTTTTAACATGTTCCCAATATATATATAAGTATATATAAGTATATATATACATATCTATTCCATCAACCATTAGAAATGTTATGTTCCGTCCAGGCTTCAAGGTGCTGAAGGAGGTCAGGGACGTCAGGGACGCCGCGGCTGTCGGTTTTTTACGCTTTTTTTTTTCGTCCAAGCTGGAAAGAAGGTGATGAATATCAGGAGATCATCCATGAATAATAGCGATTTAGAGGGATTGATAGGAGCTTATGGATGTTTGATAAGGATTCATGACCAACTAGAATGGCAATCCATTTTTTGACTTAATCGTTGGTGATTCGAGTATGTCCCATGTCTCATAGTCCCATGAATATCCTATTGCATCACCATTTGAATGGATTGACCACGCCCCTATATGTGGGTGTCTTTTCTCCAACTTTTCACGGCGTAGCATAACCAGGATGGCAACGTCAACAAGGTCAAGGGCAAAACAGCAACATCTAAAATGGTCTCCCCTTGAATATCTTGAATTTCAATAAGTGTGCCATGAAATATTTTGGAAGAATAAATTTTGGTCGAAATCCCAGATATTTGGACAGAGAGGTTGGGGATATGATCAAGGGACGCAAACAACCGATAGAACAAGAATAATACCCTCTGGTAATTTAACATAGCTATGGAAAATGTTCATTTATAGTGAGTTTTCCCATTAAAAATGTTGATTTTCCATAGTTATGTTAGTTTACCAGAGGGTAAATTTGATATCTTGTACAATACGCAAAGCAAAGCGCCGAATTCAGGGTTCCCGAACTTTCAGTCAAAAAACATCTGCTGAGGTTTTTCATATTCGTAGAGTGTGAAAACTTGTGTATATATACCTATCCAGACTGCTTTATATAGAATCATAAACATCAAGTAGCATATGCATACGTAAAATGATTGACAATAGGATACAATAGGTATAACTTACAACATATAACATATTTAAGATAGCCTCCAGTAGACTAGATATGTATATATGTGGACAATCCACCATGAAACATCATTTCACACGAAAGCCATAGATTTTCATGGCAGTTTGGTAGCTTACAGACGGTTATAGATTTATAGGATATAATATGTATATATATATATGTATAACTATATATATATGTACATAACACCATAATAAGTCATAATGTATAGTTAGAATATCACTTAAACATTAACCACTACATAGATAAACCATGGGAATCCATGGGTTGCCACAGCAGGTACTCACCTTCGACAGGTCGGTTGTGGGCGATGGCCTGGCTGATGTCTTTTTTTGGGATGAAAACTGACAAAAAATGACCATCAAAGAGCATCAGAAGTGGAGATGTACAGCAATACTTAGGATTTATATGGATATATATGGATTTATATATACCATCCAAACTTACTTAGGATTTATATATATACCATCCAAACTAGGGAAGATGAGTCAGCAGAAGATGAAAGATGTGACCAACACAATGAGGATTTGACTCACCAGAGAACAGGGATGTCACCTGTGAAGAATTGATTCAACCAACAACTTGGAGTATCACCCCACGGATCGTCACTGGTTAGTAACCACAGCTAGTTATAACATGCTACAGCCCATCTATTGATGGGATAACCTCCACTGCTCGGCTCAAGATCTTTGTGCGGCGACGGGGTTCGTTGCGCAGATGGATTCAAAGATGGAGAAGGAGCAGGACGTTACAGAATGGTGCGAAGTCATCATAAGGCATCATATCATACATTTGTCTAACTAAATTCTCTAGTTTGATCATGTTTGATCAATGTTTCGGGATGTTTGGGGTGCATTTGCATCTAGGTAAATACAGCTATATACACGCCATGCATTTGTGGCACGCATATGTGTACTATAGACTATATGTATATATAGTATATATACCGTATACACTTAGATTATCCCTTATTTATCTATCTATGTATATAAACTATGCATATATATATACATATATACATACATACATACATTACATTACATTACATTACATATACATATTCATATTCATATTCATATACATATACATATACATATACATATACATTACATTACATACAGACATACATACATACATACTGCATTTATGTTTGCACAGTTATAGATATTTGTATATATTTTCTCCTGTAGCTTACACATATTCCGGGTGAGTCTGCTTTGTGGATATTGATGTGCTTTGTCTATAAGTATCTAAATGTACCTGGATCATGGATGATTTGGGGTAATGACCCCTGCTTGCAGACGCCCAAGCGAGGTCACCAGCTGTTGTGACTGAACCCATGAAGAGATGGACATCTCATCAACCATGAAGGTGTTTTCAATGACTTACCCACATGAGAGCGAGCCATAGGATGTCGGAAAAGCAGTAGAGACATGTTTTGTGGATACTCGACATATTTGGAGTGCTAGAAATTTCAACTTGAATTAACAGCCATTGGTGACGCAATGTTTGTTCCTCCATCACATGTTCAAGTTTTTGTTGCGGTGGTTCCCATGTGTTTTTTTTCAGGAACATCTACCAGAAACACCCACACTGTCCGGTAATCAAACATGACAATCGACAATTCTCCATTTAGAGATCATGTTCCCACTACATTTATCGGGGATTTCCCAGCTAGCCATGTTTGTATAAGTACCACAGACTAGGATATATGATATTTTTTTTTTTTACATACACATACCAGTAGTACCGCACAAGGCGGTGGCGGAAGTTTCAGAATAGGAAACCTATAGGAGACGTTCGTTGTTGTGAATCACGGATGGCAGAGCGAATCCACTGATTGACCGAAAGGTGGTTGGA
>Ga0126342_10011958_pt1 | contig 15489 bp, 12 predicted proteins | sample Cyp1metagenome_FD_92528 | JGI IMG/M metagenome (GOLD analysis project Ga0126342, IMG submission 92528) | Coral microbial communities from Lord Howe Island, Old Settlement Bay, Australia - Cyphastrea 1 metagenome | ecosystem: Host-associated > Invertebrates > Cnidaria > Coral ...
CTACTGTCTGAAAATTGCGATGCAGACGCGGCTGGGCAGAAACTGGAGAATCTATCCAAAAGGGGTATGGTTTGGGAAAGGGCCAGGTCGAGCAGGAGGGAAGGATGAGGTCCAGCAGGAGGGTTCGCAGGTCCAAAAGAAGGGTAGCCATCTCCAAAAGAATTGTAGTAAGGTCCAGTAAAAGTGTCCAGGCCCAAAAGAAATGTAATGAGGTCCAAAAAAAGTGTTTTCCAGAGTTATATAAGTCTCTGGCACCCACTTTTCCGATCTTTTCCGCGCAGCTTGTTGAGCGATCATAAGTCCCTGATGAGTCAGTTATTCCACCTACAACTGGGCAAACTAAACCCACAAACACCTTTAGTGGTTGTAGCGTCTTGTAACTTCATGATATAATCTCGGATTTGCTGATGATATGGCGAAAATTTCGTGGCAATCAACTTGGGGCATCTATTCGTGGAAAGTCTTGGAGGTTTTGTGAAGTCATTTGTGGGATCATAGGATTTTCCATGATTTTCCTCTGAGGTCATGAAGATCAACGCCAAAGTGGATACTTTGCTGGGCTCGAGCGGAGGTGCTTTGCGGAAAAGCTTCCCGGCGCTGCTGATGGGACTAGCGCTTGGGAAATCTCCGAAGTAAATCTGTAACATGGAAAAATCATGGGAAAGTATTGGAAAATGATGGAGCTGCAGGGACATCGCCCAACTAAAGATTGATCATCATGGCAAATGGAAACTCAAATGATTTTAGTTTTAGACGTAAGATTTGCCAGGTTCCATTGCCATGTTTGATTACCGGAAGGTAAGCCTACTATGGGGATAGAACTGGTGTAACCGGGTTCATTTGTTAGCTCAACCCAGTAGTACTATGAATGTGGGGGATGTTTACCAACAATCAACTGGGTGTACATCGTCAATCTGCGACATTTCAGCAGAGATCATGCTGCAAATCAGGATTTAAACTTGTGCATTACCCCACGATAGATATGTGATACATTGGTCAAGATGCCAAGAATCAACGGGAATACAACCAGTTCGCTTGGGAATGTACAGCTGGCCGTTTGGGGACGGTTCGCCAAGGCATGGTATCATGGTATCCATTGATTTTCACATCATGTCCATTTCATTAGCAAAATACCATGGAAATGAGAACGTGAATCTAATGTATTCCATGTTATTTTTCTAAAAAAAGACGCCTCAGAGAATGGATACCAAAATATCATTCCATGTAAATGTTAATTGTCGATTTTGAGCCTTTTGGTATCCCATTCGAATGTCACCTGATCCCCGAGGCCAATATTTCAACTTGCTGCACTATATAGATAAGATATGTCGAGAAGCTTGGAAATAATAGATTGTATTGTAGGCGCAAAACAGCCATTTTTTGTGGCCCAAGCACCATTTCCTCATTTTCAGGGTGGGAAGATCATGAATTTATGGTCAAGAGATTTCACGGAGAAACCAAAAATTAGTGAATGTTCATCCCGTCCAGGGAAAAAAGAGGCAATCTTCATAATCATCCCTTCCCAATCTTAAACATCCAGGAGTCAGGACAGGATGGTTAGGGGATTTAAGCAGATTTACCATACAATAGGGATCAATAAATAGGACTGTTTCGCCTATGGTGATGGGATTTTCGCCTTTTCGCCAGGGGCGCGCTCCAAGGTTTCGGCACGAGAAGCTTGAGCAATTTGGGCAAACCAAAGTGGCTGGACGGACTCGCTGTGTTGTCTCAGTTTTCTTCCGATCCCCGCCCCTCACACTATATTCTGACATAATTTTCTGACATGCCATCTGGAAGTATTTATGGCATTTAATTGTATGAATACATATATACATAATTATACATACATTCTGACATTCTATCTGACATTCTTTCTGGCATATACTCTGACATTCTATCCGACATTTCCTGGTATCTATTCTGACATTCTTCCTGGCATCTATTCTGACATTCTATTTGGCATCTATCTGACATTCTATCTGGCATCTTTTCAGGCATTCATTCTGGCATTGTATCTGGCATCTATTTTGACATTCTCTCTGACATGGGCACGCGGTTGATGTCCGGCAGTGCAAACTGACATTTGGAGCTCGCGGCTGGGGAGCTGGAGAAGAAGGAGGAGGGGGAAGGAGGAGGATAAGAAGGAGAAAACAATTCTGATAATTAAAATCTAAAGACCCTTACCTGGCAGGTGGGGAAAAACACCCAACAGCAGTGACTGTTGGGTTTCAATCTCTTGGTAGTGGTCTCGTTGTCTTTTGCCAAACCCAAAAGCCGGAAGAGAACCGCAATGCTGGAATCCTGGAACCTTGGAAGCTGATAAAGATGTCGAGAAATAGTGATTTACCCTCTGGTTATTTAACATAGCTATGGAAAATGGGTAATTTATAGAGGATTTATGATGATTTACCTATCCAAAATGGTGATTTTCCATAGCTACGTTAAATAACCAAATGGTAAGATGATTTACACACCAAAAAAGAAGGGCAAGAAGGATTTTGCCCACTTCTGGGAAGATTACGAGGGTTTGACCATCAACTGTATGAGAACCAATGATCTTGGATAAATTATAACGACCTCATTCCAACGTCGCTGTAACCAATGATTGGGAGTAAGGGGAACATCCATAAATGGCAACAATGGTAGTAGAGTGCTACTAGTAGTAGTGACAGCCTTGTTATTACGGTGTCGTTTTATTGTTGTGATTGTTGTTGGTTTAAACTGCTGCCTTAACACTTTACATGATTCATCTCCAATTTCATCGCCAACCACCAGCCAGCCTTTTAGATGGGAAGATGCGACATTTGTGGGCGCCACAGATTTTGGGACAAACTCAATTGGTGCATGATGCTGGTAGCTGTTTGTTCCTAGCCCCGTTTCAAAGCTGCCGGAAATGGGATCTTTGGATGCAGGGGATTCAGACAGAATTGGGACCATGCCATGGGGTTTTTGATCTGATGGTATTATTTGGACGGTTCCTATCCCATGCAAGTGGATCATGACCCCCCAGTTGGCTCTTATCTGTATTTCAGATCACCACTTCACCCAATAGTAGCATGTTTCTAAAACTTTTTGGAGGGTCATATGAGCCCTCCCCCCAACAAAAATCATGTGTAAGTCATGATCAGTGGTTGGATGACCAAAGACTGATCAACGACATCAGCATGGCCTTGGCGGAACTCAATGGCCATGCCATGGTCAATCGACATGTCAATGGCCATCGTGTTTTTCCACGACTTGCTGAAGTGTTGCATCATGTTTGGTGAATCCTTTCTTAGTTCTCCATTGGAAGTGGATTTCTCCCATGTCTCGTATGTTCACTACAGCAATTGATGTGTTTTCTACGGCACATGTTGCCACTTACCAGCTGGGCCAGAGCTGAGTCCCAGTGACCTCAGGCTGAAGTCCAAGAAGTTGTGAGGGCCCAAAGCGGCGCCCAAAACTTTGGGCCTTTGTCTTCCTGATAGTTATATAGATAATAGCACAGAACCCAAGGAACGCTGCGAAGTAAAGGTCACACCAGGGACCCTAGGGACCCTGCCCAGCCTTTCCCGGAATTCCTGTTGATTTCGGGGATTCAACAGGATTCAAAAACAGAGAAATTTAGCTCCAGTTATGGTACCAAGTCATGCGATTAAGATGCGGTTTTCTGGGAAAATGGAGTAACATCCACACATCGACCCCCAAAGTGGTAGCAAGAAGGAACGACCGCACGGCCAATTTGGGTTTTGGATGTTTTGGGGTCCCAGATCATTAGAGCAACGCCTCAAAGATGGCAAGATCACGCTCTGATGGTCGATGTCCCAGTTCCAATTTGTAGCCCTAACATCTTCGCAAGTTAATGTTTGGAGGGTGAAGTGATTGACATTGGGCTGATCACATTTAAACGTTAAGCCAAGAAGGGGATTGTTCTTCGTTTCTGGTTTTGGAGCTGACCGGGACCATTTCAACGCAGAATCGCATTTGCGACCAGTTTCACCCGGAGAGTTTGTGAGCAACGCAACTTGGCAACGGTGGTTGGATTGAAGCAGCCACAATATTGCTCGGAGTCATGGATCAGTCATAAACTGACCAAATTGAACCAAAACAATCGGTTCTGTTCGAAAGAGGATTTCGGACAGCAGAATCAGATGTTTGCTACTGACATCTTCCCATAACTGGATTAAGATTTTGGGGCGCCATGTGTTGCTTGGAGTCTTTGGTCCACCAGCAGCTTGCCACAGCTTGCAGTCGCTGTCCAACAGTGGTGTCCGTCGGTGGCCAGAGACATCAGGAGAGATCTGGTATTTTGATGTATTTTGTGGGCGTTCATGCTGTGGCTTTAGAATCGTTTTAGAATTATTGGGACATTAGACTTACCTGGTTTGAATTGGATTTATATATCGTGATTTTCTGGTATCGTTCATTTCTCAACAGATGTTTTTCTGCAAGATTCATTATTCATTCAATTTGGAACCATTTTTCCCCCGAGAGAGATTATACATATTATACTATATAATATACGTGCATTCTCTGGGACTGTGGAAGACGTGTTTTCCTGGTCTTCTTGTTTGTAGCCGTAGCTGGAGCCAACTCTCATGGTAATGTGTGGTAAACCTGCCATAAACCATCCTCAAGTCATCACATGGGTCGTATACACCATCCCATGGTGATTAAATTCAGTTTCCCACATTGGCACATTGGCTGGTAAAGGGATGCCTGAATTCGTTCACCGGACGCTGCGACGTGACGTGCCACTTTGCCACTTTCCCGACATGAGATGCCAATGAAAGTCAAAGTTGTCTTTGGAAGATTATACACTTTGGAGATGATGGGTAACTTTCTGGACAACTATCCTCTACTAGTGGTATTTATACCAATGGTATCCAATGGTTGTTATTAACCAGTATGAACCTATTTCCATAGTCTTCGGGGGTCCATCGCCATGGTGGGGAGTTTCCCGCCTTGCCACTGGGGGCGTCGGTGATGCGATGTGACCCAGTTTTCGGACACTGCCTGGGGATTCGTTTGGTTTACACCTTGGCTGTTTGTGTTGTTCTTTTCTGATTTTATTGCTAAAGAATTTCAGAATCAGATTGAATCTCAATTTCAAGTGTTGGTTCTTGTTGATCCATCAACAGGAACTATATAGGTACCACTAAGATCCACTAAGGATGTATATACTTTTTGTATGTACCATCAGCTTGTTGTTACTTGTTACATATTATCACATTGCACCGTGGCGTCCTTGGCCTCGTATCCTCATGAATCCCTCGTGACGAAGAACTTCAAACTGCCGCTGAGCGGCTGAAAAAAGAAGGAATCGGCACTTAGATTTGTGACGTTAGCGTCGTTGAAAAAGAAGCCTGGGAAATGTTGGGTGTCTCACTCAGTCGCGGAAATCTGGACATGGATTCACCTGACTGGCGGCGATCTGGTTCCATGGTGTATTGAATTATTGAGACGCCCACTGAGTAAGTTGTAGCAGCCATGGACTGTTTGTATCTTTTGGCCGCAGTTGAGTCCATCTCCCCATGTTTTGAGATAATGGTGCAGCTTGAAGTGCAACGTTGGGAGATTAATCTCCAATACTAAATACAAACCACAAGGCTAAAAAGGACGAGCAATGCAGGACTTAAGCCGGTTTTTGTTTGGTAGTTACTCACTGTTACTCTTGGGAGGCAGGCTTCCCACCGCCAAAGAGGCGTCACCTTGATCCCCCCCGTACGTGCCACACGCTGCACCTAGGCTGAGCCTCTTCTCCTGGCCATTATGAGCCGGGAGGTGCTGTGGCTGGACCCCATGGAACATGATTGGCAACTATGGGACCCGAACGGCCGAACGGAACGTTTGCAAGATTTGTTCATAACCTTTTCCAGATCCATTGGAGGGGTGAAACATGGTGAAACCCTGGTTTGAACAGTTTTCAGTGCCAGGGATTCAGTGAACCATTGGCCAATCGAAACCAGATCGCTGCAGATCTATGCAGATTTGCACCGTAGAATGATTGGACCGGAGTTTCTGGCGGATATTCATTATTAGGAACAAGGGAATACTGTTAAATACCGCTCTGGAAATTCTGGTTAGTATCTTAAGTATCTTCATTCCCGGGGCCCATACTTCGATTGAAGTTAGCTCACTGCTTGCATTGGAGTTGAGCCAGTTACATATAGTTACCAAGGTATATATAACACACAATAAAATGAACTCCACAGCCCATCGAACTCGGAAGTTCATATTGGCGAAATAATTCAACAAGGGTTTGTCTCTCAAGGGTTTGTCACGTGCAGGCACAAAGCTTTGGCGCTTCCAGTCAGGTGCTGTTTGTGAGCCGTGATGGTGGGAGCCGGGTTGGGTTACACAAGAGGCTTGACGGCTTGACGTTGGAAACAATATGTTTTTCCCCACATCTTTGTGTGGGGTTCTTGTTTTTGATTCTGCATCCCGTCCGTCTTCCCGTCATCCTCCTCCTCCTCCTCCTCCTCCTCCTCCCGTCGTCCCTGTCACACACAACTTGCTCACACACAACAACTTGCTCACACACAACTTGTCATCCAGCTAAAACTGCGGGCGCGTAAGCAGCGCGTGAGCTGTCGCGTAAGAACAAGACCTTTGGAGACAGCTCAATTACTGGTTGGTGGTTTGGAACTTTTTTTTCATATATTGGGAATAATCATCCCAACTAGTATTTTTCAGAGGGATAGGTATACCACCAACCAGTATTGGCAACAAATCCATGACATTCGTTTAACATGTTTAACCATTCACCCCTTGAAAAAAACCATCACCATGACGTCATGTAGCGGTGCTGCCGGTGCTGCCCAGACAGCCAAAAAGCACTTCCAGCCCACGAAGTTCCTGCAGGATCCGGTCCGGACCCAAGGTGACCCAAGCGTGGCCCGTTGGAAGAAACGTGGCCCGTTGGGTTGAGCGGACAAAGCAACGCTTGCCCCGACCGTTTTGTATTTAGCCATGTGGATATTCACAATTGCACAAGTAGTTAAAAATGTAATATATCACATGTATATAAATATATATATATATACATATATATATATATGCATTTTTGCATTTGTACATACATATTATATGTTGGTGGTTTCAAATACGCACATTTTTTGGTAAAATAAATGTTGTGTAGATGTCATGTGTCCAGCTATAATTTTCTCAGCACCGGCAAAAGATATGAATATCAATCAAGTCTCTTTGTACATACATATCCGGCAACCAGAAATAAGCATCTCATATTGTTTACAGGACCTTGCCAATTCGAACAGAAGTGCGTGTTACAGAGATTCATCCTGTGGAGGTTTTTGATAGGCTTCAGCGAATTCTCATAGAGGTATTCTTTGTTGTTCTCTGGCAGATATCGAAGAACACTGTTTTTCAGGGATAAACCCCTAGGCAAATTGTAACATCGCCAGGAACCTGGCGAAAAAACCCTGCCCATTTTCTGCTGATTGAAAGAGGGACTGGCTTTTTGGTCAAATTCAATGGCGCCTTGGGAGGGGAATTGCACCAGCCTTAGCTCATGAGAGTCATCTTGGGAACTCTGACATTGAGAAGTGGAGTGCCAGCGGAAACAAATCCATAGCAACCCCCGGCATGCTATTATCAAGTATTTCGATTTGTTTTGCTCCCGTTTGCCACACATATGTTGATAGCTACACATAAAGTGATGTTAGCTAATAATAAACAAACCAGGCAGCCACCCATCCCAATGTATCCAAGTAGTGTTGAAGACACGAAGACACGAAGAACATCGTTCACATGATTTTGCCCTATTTTAGTAGATCATATTCATGGCACCTTTCCACATCTCATGATACCATGGCAGCATTTTTCTTAAAAAAAAACACAACGGTCCGCCGGGTCCACCGGGTCCACCGGCTGCGCATGGCGAGTGCTGTCAACGAGAGCGCGGAAGTCAACGTGAGCGTTCTGAATTTGGCAGGCCTACATCGAAGATCATCGAAGCGATGAACCTGGTGAGCCATAAACCTACCATGGGGATTTTTTTTTGTGCACATTTATGGCTAATAAATACTATATAAATACTATATAATTAATATAGGAATTGGTTCGAATTGGTGAAAAACCCACATTACGAGAAAGCAGACAAAGAATCACAAAAGCATTGAAGAAGTACAACTTTCTTGCTCAATGTTTTCCGTGGCAGTCAACAAATCTGTTTCAGGAACATCTCTGGGACAGAGATATTTTGGCTCAGCTCGGGGTCGCAGTTTGAAGGACAGCTATGGCAACATGTGGCAACAGCATTTAGTGGAACTTACCCCGATCCCAGAAATTTACAGTGCAGTGATTTGACATATCAGACATAGCAGGAAGAGCAAGAGACCACGTTGAATTTTAGCTGAGTAGATTCCACAGCTCCCCAGCGTCGATTTGGGCATATTTGGACTGGTTGAAGACAATGAAGCAGAAGTGACTTTTTTTCGTGTGTCGGTGGGGTGCTTCAAACCAGCGACCTATGGTGCATTCACGGCTGAAACCACACACAGACAGACCGTGACCGTGACGCAGGTCATTTCATGACAATTTTTGTTTTGTCCGAAGAATCCACGTTTTTAAGGCCATCAACACAAGTGTCATGAGTGTCCTCAATCCCATATGCTCCATGGTGCTGGAATATTTACCAACATTTGCCCCATAAATGACCCAGTTTTGTAGATAAATACACCATACATGGAGCATGTGGGCATGGAAACCAGCCGCAGATCTTAACCATCAACGAATCAGTGCCAACGTCATCGACAGCGTCGGGCTGCGCCAGTTTTGTGACGCCATGGCGTTGCGCGCGAAGTCCGCGACGCGCCTCGGACTGTCCGATGGGCCGAGGGAATTTCAGGACGCCAGCTGCGCAGTGTGCGGTGGGGAGTCGGCCCAGGGGAAAATTTGGGGAAGATGACCAAACAAAGATGTGGGGATTCAGCCGCAGTTGAATGCGGAACATGGTCAATACACACCACTTTGAAACGGAATGTCATCTTCAATGGGGGTCAGTCATTATTGTTTCGTGGCTGGCATAAAATTAGTTTGCTGGGCATCTTTTTATAGACTGACCGTCTGGCTTCTTGGACATGATTCAAAAAGCAGGGCAAATACCCAACAACTGAAGCACCAGGTAGAAATGAAACATGACGCGACACCAGGGCGAACCTCGACCCTTGACAAGGTAAGAGTGAAAGAAGCAGCAAACACCATGACTGTGTAAAGGGGATCATCCCAGTTTCAAGCAGCACACTTCGAACGAGCTCAAAAACGACATGAGAGAAAGAAAACCTATGATACTTGACCCACTCCATGAATTTCAGAGATTATTCACCAAGTCTTCAAGTTTCCCAAGTTTGCCATTACTTTTCATGGATTTCCCATTGCTTTCCATTGCTTGAGCCGTGCGCCAGGACGACGAGGACGCCCTGCCGCGCGGCTGCCGGCGCTGGTGGCCCGACCTAACGCTGGCGCCGGTGCCGCCGAAACTGCGGAGGGAGGTCCGGGAGGCGATTCCCAGGCAGCCGCCCAGGTCAGGCCCGAGCTCCCCGAGCTCGGAGGGATTGCAGCAGATGCAGCAGAGATACCGTTTGAGTTCAACTAGAACTGGGAGATAATGATGAGAATTGGGATAGATTAGATTAGATTTTGGGTTTGATTTGATCTGATAGCTTGGATAACGGCATCAAGTGAATATGGATGAATATGGGATTGACCAACTAGGATGGTGCGAAGAGTGAATGCAGGGATTGAATCAGCAAAAATTGGTGGTGTTCAACCACTTTCTTGGGATATAGTGGTAGGGAGATATTTAACCAACTATAATGATACTACAATGGGGATATGATGAGGATATGATCTAACGGGGGCCTTGTGGGGATTTGAAGTGGGGATATATAATGGAGAGGTGGGGATTTCCATTATAATAGGGGTACCCCAACATAGATGGTTTATTTCATGGAAAATCCTAAAATAACATGGGTGATTTAGGGGTTGGAATATGGGGATCAAGCAACTGCCATGGGAATAAAGTTACCCGGCCTGGTAAACGTTAACAAAAAACTACGGAAAATCACCATTTTATTGTAAAACTCACTATAAATGGCCATTTTCAATAGCTGAATAGCTATGTTAAATTACCAGAGGGTATAGGGGAATATCTTGCAAGGACTAGGATGGTTTCGCTGAATGGAGGGATCTAACCAGCAAACACATCGGATTTAGCCTGTAAAATTGGTGGTGAATAGAATGGGGGTCTATTAATTGGCAATAAGGGAATATGGGATTGATCTTCGCATATTTGTTTACACATGTCGATGTTGATGATGTAGATGCAGGTATGCATTGCATGCTTCTGTGCAGACACGCATTCACACACGCACTTGTATACCTGGGAACAAAATCATCAACATGGCTATCCACCACCAGTTAGTGAAATTAATCATTAGTTACTGGAATTCATCACCACCTGATATGTAGATACTGGTAAATTATTCATGATGATTCAGTGGAGATGAGTGGTAGCTTGGACAGATTCAGTGGTGTTTCTGACGGCTGATCCAGTGAATCTGTCGATGATTTGGATCGGATGATCCTGGAATGATTTGCTGACCTGTTTAATGCGAATTAAAGATGGAAATGGATGGGATGTTTTATGGGATTTAATGGTCTATCCATATGATTAATGGGGCAAATTCGGATTTTCCGAAGAACATGTCATAACATCAAAAATTTATGAACTTATAATGAGGACTAGAGGGCGTGTAACTTGAATAGAGAAACTGCTGGTCTACACGGTTGGTAGTGTAAGATCATTCTTCAGCGATTCAGGTTGCCATTCATCCACGCACTAGAAATTCACCCCCCAATGGCCCCTTTAGCAACCTTGAAATTGCATGAAATTTCCCCGTGTGGCTCCTTGAAAGCCAATCAAGATCAATCATATGTTCTTGCGCATGTCGAATCTCGAAGAGAATAGTCAAAAATGGTCAAAAACTATTCCGTAATATATGTTATAAAGTAGGAGTATCACACATATTATCATCATATCATCATCACATCATTCAAATTCTGCTGGTGACCTCCGGCTCCAGGAGGAACTTTGCCATGTGGCAGATGAATTTCCCCGCAGAGCTGCCGAATGGCAAGAGGAATCCTGTGTCTCCCGGTGTCAGATGTCATGGCTTAGATCCCGGTCCTTGAAAAATCATCGAAACATGGAAGTTTTAACAAAAAATTGTGTGTCTTAAACTGGGATGATATATCACCACATGGATGTGTCACATATGTTTTATGTATGTTTATGAGATGTTAATATGATGAGCATCCAATGGCTGTAGGGGCTACATGATACTTAAACAAAGCCAACTGGTGGCTCAATACTGCTCAAGCCCTCCAAAAGGTCTGTGTAGACTAAGTCTACGTGGCACGGTTTTGGCCGGGTTGCAATCCTAATCTCTTGGAGTTTTTTAGGATAGACCCATCAAAGCGTTTTTGGGGGTAAATCTAATAGAACCCCCACGTTTTCAGTGTTTTTATTTTAAAGATTCCCAAGTATAGCTTAAAAGATGTGTACCAAGCGTCTTTCGGGGTGTTTTTGATGAATTTATCATATGTCAACCCCCCCACCAGACGTCATCAGACGTCAGCGATCTGAGCGTTCCGAGGTGCGCGTTGGGCGAGTGCGGCGATCCCAGCTGCCCCACCTATCGGCCCAAGCGTCCCGAAGTGCGCATGGCGGTGGAGAAGTGCATCCTGGAGACGCTCGCGACCGGTTGGTTTCTGTCCAGTCATGGGGCATGGGGCACCCCAAATCATCCAAGGAAAATGGATAAGCCATGGATTTTTGTATATGTTTGTATATTTTTGTGTATTGAAAATATTGAAAGCCATGGTGACTTGGGGATCAACCATTTTGAGAAGCCCCTAGTTGGGGAATGGATTTTGTCCCAGTTGTTTTTAAAAGAATGTTTGGATATCGATCTTAACCATGGGAAAAAAAATCCACTGGGGATATTACTGCGAAATTTATGGAATATGAATGGGAAATGTATAACTACTAGTATGGCATAAATATGGTACAAGTAGGGTATAAAAGGTGCGGGAGGGAAAAACACAAAACATGGTATGTGTATATCTGTAACCAACAAATTTATATTTGGGTGTGTCGCAAAACGAGAATGTCAAGCCGGCCAAGTACTACCTCCTCGGGGTGCCGGTGGACAAATAGGGGGTCTAGGGGGCCTTGTCCGCCAGGGTGGAACTGACGAGTAGGGAGAAACCTGTGCCGGTGGACATTCTGAGAAAAGCTTTTTTGCTGCATAGAAAAGCTTTCAGGACATTTTAAGAACATGCAGCAGTTTGTGTTCGTGGCAAGTTTACTTTGCATGCGCTCCTGATTACGTTGTGCCTTTGCCAATGCAGTGCCAGTAACTCCTCACATCTTGTGCAGCCCTTGGGTTGTGCCCAGACAGATGTCGCGAGTGTCTGGCCCTTAATTGAATGGACTGATGAGGTTCCAAATGTAATTTGCAACAGTTGCGCCAGTTGCAACCCGGTTGCAGCAATGACAAGCTGTGGTTGTGGTGAGACTGAAATAGGTAAGGCACCAGTGTATCACTGATTGAAACACTCGCGAGTTGAAATCGCAAACGAAACTCATGCAGCCGAATGCAGTGTTGACAGCAGAGCAAAATGGAAAGCTGATTTTTGGAATTTTGTCCGAAACTTTTCTCCAGTCACCCTCATGGGGCTGATGCATTCCAGTTTTTGCACTGATTCCAGCACAAAACAAAAAAGAACAGAAAGAAGAAGCGCAAGCAGCCGCATTGCAAAAATCGACCACACAGAAGAAGCAGATACGTGGGAATCTGCCGTCGTGCTGCTGGTCGAAGATACCGAGTGAAATTCAAAACATACCGCTTTTACGGTCAAAGGAAAAGATGTCAAATGCTGAAAAGATTGCATACTTCACGTGCGACACAAGCCCAAAAGTTACCACACCTGGTGAAGCAAGCAAAGCCACTACCAATGGTCAGTCAACTGAGCACATGGCAATGGGTATGTGGACTGTTGGGATTTCGGGTCGGTGAAGCAAGCCACCGAGGACCGGCAAAAATCGGCACAAAACGAAAGGCTGAAAATGAACCACAGTCTCACGATGATGCCGATGCCGGTTTAGCCAATGCCTTACTGAATGTGCTGCAGCAGTACCAGGGGGAACCGAACACTCGACCATACCAAGTGGGGCCACCCGTCAACAAAAAAGGCAAAGGTGGTCCAACTCCGGTGCCAACTGGCTCACGACTTGCGCGTGTACTGCGGCAAACTCTTCAGGCGGCCTTGTCACAGGGCTGGACGGATCAGCAAGTTGCTCAGAGATTAGCCACCAAAATCAGCAGATATGTTCCTGAAAAAATGACTCCGAATAACCATCTCTCAAATATGAAAAGGCTTTTGGGGGAACGGCTGTATGATCGCATTGCCCCATCCGCCAAAGAACACATCGGCAAAGTGACTGGCATGATCTTGGAACTACCTGTGAAAAGATCAAAAGGCTCTTGTCAGATGAACCAGCTCTTCAAGCAAGTGTTGCCAAAGCCCTGACGACCTTGAAGCCTCAAAAGTCCAACACCTGGGTCGATCAAGTCAGGAAAGACGTTGTGCCAGAGGCCAATGGCAAAAGCAAAGGAAAAGGCCAAGCTGCTGACAGCCTTCGTGCCTTACGTTTTGCTGCAAATATCAAACCTGTGGAATGGACAAGTGAACCTAAGCTCACTACCATGAGCAAGATGGAGCAAGCTTTGAGTGAAGATTCTGACCCACCTGCTAACCTCATTATAATTATCCACGGATCCTGAGGTTGTGAACAAAGCCAAGAGCCTGTGGGCTGCCTTTGATTGCACAGATAAATGCCTCACTGTTGGCACTGTGATACACAAACTTTCCATTTGCGTTTGGTGGAAGATGCCAGGCAGGAACCAACCTGCTCCTCCAAACCGCGTGCAGCTTCAGATATCACATATCGGCAAGAAGCACGGCCCGGTACCCATTTCAGCTGTTGTCACTGAAATGCCCAAGTTTGATGGCCCCAAGATGGCAACTGTGAGATTCCTGGCGCCAGCTTTCTATCGACGACATGTTGCTGGTGTTACCAAGGATGATGACCCCACCACAGTCATTGTTGCTGTGGCAGCCAACGTTGGCTGTAGAGCTTCTCTTCTCACTGGTGGCAAGTGGGAAGTGGCAAATCATCCCCATGGTCGCATTCTCATTGGCCACATCAAGGTAAATGAAAGCCTCGCTGAAAAACTCCAAAAAAAAATCAGGTCGCCAAGCCTTGTTTGTTGCCATTTTGGGCACAGGTGCCAGAACCGCTGTTGCTTGGGTGCCTCGAGTAAAACAAACTTCTGAAGATTACTTCAAACAATCACTCACACGTGCCCAAGTCCATGGTTCTCCTCTGGTACTCAGACAAGGAGGCGGCAGTGACCTAGGAGTCATTGGCATGTCCCAGACTGAAGTTTCTGCAGGTCTGATTCGCACGTGGGAACTTCATGGTAGTCCAAAGCACTGGACTACTGACGAAGTCTCTGATTTTCTCACCAAGAACACATGGACACAGATTGACGTCTTAAATAAAATCAGGAGAAACAGTCAGTTTGTTTGGATTTTCAAAGCCAAAGCTGCCCCAGCACAACAGCAGCATGAAAATGATTTGTGGTACTATACTGATCAAAACAGTGCTTGGCACTTGACAATTGCGCCAATTCAGTCCAGAATGCGCAAGCCAGTGCCTACTGAACAAGTTGCTGCTCCCCGAAAGGGTTGATGACAGAAAGCAAGCTGCGCCGGTTGCTGCTACACAAATCGATCTCACTGTTGAAACCCAGGACCTTTCTGCCGAAGAGGAACGTGTCCGTTCCCCACGTCGCCAAGGGGGAAAAGATGAACATGCAAAACCAAAGAAGATTTTTGGATCGAGACAAAGTGTTCATTGCTCAAAACCCTGATTGGACTATCGTCAATTATGGTGGATCCGGTGATTGCACTTTCCGTTGTGCTGCTTACAGCATCGCCAAACAGCAGCAAAAGGACCTGGGCCCTGAAGCCATGATCCGGGAAGGCAGCCGACTGCGGGTGTTGGCCACTGGACATCTCACTGCACATAAGGCATCATAAGGCCATATTTGAACCTTTCTCGGCCCCAAACTCAGCGGAAGCCAACCTATTCCGAGCCAACCAGGAAGCTCCTGCGGAATAATCCCTTCCTCCTAATACTAAACCCCCCCCCAATACAAAACACGGCAGGTAGTTTTTAGTATTAGGGGGGTATTTATTATTAGGGAACCAAATCGAAGTCATGTTAATTAGTTGTTAATGCATTAGAATGGAGGAAGGGATTATTCATTTTATAAAGATTTCTAAATAATTCTAATTAATTAATTAGATGCATATGTATATAAAAGTATATATATATAATCACTTCATTCGTGTATA
>Ga0126342_10011959_pt1 | contig 15489 bp, 17 predicted proteins | sample Cyp1metagenome_FD_92528 | JGI IMG/M metagenome (GOLD analysis project Ga0126342, IMG submission 92528) | Coral microbial communities from Lord Howe Island, Old Settlement Bay, Australia - Cyphastrea 1 metagenome | ecosystem: Host-associated > Invertebrates > Cnidaria > Coral ...
CAAGTCTGGGACCTGGCAGAATTATTTTAACAGGCATTAGTGGTTTATACAGGCAAGTGAAGGACCGGTTGGATGGGAACCCTGGCATGCTTAAGGGATCAGAAGTGTACATTTCACAATATACATATATACATATATACATATTATATATATATATTATATACACATACATTTATACATTTATACATTTGTACATTTATACATTTATACATATACATATACATACATATATAACTATATATATATATATATATATAAATCAACTAAAAGGGGGAAAAACATGGTTTTGATCCAAATGGGGAAACATGTGGATTGATCCAAAAAAATGGGGGTGAAACCCAGGCTGGCCAAGTTCATGGGGAAAACGAGACAACGAAACATGGGTGTTGTACCTAGATTTCAGACAAACCCAGATGGAACACATTTGAAGGTACAACTGGGTTATTGGATATGAAGGGATGATTAAAACCTTGGATATGTTTAAACATTTAAACATAATGTACAATGTACACTTAGAAAATATCGAAGGTCTGCATTATTGGGATAGAATCATATGGAACAATTCTGAACAATTTGAATGATTTTGATGTGGGGCAACTTGGAATTATGAACATCTCAGCATGGTGAAATTATGGGATTTATGGGATTTATCCACTGGGATGATGGTGAGTTGATCTGAATGTGATTTTTCTGGGATCTGAAACCAGTGGACCAAGAAATGTTGCCATCTCTCACTCCTACACCATCCACTTGTTGGTCAGTAAAATGTCCGCCGGGACCCACCATGCCACCGGGACATCAAGGGACCCACGATGTTGGGGACCTGAAGCATCACCTGGACCGAGGCCTGATGATGTGACCATCCATGTGGGTCTGAAGAAGGCTGTGGTGGAGTCGTGGCAACTTGCCACTCTACGACACCCGGCCAGGAAGACTGGGATGAAAATGACATGAGAAGACAGCTGAAGATTCTAAGAACAGAAAACCTGGTTTCAGGTGTCAGGAGGGCTGTACATGCTGTGAAACACATTTTCTTTTGGGGAGTTGGACAATTCTTAAAGATCTGAGATACTTTCATGGATTCTAATGGTTTTTTTTCTGAGAAACGGGGATCTCATGGGGATTTCTTCGCCATCGATTTTTCAGGAGAGGTCATGGACTTGGAGGCGGGCGACTCGCCTGGTGACTGGATGGCCTCGGCCAAGGTTCGCAGGACTGTCCGGACGGTCCGGTTTTTTGGAGATGGCTGGAGAGGAGGAAACATCTCATTTTTGGGGGGGTTCTGGAAGGTGTGTTTTAGAGGCGCTTGATGAGTTTTGCTTTTGACATCACATTTGATGGTTTAAATTAATTACATCGTTTTCCCTACACAAATTACACATATGGCTTGATTGTCTGAGCTGGACTTAACAGGGGTGCTGCCACAGAATATCTGTGAGGAGTTCCGTGCTAACGCAGGCGGTGGATGCCAAACTGATTGCAGCTGCAAGTCACTTAGGCTGCAGGATACATGGCCTCAGGATTCGGCCGTTCCCATGGCTCACGTGATTTTTTTTCGAACGGGGAAACACGGCCCGGGAAATCCATTGTGAATGGGTTAGTGCATACACCCATTTTCATTTGGATGGGTTGTCTTTAGGTCCACTCAGTATTGTGTGGTTGTACCGAAATCGGAATTGCTGAGATCCCCAGCCCAGGAGTTTTGAGTGCCAAGTCTCGCGAGGAGGTCTTGGGTGCCGTGGCTTGTCTGTTTCAGATCCAAGTTTTTCACAACGTGTAGCAGTCGTGGCTGGAATCTGCCACGGTGCGTAGTTTTGAAGCAGATTGAATCAATCCAAGTATGATGCGGGTATGTGCCCAAGACTGTTCTGACTCCCAAAAGCTACCACGTGATGGTCTATTTAGTTGGGAGAAAACTACGCGTCTCCATTTTGCGGGCATGCTCATGACTTGGGGGGTGTATCAGGAGTGGAACTTGATGACCAAAGACGAGATTCTCAATGCTGGTTTTGAAGGCCGCGCCCGTCAGAAAGATTTCCAACCAAACCTTCAGGGGTCGCAACAGAGCAAAACCTCTGTCTGTCCAATGTATTCGCACCACGATGGGATGGATGACCATACCCCGTTGCTATGAAAAACAAATATTACTCCCATGGAACTTGACCATGGCACACATGAGAAACTGGGATATGAATGGATATGATATTGTTGAATATTCTTTCTTGTGGATCAATTGGTTCCCATATCCATCAGCTAATCTCTCAACACGGCAGGCCTATCGTCGACCCGACGTCGTAGGCTCCTCTTCGTGTTGAAACGAGCCGTTGAGGCTGGGGCCGGTGAAAAACATGGGGACATTCACCAAGATCCAAGAATTGATCGGACAATTTACAGGGAACCCATCGATTTCAGTAGATTTCCCTCAGATCAATCCATTGACAAGAAGAATGGGCATCTAATGATTGGATGCCTTCTCAGAAGTTTTTGGGCCGCAAGATCCAAAATGCTCTGTTCCAGTACTGAAAGCCATCTGAAAAAGAGAAATTCTGCAAAAAAACAAAGGGTCGAACAGATTTGAGAAAAACTCAAATGGAACATGAGTCTGCCAAATAGATATCCGTTTTGAACGAATGAGTGGCATTTTCGAAGATGGGACATGTCCTGCCTTGTACAGAGTTCCACCCCTTCCGAAGAAATTCACCATGAGTGATTCACCTCTGGCCTACACGGCTTTCATGACCGTCTCCGCCACAGGGTGCGTTGGCAGCCTATGATACGACCATCATCAGGGACCAGGAGCAACGGTAGACCTTCAGAAGTGCAAAAACCCTCTGGGTATCATGTGTGATGTGTTTTGGAACGACCCATCTTCCAGGAGATTCTGGAGTACCTGCAGGGTCGCGAGCGGGTGGCTGTGGCCTACAGGCCACGGATGAGTGCCGGCCCTTGCCATTTTTTCTTTGAAGACTGTCCGTGAGGCTTGGGAAGAAGATGATCCTACAAGACGTCCAAGCGCAATTAGTGTCCTGGCCAAGCGGCCGTTTGGTGGGGGTCACCCCAGGGTCGCGAATGCGAGCCGAGGAGAGAGCAGATGAGAAGATACGTCAGAAACAGGCAAAGCGGGAGAAGGCTGGAGCCTCAGATGGATCAAATTTTGCTGACTCTGCGATGCTGTGATTTGTCTGTGAATAGGAGACAAGCTGCACCTCTTTTTCCGGCCATGGTATGTTTTCCCAGGACTCCGCCTTGCCCAGCGCGGTCACCGGCAAGAGGAAGAGCCCAACGCCCGGAAAAGGCTTTGGCTGAGAGAACTCGCAGCTCCAAGAAATCGTCGATCGATGACACGATGAATCTGGAGCCCAGGGCATCCCCGCGACCCGAAGGTGAGGCGCCAAGGAGAGCTTGAGATGCTGAAGATCTGCGGAGCATTGACGAAAAAGGGTGCCTGCTGATGGAAGTTACTCGAAAGCTGTTCCTCTTGTGTAATGTTAACCCAGGACGAACATACCTCTATATAGTTACCTAGTTGAATGAGTGCTTACCAATGGTTACCATTTATAGGGCGAAATATAACTATTAGTTGAGGGAGTCGAGGATACACATCTGTCATATGGAGGTTTCACAAGGCAGGGATACCCCTGTTCATCATCCATTTCTAGAAGGATTTTCCATGATAAACCATCCAGCTATTGGAGATTCCCCATGACTATGGAACCCCCCAATATTGTTTCAACTGCCCCAACCCACCAGACGTTGTGAGGCCATGGTCCTCTTCGTCCTGAGCGACCCCAACTTGCCATTTGGTCAACTGCGAATGCGCCACTCAGCTAAGTTCAGCTCAGCTCATGAAGCATCCTTAAGCACTTTGTCAGAATCTAGGACCCGGGAAACCCAAAGAAACCCCAAAGAAAACCCAACATTCTTCCGTCAAAATCCTTCATCTACTGTTTTTGGTGTTATCTTGACAGCTGCCTTCTTTTGGCACAGGCAATGCCTTCGACAAGACCAATCCATGGCTGCGTTCTGCATATGCAGCACTAGGTAGCAAGCCCAGTGTGGAGCACACCAGACGTCAGCAGACAATTTGGTTTGGGTATGGACCTACAAAAGTTGTTCTTTTGCTTAATCATTCAATCATCCATAGTTTGGGGTGTTGATAATTTTGACACATGCGTTTTATTTTGGGTAGTAAACAATCCATTTTGTGGTTGGATCGATTTTTTTGACCCATACCCAATTAGCTTTGAATGATACACTTCGATCCGAACGCCAAGATGAGTTTCAGCCGAAATCTCGATGAAGATGCTGCACATTGTGGCTCATTAGATGGCCCATCTCCCAATGCTGGCAATATTTCATGTCATAAACTGTAATGGACCAGAATCTATTGATATCCATGAATATCCAATTTTACCACAATATTTCAGGTATTCAAAACCCCAAGGAGCAGACCCGGCGCGTCTACCACGGATGGTCGTGTCAGTTGCGACTCGTGCGGCTTCCAAGGACCTCAGAACCGTGTCACTTGTCTCTACATCGGTGCGGGTGCAGCTGCACGGTCTGAGGACAAGGGGGGGTTTTGGAATGGTTCGGATGTAGATGCACATGCAGTGAATACTTGGAAGTCTGTGGTAGCTTTTGGATACGTTTGGATACTTTCGGTTTTTTTTTTTGCACTGAAGCGTTTGGAGTATCAAGACCTCGACCACATGATGCCAAGCCTAGGCCTAATGCCAAGGGGCAAAGGCCCTGGTGACCCTAGTGAACCACCAACAACGGGTTTCACTGGCCACATGGTAGAACTGGACCATTTCTGTCAAATACCATAAATACCATGGTCGAAAATCTCGTTTTCGTCATAGAAGCCATTGGTCAACAGGGTTTAGTCATCTGCCCTGAATCAACGAAAGAATTTGCAGAGGATTGCCACTTCAAATTCTGCAAACTCCCACTTTTTCATCCCAGTCATCCCAACAATCCCATGATATCCCCGATCCCATGATATCCGCAGGAGCTGCTTGCCGCGGAGGCTGCAGCACTTCCTACTGTGCTGTGCAATGCCGCGACTGCCATTGAGGTGGTCCAGTGAGTCCAGTGGGGCCGTAGTCGTATGGCTTTCACCATGAAATTCATAGGGATTCCATCAATGAATCATGGATTTATGGTGAAAACCATGGGATTTGGATTTCTTTCGAAAATATGGGGATATTCCCAAAGTCCGTTGCTTTCAAAATATTGACATGGTGAAAAGGGGCTTTAATGAACAAGAATTAGAGGATATGTATTAATATAATACAGTTACGTTACCATCAATGATATTTGAGAGTCTTCCTATCGTGGAGGAATAAACATGGAAGTCATGGAAAGATGAACTTTCAGGGAATCCCCTTCTGTGATGTTGGCCCAGAAGACACAGCACGAAAGTTACATCTGTACTCCACCCAATCCTGCGTTTTTCACTCCAGAAGGCTATTTGGGTCTTCAAAAAACAGGGAGAATCCCACAATTTTGGGGTTCATCATCATTTTCCCATCATTTTCCTCGTTTTTTGTATGGCCATGGCCGCCATGGTTTTTAAGGAGACTTCGCCATGGCATTTCTTTCGGCATCAGGTTTGGCTCAGTGAATCGGACCTGGGACTGGTGATGCGATTTGTCAACAGACCTGAGGCCGCTGTGTCTTCTGACGTCGGCATGTGATATGACCTGATTCTGGTAGTAACCCCCCAAAAAGATGCTGAAAAGTAGAAATCCTACTAGAAAGGTGATGCTGAAGACTTTGCTATCTTTTTTTTTGGGTTCTTTCTTGAAGTATTGAGCAAGGATGATATAGCCAATGGAACCAACGGGTGATGGGGGACATCAGCCACAACTGGCGATGGAACAATGAACCAGAGACGACACCAACATTTCGAGCATGGAGTCAGAATGCCTTCAACTTGAAACAGGAGCCACAGGATTGTTCCAGCGGTTTTCTGATAGGTATAGGCTATAGGTTTCATGTTTGATGTTTTCTTCTAGTGCCATTTTGGCTCAAGCTGGCTCAGACGACTTGAGCAACATTCCCAGTCTGAAAAACATGGATGCGAAGCGCATCACTGATCTGGTCACAGGCGCAGAGGAAACGGTCACGGACCCAGACGGAGTCAGGTCCAAAGGAGATGAAGGGCGTCCCTGCTGCGCCTGCCGCTGGACCGGCAGCAGTGCAACAGCCAGTGGCAGCTGCTTTTGGAGGAGCCTCTGCTGAAAGTGCTTCCCAGGTTTGTGCGCTGCAGGCAGAGATCCGGCGCTTGCATGCGCTTCTTCAGGAGGCCAATAAGCACAAGGAAGATATCACGAAGGGCGTCCCAGCTGCGGCACCGGCTGTTGCAGCGGCAGCAGTGCGACAGTCAGTGGCAGCTGCTCTTGGAGGAGCCTCTGCGGCATCGCCACAGATGTTCGACATCAGCAGTGATTTGGACTGCGGGTCCGAGGCGGCGACGACGCAGACGTTCGACATCAGCAGTGATTTGAACGATGTGTCCGAGGAGCCGGTTTTGCCGGAGATGCCCGTCGCGCCCCCTGAGGACAGCGAAGGTGAGATGGATCTTGTTTGCAGGTGCACCCCAGCCATGCCCGAGCCAGCGATTACTGTTTGTGTGGAAGGCATGGCATTTCAATATCAACTGGAGCACGATGACCCCCACCAATTGCTCATGCGTTACGGATATGTCAAGAAAATTTGCTTGTACGAGGCAGCCACCCGTGCCATTATGATCTTCGATCAAATCCGAAGTGCTCAGGCCTGCATTGATGCCCTGAACGGCAAGGTGCCCACGGGTTTGAGAGGAACAATGAGAGTCAACTGGGCGGGCAGCCCGGCCATGGCTTTGAGCGCAGAACTCGAAGCAGTGCGACAGGATAACAGGGCGCTGTTCTGTTTGTACAGGGCATGTGTCCCGAGAGATCCGGTCCAGGTCAACACTGACATCTAGAACTGACATTTGACACATCGTGCGCGGTGATCTTGCTTTGTATTGCTTGCACTCAAACCAACGCTGTCCAAAAAAAGTTTGGGCTCAAACTCCCCCACGCCCTACTACCTTAGTGGGGTGTTTGTACCCACGGGCTGCGCTGTGCAATAGCCTTCGTGCTGTCTTTCGTGGCCACCTGACATTGCACGTGTACTGCTGCTACGCATTTGTGTCCCGGCACATACCTCTCGGGGAGTCGCTGTCGTTGAATCGACCGACTAGAGGTGCTTCTGGACAACTTGGCATTGTGTGATTTTCCACGTGCATTACAAGTTGATCTGTGGGTATTTCTTATAATTTTTGGGGCCTTTGTTCACTGGTTCTGCGGTGGCCATACACCGGGCCCGGAATTTGCAACACAGCTTCTGAACTGGTACTACCCTGGAAGCCTATTTGTGAATTTTGATGCGATTTCAGACCTTTTTTGTGGCATTTTTCAATTTGATTTGCTACAACGGCATTGACATCTGCGCTGCGGAGAAGGCAAAGGCGATCGAGAGCACTTGCCAGGTTTCTGTGGTGGCAGATCAAGAACGGATTGCGAAAAACTGGTGTGGCAACTCTGCGTTGGGTGAAAAAGACGCTGAAGGCTCACCCTTCAAACGATCCTCATCTTGGTAAATTGATCGACAAGAGATTGAAAGTAGCAATGGCAGACAGTGGCAAGCAAAATGCGGGGTGGCTTTGCACATGGTGCAGAGCCATGAATGGGAAGCATGCCAGCCATTGCCATCGATGTGGAGGACATTGGCAAGATACAAACTTCCTACAATGCCTGGCACCAGGAGCAGCGGTACGACCACGATACGTACCAGCAGTGGCCCAAGTCTCCGAGACACAAGTCACCGTGGACATGGGGCAAAGGAAAACAGAAAGGTCGAGGGAAAAGTCCCAGACCAAAGAAACCAAAGACGCCGCGCGGGGGGGAGATTGCACAGCCTCCACCACCGCCAGATGTTCCAGCGGTTCCTATGGTTGCTCCTGGACTCTCATGGATGCAGGCGGCACAGAACATACAGGTGCCTGCACCGCAGACTTCAGAAGAAGCCCAAGCTGCTCCTGCCCCGATACCACCGGAGTACAAGTCGTTGATCGACACACTTCGGAAGAATCAATCCAAAGGCACTTTGCCGGAGGATGTGCAACAGGAAATGAGAACGATCCAAGTCAAAGAGGAAAAAAAGCAGAACAAAGAATTGAACCAAGCAGTCAAGGGTTTGCGGAAAGCACGCAAAGAGCTGCAGGATTCCTTCGAAGCAGGGCTTTACGAGTCAATTTCAAGCCCAAGAGCAAGTTGCCATGACAAGGATCAGCGAAGCACAGCAGACACTCAGAGAAGCAAAGGCTCAGCTGGCTTCATCCAAGGAGATTGCGGAGTGGCATCTCAAGCGGAGGGCTCTACAGCAGATGTCGACCTTATTTCGGAGGACGACACATCCAAAGTGACAGACAGTGCACTGAAGATGCAAGATGGTATGCAGAGCCTCACCGCAACATTGGAGCAACTACAGCATGCAGCAGAAGCGATCCACGAAAGCGAGCAAGCCGCCAAAAAAGCCCGGCTGGACAGACCCTGTGTATTGCAGTGTTACACCTTGCAAGAGGTGGAGTATTCCTCAGCGAACACCCTGCTTGTCCGGAGGATGAAGAAAAAGCCAGTATTTGGAGGTCGGCACTTGTAGGTTTGTTGCTGAAGGATCCAGTCTGCAAGCTTCAGACTTTTGGCCAGTGGAAATGGGGTAGTGCAACACCCAAACCCACAGGCCTTTTGAGTATCAGATTGCCTTTTCTGGCCAAATCAATGTACGCTTGTGCTGATGGAATTCTTCCTTATCCTACGCGAGTGGCACAGGGAACTGATGAGCACGGCTCTTTCCACGCAGCAGCATGCAAGGAATATCCTCCTCTATTTTGCAAAGCTCTTGCGAGAGTATTCACTGATCAATTTGAGGCCTCGTTACGTGCACGAAAGGCAATTAATTGCATGGTGGATAACTCACTCCTGCACAGACGGCTGCATGAAGCAGCTACCGAGAGTGAGCCAATCCACAATTTCACCACATTCCGGCCTGATTTCCAAGGACGTTGTTAGTGGAGTGCACTTACGAGACCTAGTCTTTTGTCCTTTAATTTGCATGTGAAGGGGCATGCAGTTGCAATAGCAGCAAGAGCTAGACTCTTAGATGCGCAGCAAATGGCAAAAAAGTGGGACACACACATTTGCTAGCCCTAAATATATCTGGAACATCCCTACTTATATATGGGATTATAGGGGTTATATATGGTTTATATATGGATTACAAACCAGTTATGATTCGTGGGATGCACATCCAGCAGCCACTAAGACCTAATGTGTAGGCCCGTGGGGTCAGGTCTATGAGATGCCACCGGGCTGGCCATACACTCACCAGGTGCGAATCCATTTTTGTGAAGGGCAGCGATTGGGAGTTTGTTTTAAAATAACCAATCATTGAATATTAAATAATAACCATCAATCGTCATCAATCATCATCAATCATCATCAATCTCCATTTTGATAGAACAATCCAAAGAATCATACTGTAAATTGTGTATACATTGGCCATTTTCATCCATCGGATCCATCGCCAGAGGGCTACACATTCCATTGCAGTCGTCCAAGGTGTTGGAGGACCCTGCTGCGGGTGCTGCGCAGCTGGAGGTCCGAGTGACTGCGAGTGATTTTCTTTTTGGTATTTTTTTTTTCTGAAAGACTAGGCTCCAGGATTCTTTGGGATTCTGATTCCGAGTTAATTTTTTTTATGTTTTTTTTGGAAAAACCGAGCATGAATCATGTTCCTGGAACTTTTGGAAAGGATTTCTGTTTGGATTTTCCAAAGTGGATTTCGGGCTTTCGTTTCAGGCCGACGAAGTAGAGGCGGCTGAAGGTGTGGTGGGTTTGATGGGCTTGGGACAACCAAAATGGAGAGTTTTGATGACGTAAACATCAACTTGTAGCATCTAGCCATCCACTTTGTTATCCCTTTATAGCACTTCATTTAGGTACCTACCCATCCGGCGATAAGTATGATATTGGCATTTGTTTCCATCATTCAAATCATTTGGGTGTCTATCCATCCAATTTTAAGTATCGCAACATTCATTGTTTGCAACACGCATTGAGGTTGTGGTGATGATTGATCACCTGCAGAGGACATGTGTTTTCCAAAATAATAGTAACCCTGTTGTATCAAGGAAATAACTGGAAGGGAAAATGTTAAAAACTGAGTCAGACCAACTTTGTGGAATCTTGGTTGCTATTGACAAATTGAACATCGAACAATGGCAAATCCACCCGGCTGGGGTGTTGGGAGGCGCGCCATTGCTTCCACAGCGAGGAACCCAAGGTTTTGTGGAATCGACAACGGAGTATGGCTCCGACAGCCGACAAAAGGCTGGTCGTTGTGAGTATCAAGCCATCCAGTTTTGAGGATACCCACTGATCCAGCTGAACCACCGATGCCGAGGTCTTTGATTGGACCCAGCCCGGGTGAACAGTATGCTGGGACCTGAAGGATCTGAAATTTCGAGACTTAGACATGTGGGTTTGTCCAACCCCAAAGATGCCATCTGTATAGGAGATTTGATGATGCTTTGGATTTCAGGTAGCCACGGGTAGGCTCTTTTCAGACTAATCCATTCATTGTTTAAATCTCTATTGATTAAATACCCAGGGGGATCATCCCATAGATATCTCACGCGAACAGCTGAGGCACTGTTCGACCTCAACCGAGACAATCCCACAGACATCCCAGATGTGGCCGGGTGTCCCGAAAGTCGCGGCGTAGCCTTCAAAGCTTAGATTTCACATGGAATACAACCGATTTCGGTCATGTTAGTCGCTCATTCTTGTGAGTCCCATGTTAGACCCCTTTGGGTAGAACTTATGAACTTTTTTCTGTATCAAAATGTATCAGAGGTCGACTTTTTCCTGATGTTGGCTCTATCAGTTCCACCCTCGGTAATCGGACATGGCACTGGAAAATCATGGAAAATCCTTAATTTTGGTTTCGAAAATCATCTGCATATATGACATTCTAGGAATTTTGGAAGGGGAGTCTTCCAGCAAACTAGGTTAATATATGCTGAATACTGAATGACAATTCCCCAAACAGTGTTGGTAAAACCGTTAAACCCATTCTTTTGTGGCTGAAGAAACCCTTTCTCTTGGTCCGTTTTTTCTTGGTGATAAGCCACCGGACCACTTGCAGGCGCTTGATCTCATGTCTCCCAGCTGTGCTCTGGCGGCCCCTCGGGCTCTTGAGGTTGTTGGCAACGGGACGGTTAAGGGATGATTAGTTGATAATTGGATACATCATTAATCTCTTCATGGGATGGAGAATGGTTCCCATACATCAATAGTTGATAATTAAATATTCGATACATGGCATATGCCACTTGTGTTGGTTCACATCTCGTTTTTGTATGGGGCATCCCAGTGAGAACGACGCTGAGGCGCTACAAGAACGGCCCCATGGTGATGCGATTTTGCTGGCCGGTCGAAGGTGCGACTGCGGATCGTTGTTTCAAAGTGGGGATAGACCAATGGCAGTTTCGATAAGGAACATGGGGGTTTAGCCTGTGAAATTTGTTTGGCTTCCCAATTCTGGGGACAATCGCATTTTCATGCAATGAGAGTTCGGGTTGCAGCAAGCTGTAGCCGAGGGGGTTGATAACACCGTTGATAATTGAAGAGTCTGACTGTTGCTACTTATCTTGGTGTTTGAAACTGCCTAGGTATCCTTCTCTTGCAAAGCTACAGAGCACAGTGGCGGATATTGTCATTGAGCAGGACAGGCCTTTTGGATCTCTGAAAAAAGAGGCTGTTCATGGCTGTTCCGACCAGACTCCAGGAGCCGGGGCAGCACCTCAGATTCGAGGACGACGAAGACGCCATGAAGACCTTGTTGAGCTTCCATCCAGAGGGAGACAGGTGAGGGCTGGGCAACACAAGACACGGGCATTTGCTGGGTGTTACCCAGTTGCCACCCCAGTTGCATCCATTGAACTCGAACAAAACCATTATTCGCCATGGATTTTTTGCAGGCTATCAGGCTATCCATTTATTTATTCAATCCATTTTTCAATCATCATTGAAAAATCCGTTTTTCAATCCATCCCATGGATAATCAGTTGGATAACCATGGATAACATCATCTTCATCAGGAGATAACCTGTTGGCTCCCAGGTTACTAGAGGACCTGGTGGCCATCAAAGTGGACTCTTCCCCCGTGGACGATGATACGAGGTGCGTTGAGCTGTGGGTGTTGACATCACCGAGAATTTGAGTGAGCTATTAGTACTACTATTAACATCTATTAACTATATTATCATTTTCATATAATCATTATTGTCATTATTGTTAGTTGAGTTCTAAAAATGTCTAGATAGATGTTTTTTCTTCCTGTTTTTTTTGGTGTTTTGAGATATTCTTAGCCAGTCTTGGAAAGTATGTATGCATGTCCGTTGTCCATTTTGGTTGCACTCACTTCAAAGAGGTGATGAAAAAACATTGCGGCAGGTGTTTGTGGGTCATCAAGTACGATGGCTACGAGGACGTTTGCAGAGCATTACAATTTACATTCTTCTTTTTGCAGGGAACGCAATGGTTCAAGTGGGTTTCTTTCAACATTGGATGGTCCACTTAGTCTACTTAACATCAATCTCTACCTTTGAATCTATGGTGCCCCCAAACGATCCCACTATTCGGCTGAGGAAGATGTGAGCCTCAGGGCTTGCCTCGAAGGCAGGGAGACGCTTGGAGACTACTGATACTGGTCAAAAATCGTTGCCCTATCAAAATTAGGAGATTTCCTAAGTCCTAAGTCATGGGGGTATTCCCCAGTCATCCTCCATTTTTTCCTAGGATTTTTCTTGAAATAAACCATCCGGAATCCAGCTATTGGGGTACCACCATTTTAGGAAACCACCCTTAGACCAGGAAGCCATGCACGGCGATGCTCAGAGGCTTGGAAAACGTGTTGAATCTCGAAGACACCCAGACCAAGCAAGAAGGCGGCTCTGGTTTAAGGGTTGAGAGGTTTCAGCTGAATGAGACCAAGCTATCATTTTGTTGGAGAGTTCTTGATATGTTTACCAACTAGATGAACTAGATCCGAATCAGAGAGCAACAACAGACTTTCTACTGTGAGATGTTCAATTCATCAGATCTTTTGAAACGACCTGAAGCAGAGGACAGGCAATTCAATCAGCCTCTGGCAAACTCACATTTTGCTATGGAACATCACAATTTTTACTGGGTAAATCAACTATAAATGGCAATTTTCAATAGCTATGTTAGTTTACCAGAGGGCAATTGAATGCTTGACAGATTGTGACTCTGTAGAATTTACATGTTATGCGCAAATTTCATGGCTCCTGCTGCCCTGCCCTGATCTTGGCATCAGTTTCGTGCCCAGATGTTTCCTTGGGGGGCTGATGTTTCAACAAGCAACTACAATCGAAAAAAGAAGCACACCATCAGAAGAAGACTGTTTCCACTATTGGTTGTAGGTGATAAGGATTATACGATATTATACGTCACTTGCAGCCTATCCTCAGTTTTCCAACTTGACTCAGTTAGCACTGCATCTAATTAGAAGCCTTGGAAGTTCCCGGCGTCGAACGGCGTGTGCCGTGTGACACGGGTCGTGGTCGTGGTCGAGATGTGGCAAGGATCCATGGGTCGAATGGAGGAGAGGCTCAGAAAGGAGATGGCCACCACCACGAAGCCCTTTGATGTGTGGTTCTCACTGAGGCCAAACACAGCCGGATGTCTGAAAATCTGAAAATGATTGAACATGTGGATTTTCTTATTGTCCATCTCAATGGCATTTAATGGCCCAAGGGGCCACATGCACACGATTTTTGGACACAGCCAGTTATCAGAATCTGTATTAGAGTAGGACGCACGAAAACAGATGGGCGCCCCCAATCGGAATCACAGACACCAGCGGTTGCCAGAGTGAGGCAAAAAATGCCATGCGAGGCTGTGTCATCTTCTTCTCTGTCAGTAGTTTACCAAGATGATTACCAAACTCGCCAACCAACTCGTGCCTTTTCCATGCCGACACCGCGTACGTGTCAGGTGTCTTGGGCTCATGACCTTTTTCGGCTGCATGTCCGCCATCTTCTACCCGGTCCTGTGGATCGGTGTCATCGTGCTGAGTCTGGTGCCGCAGATCGGTCAGTTGTATGCCCCACCCTTGGTGATCCTGACGGCCTTCGGCACGGTCTATGGATTGCTGATGATCGCCATCTACTACCTCAACACCCGAGTAGGCCAGTGGAGTACTATACTAACATATACTAAGTATAAAAAAGGCCCCAAAACATCAGCCAAAAAGCAGAGAGATGGGTTTGGGGCCGAGATGTTGAGAGATTGTCAGATATCCCCATTGATGATATTCATGATATCTGACTTGTCTTCAGTTTTATTTGGAGTTGATCTCTGTCGCTGTCATCCACTTTTTGCTGTTGAATCACTCTGTTTGATGACAAAACCAACCATTTCTGATGGTTAAACCATGTTAAACCCACCATTGTTTGTAAAGCCTTTTTTGCTGTGAGGCATCTCGCTTCTCCACATGGCCTGTAGCGTTTCCCTGGCGTGCCTTGGGCTCTTTGGCGCAACGATGGCTGAGAAGATGTTGGCCGAAAATAGACAGGCGCCTTTGGCCAAAAACGGCGGAACCAACGATTCCTTGGGAGGCTTTGGTGAACGCAGTTCCCAAGTTTGGTCTCCAGTCTTTTTTTCGGAGTACATCTCTACTTCGACTGGATGAATTCCTTAATTTCTGGTAGAGATGTCTCCGTTTTGAGGGTGAAATACTCCAAGTTTCTTTGTGCCCCGAAGCGATGAGGCCGAGAAGAACGGCAAGGTGATGCTTCGCATAGTGGCGCAGGGGAGGCCAGCTGTGATCATCCCATGGACAGCAACCCCCCATGTGGCGGTACCTGATTTTGACTCATACCCTGTCCCCCTACTGGATTATCCATATTATCCTCTATAAGTAGCTAATCATCCTACTGATTGGCCAGTGACGAGTTGCAAGGTTGGTTTGTCAACCACATTAACTCTAGATATATCTTCCATATAGCAGTTAACCTATATATATAGATAGGCATGTTCACCAACTTAGCGCGTCCGAACTGGGGCACCAGCAACCACTTACCAATTCCTCTTATATGCAGAAAAAAAACACCATAGTGATAGGGGTCCCATCTTCCAACTTAGGTTATACCCTTCAAAAAAATCCAATCTGGAGATGGTTTTACTATGATGATCTCACATTTCCTATAATTTCCCATGTTTTCGGTGTGAGCGGCTTGAGGAGCGCAACGCTTTCGTCCTTTTTCAACACCCCCCTGACCCTGGGGTGGGGTTGGGGTTGGGGTGGGGGTCATGTTAACGTTCATCTGAAGTTGCACACCCACGTGATGCTACGCTGGGTATGGGG
>Ga0126342_10011960_pt1 | contig 15489 bp, 14 predicted proteins | sample Cyp1metagenome_FD_92528 | JGI IMG/M metagenome (GOLD analysis project Ga0126342, IMG submission 92528) | Coral microbial communities from Lord Howe Island, Old Settlement Bay, Australia - Cyphastrea 1 metagenome | ecosystem: Host-associated > Invertebrates > Cnidaria > Coral ...
TGCACTCCTTGTGTCAGATAGATTTCCCTTTGTTGTGACAATTTTGTCGTGAAACTTGGTCTAAACATCGGTGGGGTACGGGGAATGCGCAAGAAAATGATGTGGTGCTACTTCCTATGAAACGATTGCATATTCTTTTCTGATGCTTTCACCTTCCTGCAGGAAACTGCCCCTAGTAAAAGAAATGCCGAAACGCCACATGTTCTTACCATGAATGCACATTTGTTGAACCTGTGGGCATGTTGTGCATTGAAACCCGGCTCTTGAATAAACGAAGGTTTCAATCCATTGAATTTATACTTTATTGTTTGTGGAGATGTATGGTATATAACTTATATAACTGTTCATTAGATCCTCATGAACCTTTGCATAACTTGGTAGAACTCACACCTATTTTCTTCATATGTTTTTCTTTGAATAATCAAACACATCAAACATAATCAAACTGGACCCCTGGAAGTTTCCATTCATTTGGTTGAATCGAGACAACTCACCGACCTGAAAAAGATAAACAAAGCATCAAGTGCCCTGAAAACTCACCATATTGATCATCAATGATCCATATTGAAAGCAACTTCGAACTCAGCCAGGCGCTGGGACCAGTCGAAGTTATCGGCGGCGCTGTTATCTCCACGCTGGTGCGGTGTGATCCGGTGACGTCCTGTTCACAGCTTTTGATCGGTGTATGTCAAGTCTGTTAAAGTTATGTGATATAGTTATATGTTTGACTTGAGCTAAGATGGAAACCATTTTCCGGTTCTCATGGGTAGTAGCTTAATCAGCAGTAGGTCGAGATGTCTAGAGAGTCACCTAAGCGAATGAAAAGCGAGGTTGCCGCGTGTGAAATGCCAGGCTTTTATTTTGACATTCTGGTCGATGAGTTGCCTGATTCGAGTGTCATCCCCTGCTGTAGCCACGTTGCTTGGCTGCGTTGAAATCTGTACAATCTGTACAGCATTTGCCCGTTTTGAAGAGGTTGATGCAGGTTGTGCTTCGCAGGCTGTGGGTTCTTTGTTTCATGTTTTCGTTTGGCGCATTTGCAATGGCAGCATTCTTATGGCATCTCCGCTGCTCCAGGTTGATTGTGGGGGCACTGGTGCGGTCCCAAGACCATTGGTGCAATTGGGGTCTTGAAATGCCGTCACTTGACCGTGATGGCTTCCTGCGGTCAGGCTATTATGGCAATGCTTGCGAACTACATTGGCGTAGACGCTTTTCTAAATGGACTGATGCCTGTGGCTTGTACCATCCCCGCGTTGCAATCACAACCTTGTTTTTACATCCTTGGAGATCTGTCAATCTGAGAGGTCAATCTGCAGAGGTGTTGAGTCCCTGCGAGCTCAGCTTCCGAAACAAAGGCCAGATATCGCATGCAGAGAACGGCAAGAACTTGGTTAGTGCTCGCTTTGTGCCTTTGGGTCGCTTTGCCGAAAGGTTCAATTGACTGGGATTGGGCTCAGATGTTTGGCCTGATGTGAGCCTTCGTCAACCCACAGTTGGCTTTCGTGCCCATCATTTTTCTTCGCATTTTTTCCACTTCCCACTTGAACTGGTTGAATTCCCGGCTGCCTCGGTTTGGCTTCACGAAACTTTCTCGGATCCTTTTCACTTGGGAAGTCAAAAGCCCCCACAGCTTTGCTGCAAGAGTCAAGGGTGGGTATGGGACATAAGATCTGATAAGTATATACTCCCCAACAAGCAACCACCTTGGAATCAGAAGCTTACAGAAAGGAAATGGCCGGTCACAGTGTGCAGATGCCAAGTGAGCTGTAAGCGTCGTAGTGGGTGTGCTCAGGCCGGCCTAGTTGTTGGTCTCGCAACTTTGCCAGCAAGTCTCGAAGCACACAATGTCACTGTTTACTCTGTGTTTGGTTTACTTACGGAATCACATGTAATCACACACACACACACTTGCTCAGAACTGTCATTGCGAATTTGGTTGTGGAATGCATGAGACGTGCAAAAACACCAACAATTAATTGACAAGATGCATATATACATAAAAATATATAGACGTATAATCACAGTAGACGTTGACCATAAACCAACAGCGATAAAATGTATGTCCCCCCCAGCTGCGACTTAAATGCGCCCAGGGGCGGTATATATATATAAATATGTACACACACGCATATATATATATATATCCATCTCCATAAAGCTGCAGGTACAGGAAACCGGCCACGTTTCCCGTTTCGCTCATGTCCACAGCTTCATTGCGTGTGGTAGGACATGAGTGCCACACGCCCCTGCAGTAAAATGAAAAATGAAGTTTTACATCTATACAGATGGTACACACACACACACACTCCCCGCAACAGCGGGGCAGATGAAATGACAATGAAAGTGAGATGAGCATGAAAATGGGATGAAAATTGCTGAGCCAGGATGCGAAGAGGGGAGCGCAAGAGAAGAGGGAAAGAGCAAACACCAACACAAACACACCTGGCCCAGAACGGGCGAACCCTGAAAGGGCAAGGAAAGAAAAACCGGAGGCCGACGGAAACGGAACCAGACCAGCGGAGGAGGGGGGAGGACGGAAGCGCCTGAACCAACCTACCACGGCGAAACCTAAGCCTATCTCAGCACGCGCAGGACCCAACCTACCTGAAGAGGGGAAAGAACACATGAAATAGAGGACCCATGGGGGATTAGTTAATGAAGAGATGCATTCACACATCATGCAAGATTCGTGATAAGGCTCAAGGCCCTCGGTAGTCAGATCAGCCCATGGACAGCTTACGTCGTCAACCTTCGAATTACGTGCACATAGTAACCAAAAGAAAGTGACCATACCTGGAAAGCATGCCCTGTGCCTTTCCTCTCATGAAGCATGCATGTGACATGGGATCTGTCTCTTGAGCATCACTGAAAAAAGGAAGTGTTGGCGTGGCTTCCAGCTATGCAAACAAATGTCAGTCAAAGAAAAGGTGAGAGCCAGGCACCGCGGCAAGCTGTCAAACAACGACCGACGGGTGAGAGGTTGAAAAATAGCTGAGATTATTAGGTTGAAAAATGTAAATTCAGCGATCAAGTCGAGGATTTGCATTCCTACCTGGAAAGGTGTTCCTCGAGGGGTTCATGCCACCATGACAAATCTTGCATGAATCACACACTTGCTCAGAACTGTCATTGCGAATTTGGTTGTGGAATGCATGAGACGTGCAAAAACACCAACAATTAATTGACAAGATGAATATATACATAAAAAATATATAGACGTATAATCACAGTAGACGTTGACCATATAAACCAACAGCGATAAAATATATGTCCCCCCCAGCTGCGACTTAAATGCGCCCAGGGGCGGTATATATATAATATTATATATATCCAATTATATCCATAAAGCTGCAGGTACAGGAAACTGGCCACGTTTCCCTTCCCACTCATGTCCACAGCTTCATTGCGCGTGGTAGGACGTGAGCGCCACACGCCCCTGCAGCAAAATGAAGTTTTACATCTATACAGATGGTGCGCACGCACACACACACACATATATATGTATATATATATAGCACACACACATACATGCATATAGATATGATAAACATGATATATGGATATGATAATCATGATATTCTTTCCTTCTTTATTCATTTGATTTTGTTTGTTCTGAGGTTCCAGGTCGGATGTTTGAGCTGCAGGGTGCAACTTCTCCTGAGGTTCTAGGCAACAACTACTGGTGGCTGGGCGTTGGCAAGTACCAAGAGTATCACCAGATGGCCAGCTATGTCCACACCCGAGCAGCACAACTGGAAGCCATGAAAGCCATGAGAGCAGCTGAGAGCATTGGTCTGTCACGCTGTCATACGCTGCCACACCTCACGGAGAGGTCAATGTTGATCCTTCTCGTGACAAAGGGAGTTCTTTCATGGATGCTGGGGCGATCTACTTCAAGGCATCAGCATGCAAGATCACGCAGGTTTGAACTGTAACAGGATGACGTGATGACTTGTTAAGAAATGCAGCATGAAACTCCTCTGATCTTCTGAGCATGCATGAGTCCTGCCAGGATCGTGTGAGTGTAGACAGAACGAAGGCTATCGCGTTTCGCAATGGCTTGACGTACTGTGCGGGAGCTTGGGACCGGACCTGGGACAGTTCTGTGCAGTGCCCATGGCCGCGGAAATGCTAAGGTATTGCTCCAGTGATTCTGGACCCCTTAGAAGCGGCTTCCGCTGGCAATGCTTCAGACTCCAGAAAAACAGCAGCAGGCCATGGGGCAAAGCTTGATGCGCCTCTTGGGTTTGCGTGGTTGAATTGACCAGAGCGACTTTTGACTCGCAGGCTTCCTGATTCCAACGAGTGGTGCTTTGCCTGAGACTGGAACAAAGTTGTGTAGATTTGTGGTTCCTGCTTCCGAACTTTTTCAATCCACACCAAGCTTGTGTATGGTTTGGTCACTCGTCAGGGACTCTTGACTTCTGGGCAGTTGGTACGAACTGTTGCGGCACAACTGGAACTCCGCCGCTCGGCTGTTACACTATGTTACAATCGCAATTGGAGTGTGTGTGTGTGTGTGGTTCAGTACTGTGCGGTTTCGATGCTGTTAAGAACCGTGCTTGTGCTTCGTGGCAGTCAGTGGCAGTCAAGGTTTTCTTGCTTTGATGCAGCCAACCCCTTTGCGCGATCTGGCCTGCGGGTGTTGGATGACACGCATATTGTGCGCATCTTAATCAATAGACTCTCCAAAGCCTTCCGTATGCTGTGGTTACTTCCTGGGAAAGTTGACAGCGCACAACTTGTCTGAGGCAATGTATCAGCTGGCGGTGCAGGACCGAACACTTCAGCTAGCAGCTAGCAGAAAAACTCAAAACAAGATCCCTCCTGTTGGTTGTGGCGAAGTGTTAAAATCTTGTGCCGTCATTTGCAGTCATTTCTGCAGTCTCTTTGTTGAGCTCCTTTCCAGCCAGTGAAGCACGAAGGAATGGACAGCTACAACTGGGGTCCCGGCGAAATATCCGCTCTTCTTTGAGCTACTTGGCCTGAACATCGAAGTCCAATTGGGCATCACAGATAGCCACGCACTGAGGTGGTCGCTCGACCCGTTGATGTTGGAAGACAAGCTGAAAAGCATGATCCTCAGCACCAGTCGGCACCAGGTCCCAACTTACGCGTGACTGCCGGTTGCACCAAGGTATGGCCAGCAATAGCATGTTGAAACTTGGTTTTGTATATGCTCTCGTTCCTTGCAAGCAAGAAGTTCAGCTCATAGTACTTGTATCACGGGTAAAATTTCTGCAATGTTCTGCATAATGATATTCAGGGAAGTCCTGCTTTTTCTTCTCTAAGGCAGCGCTTTTGGTTTCCTACGTATTGCACATGCTGTTCCGCTACTACAAGGTGCTTTAGGTCTGCTTTCAGGTTTCTCGACCGCAAAACTCGGCACAGATGCTTCCAGTTTTTGTCAACTCCAGACTCCTACAAAATGGCTTGCCTGCTAGGCTGTCTTGAGAGACTGACTCTGGCTTCTGAGCCGCTAAAAGTCTGTACATATATACCAGCCTACCACCCACATCAGGCAGTGAAGAAGTGCCAAAGAAAAACCCTTTGGGTTCAGTCCGAAACAAAATCAACAGCTGAACACCCAAACAAATTGTTCTTGACATTGTGTTTGAGGGAATATATATATATATATATAACTAACCTTCTTGGCCAATGCCCATTTTTGCTATCGGACCTGTGGGGGCAGCTTTGGTTGCGGCTTTGCAGAGCATCGTATTTCGCTGGCAAGATGTTCGCTGCTCAAACGATTCAAATGGAAAGCCAGCTTGGCACAGCTTTGCCCAGACATTTCTAGACACGACAATTGACAAGGATTGACAAGGCTCGGCCAATCTATTAGGTCATATTAGGTACCGTCGGGCCATTTCGCCAATGCATTAAACCCCACATGGAAATCACAAAAATCGCACCATCCCTCCGGCAGCGGAGCAGTGCACGAGAGTCAAGCAGCCACAAGCGCCTGTCCAATCAGACATGGAGACGCGCCTATTCTCTGGACTTTCATGGCTCACCTATCCGAGGGGAGTAGCAGAGCTCTCAGCACATGTTGCACATCCTGTGCCAGACTGGAGAGCTGCAGACTGATTGCCTATATCAAGCCGCTATGGCTTGACTTGCTCAATGAGGTCGGCGCAGAATAGCTTTACCATGGAAGTGGAGGCCAGACAATTCATCTAATTTCACCTATGTTGGTTCAGAACGTGCTGAAACATGGCCGTCATGAGCCATCATGACCGTCACGGCATGTGATCGTGATTTGTGCAGGTGAAGCCGGCTTCTGCAGAAGAACTAGATGCAAAGACCTGAGCAGAGAATGCGGCGTGCAGTGGCTTTCTGTGGCAGTGGCAATGACTGAATTGTAAGGCCTTTCTTGGGCAGAACAGACGCTGGATCCCTGATGACGCTGAGAAGGCTTATGTTTGATGAACATTTGATAAAGTTTGATGAACTTGTAATATCATGTCAGAATCATGTCATATCTTGTAGCCAGCTCCATCATTGCAGATTGACACAGATCATTGCAGGTTCTTCGTGGTATGAGCGGCCTTGATCAGCGACGCGCGCCGATCCTGGAGAATCTTCGATCTCGGATCTATGGCTGCCAGCCGCCTCCCAGCCATCGCCTGAGGTCATCAGCGGGGGTACCATGTCCAGCGTGCAGAATCCGGTTGCAGTCATCCAGGCGGCACTGAGTCGCTTCGATTTTTTCCCGATGTTACCCCTGGATTTATGCCACGATGCAGTGCACTATGACAATGCAATGACTCCGTTGGTCATTGACACAAGATATCAATATCATTGAACGATGTTGAATGACTGACTGTCGGTTTTGAATGTGTTCTACCCTGTGTTTTTCATGACAGGGATGATGACCCCAATGAATTGTAAATTGTGATAGTCATAATCAATTCATATTTTTAAGATTTTTAAGGGGGTTGAACTTCAATCCAAGCAGTTGCATGACATGGGACTCTTGGCAGGCTCGTGTGCGCAAAGCCAAGGAGCTAGAGGCGCCTTTTGGGTTTGGGATGGCGTTGTTTCGGATTTACTGTATCATATGGAACGCATGTGAACACACACATGCATATATATCTATATCTATATATTTATTTATATATATATACACTTGTTCACTTATATATTCATTTGTATACACAAAATATCCGAGAATCAGATAGATAGGTTCAAGAATCTATTGCACGTTTTGACTGGAAATTTGGAGCAGATAAAACAACGAATCGACCAGAGAGGAAAAGAAAAGCTACGACGACAAAAGACATACGTGGATCCTTTGAGTTTTGCTTATTTCCTGCCTTCTCTGCTTGTTTCTCTCTTTCGTTTCCGATTTGTCATCGTTTTATTTCTATTTTTTGTTTTTAATATGTTGCATTGCTCTTGCTTTTAACGATTCCGTCATATTTCCATTTTGTTTTCTCTAATTTTCATTTCCGCCAATACCAAGGCTACTTTTTTAAACACAATATTGAATTGCCTTTCAATCGACACTTGCTGCTGTAACGCATAAGTAGATTCATGGATGAATGGACGGGTGGATAGACAGATGGATGGATGGGTGGATGGGTGGATGGATGCATGGACACGTGGACGCGTGGACGCAAGAATTTTCCACAGATGGGTAAGTAAACCACAATCACAATAGAAAGGGCCCAGTATCTATGTATGAGGCGGATGGAAAGTTTCATCGTTGTGACAATGAGGTAGTTTTCGCTAGCGGGACAGTAGCTGGTTTGCTAAATATCCTTGAAAACCTAGGCGGCTGTAAGCAGAAGTGGAGGAAAGGTTCCTGTACAAATCTCAGAAATTCATGATCTCGTGACGTGACACAGAGTCACAAAATCTTCCCTGGTGTCCAAGGCCGTTCTACTGGGTCTGGAAAGCAAGCTGATCAAGCTATGGACCCAGGTCAGTTGTCGGATCCAGTTCACCAGTTGGTTGCTCGAGGATTGAGATCCTGTTCACCCATTTTGATAAAAAAAACCGTAGATTGTATGGCTCATTTCGAAGGCAATATTTTGGTGGTGCATATTGGGGATGTCTCACACACGGGCTACTTGAGTTTGCTTCGCATGAAAGCCCACATGGTGCACAAGCCATGCCTTGTTGGCTGTGGAACCACTCAGTAAGGCCAGCAACAGAAGAGGAGCGGGTTGAGGTGAAGTTGAGCTGAGAGTTCACCCCCACAACCTTGCACCTTGTTCCATCTGAATCTCAAAGGCGTGTGTGATGTACAATTGAAATTGTTAAAACAATCAACGCACACACACACAGACATCAGATCGATAAATAGCAAGAGAGAGACAGAGAGAGATAGATGAATAAACATAACCTTAAACTTGGAGAGAGCTACAACAGATACATGCAAATGTACGTCTATGCACGTCATCACGTGGACGTAATGTATAATGCACTAAATAATATACTTCAATCACAACACATCATCACTATATCATACGTACATATATTTACACGGATATCACATCAAATGTGTTGGTACCAGAAACAGACAGCTGCTTGCCTCTGCCTCTGGCAGTTTGACCTGGGAGAGCGCTGGAGAGAGAGAGAGAGAGATATGATATCAATGCACCTGCACAATCTGCATATGTATGCACGCGTCTATGACACTCCGGCATCGAGATGGCTGTGCATTAATGTGAACGGATAGATTCTTGTCGCCAATTCTTCGTCATTGTTCTTGGTCTCTCATGCTGCGGGCATACAAATTTGTCCGAGAAATGGTCGTTGTTGGTGTATAGTATTTGTTGCTCCGAACGTCTTGGTGTTTTTTCTCTCTGGGTTCCATGATGTGAAGCATCGTCACAGTGACGATGCTTTGGCACAGCAAGAGAAATGTTTGGTAACTCTCGAACTGGTTCTACGTGCTCTCTGATGGGTTCTTTCTGTGTGACATTCATGCAGAGAGTGAAGCCCAGTCGGAGTGGGCTTGGGTTGCGGCTTGATGGTGCTCGATCAATTGATAAGCACTGGCAGGACTTAGATGGCTTTATCAAGGCCAACGACCGGTGGTTAGGTGATGAGGTGCGGCTGCTGTGACCCCCAGCGTCGGCTGGGAAACAAGAAGAGCTGTCCGCTGTGAAGGCTGTACAGACGCTTCGCTCAATGAGCGCTTTCGATCAACGACGAGTGATCTCTGCTGGGACCATGTCAGGCAGGGCATCATGCAGAAGGCATTTGCATGACAGGCCTGTCAACATTTGTCAACTCTGCAAGAGACATCAAGAGACCTGTTAGGTTGCCGCGACCCAGTTGCAGTGATCCAAACCCGCGCCAAGAAGGTGGATGCCGCATACCAAGTTGGACTCAGATCTTGTCCATTCTACTTGGTGATCATTGCAGGCTCGGGAGATGGAAATGGAGCTTGAGGCCAGGGGTTTTGGGCATTTTTTTGGCGACTTGTGACCATTTGTGACCATTTTGTGACCATTTTGTGACCGGTGCGCCCGCCGCAGAACCTGGCAGCTGGTAAAGGGCCACTCCTAAAAAAGGAGAAGCCTTCACAAGCTCCAGCGCCGAGCTTTGACGAGGTAGCAGTCGGGAGCAGTCCATGTTTACAGCACATGCTGCGAGCAATGGATGGCGACAGGAAGCTGCTGCGATGCACCTCTACGCTCCACCTGAGGTTGTGTGGATTTGATGGGATGGGGATGGATGGGGTTTGAGGGCAATCTTGTGATTTGCAAACACCTGACAGCTTGACAGGAAGTGTTTGCATGGGAGTCCAGATTTGCTCCACCGCCAATCGCCTGATCCTCAGCCATCCTTTCGTTCATGTTGGTGCGGTGGCGCACCACAGACCGCTGAGGAAGACGAGTATTCTGCACTGGTTGGAGAGAGCCCTGGGGTTGGAGGCTGCAATGCCACTACAAGAGAGTCGCACTACTGGATTACCCGGAGAGTCGGAACATTTTGTTTCCCCTTCTCTGTCTCCATTATGCTGACAGTGACATAATCTGATCATATCTATTCATATCTATTCAATCTATTCATATCTGACATACGTGTGCATTTAGATGCATGTAGACTCTGTAGATTATACATTTGCAATCATTTGTGTCTATCAGCCAACGGCTGAGGAGACTGGTTGACTCACCATTTCTGTTGCTCCGCAGCCATCCCTGGCTCCAAACCGGTGAGGGTGTGCGGCGAATTTCGTGAAGCCGCTTCACCTTTTCAGAGGCAGCTGGAAGTGGGGAATTTCCAACATTTTCCAACCCTATTTTGGTGGATTGTGGTGCATTTCAAGTGCTGGGATTGGTCATCATGTACTGCACCCCCAAACTCGATGCTCAGGGAAGACAAATTGTTAACCATTTGTTGCTCAGAGATGCTCAGAGGGTCTGGGAGTTTTGACCAACATCCCACCAGCATTTTTTCAAGCACTTTTGGTGACGTAGCTTTGGATGCTTCGGCTGCTTCGGCCAGGAGCACGGGGACGCGAGTTGAGGCCAGTGGCAACTGGCAACTGCAGGACTGGGATGAGCCAATAGGAGCCAATGTGGCAGCACATGAAAAGACGTAAAATATCATAAAATACCAACAGCACCGGCCGTGAGGACAAGGACAAGACGCGCTATGGGTTTGGTTGGGTTCAGCAAGAAGGCAGATTCAACTGTATTGCATGTATTGGCAGAGTTGCAGCTGAAAGTTGGCAGCGTCGATGAAGTCTCAGACATTGATTGGTCATGAATTTAATGAAGCTCAGACAAACTAGAGCGGGAAAGATGCCTTGAGGTCCTTCGACGACACTTAGATCCCTTCCAACGGAGGAAGATCAGAGTCCTCTCCTCCCTAGGAACTGCTCTCAGCTGTCGGTGATTTGGATCACATTGCTGACTTGCTGAACTGGCCTTTTGAACTAGTATACATTATTGTCCTTAGATGAGAGAGAGAGATATATATATATATATACGTCAATCATATAAACATACAGGTGTCGTAATGGGTCTTCAAACTGGGAACAGATTTGATACACACAATAGAAGCGTTATTTGAAACGGAGCCGCTGTGGCGCGCAGCTACCGAGGTGTTGGATTAGTCTTAGCACTGCTGTGCTTCGCACAGGACCTTGGCTTCTTGTGTCCACACTGTGTCCACGAGTCCTGCTTCAAAGAGGGTTGTGATGCCTGTGGCAAAGTGTTCCGCGAAAACAACCTTGATGGCCATCGTATGTAATATGTACATATATATATATACTTATATATATTACACATGTATACGCATAATGTGTGTGTGTATGTGTGTGTGGGTGCGTGCGTGTAGGCACATAGCTCTGCATATACATATATGTTTGCGTCTTTGAATCCATGCGATTGACTTGCAGCTGTGGCATTATATGTGCATGCATTGCATTCCACTTACTACATCACATCGCATCACATCGCATCACATCACATCACATAGCATCACATCACATTACAGCACATCGCATTGAATCACATTCATTATATCACATCACATTGCATCAGGTCGCATCGCATCACATTACATGCAAATGCACACACACACACACGCACACACACACACGCACACACACACACACTTACTTATTGACTTATTTACGCATGTATATATATATATATATATATGTATATATATATAGATATGAATAATATAGAATATAATTATATAACACACACACATATATATTTTTTAAATATTTATGCATATGCACATATCTACACATATCTATACATATTTGCATTTATCATTCACATTCACACAGATAGATAGATAGATAGATGGATGGATGGATGGATGGATGGATGGATGGATGGATAGAGAGATAGATGGGAAGATAGAGTGATACGAATGCACAAATATGAGCGCGCATTTGTAGGTGTTGATCTATGCCTGGTGTGCATTCGCAACGACACAGTATTTGTGTCATGCGAATGGGTTTGCGTTTGTAGATTCAGAAGTATATTTCGCAAGAAACGATAGAAGATGGAATAGAATGGTGCGGCACCGCATGGCATGACATGACACTGATGACATGGCATGGAATGAGATCAGATGAAATGAACAGCACCAAAATCCTCCATGAAGAGAATTTAGATTAGGGTTCATGTAGACAACCTTCCGCGAAAGGAACACCTGCATGCGCGACAGTTTGGCGGGAGTAGAGTAGTAGTATCCGTCGCAAACCTGCCTGGAAAGCTGCAAGATGTGGCTGCAAAAGCAAAACTGGGTCCACGAAAGTTCCCCGAAAGTTCCGCGAAAGTTGCTTTGCAACGCAGCTTTTGACGCTCCTCAAATGACATGGCACAACATGACGCGACAATGCATGTGTACATGCAGGCAAGTACACACACACACCACTCATGGACAGATGGCCAAGTAGCATGGCATAGCAGCTTAGTATGACACACTTGAGCAAAAACACGTACAATTGATATACACATTGTACCTTTAATATCCGTAAATTAAACAACAGAACATTACATTGGAGTCTTTTTCGACCTGACTGACCATACCTGACCCTACTTCACCTTCAACATACCTTACCTTACTTCATTTTTCTAGGCTAAGATTACCCCTTTGCAGCCTGCATGTGTGGATGCATACCGGCCCACTTACTAGCTATCCACCTTTCCACAGTCAAAGCTGCAGCTTCTTACTGAGAGGACTTTGGAGACCATAGCAGCTTGCCTGACATGTGTTGCTGGAGAGATGACCAACAGTCCTGATGGTAGTCAATGATGCGACCTGATAGTTCATAAACATTTTTATAGCACGTTATAGCTCAATGGCTAAGACATGTTAAGATGTTGCTTTTGGATGCTTTTGGAAGGCTGCATTGTGAAGAACCCCCTTCAACCCTGACATGCAATTTCCATGCATCTAAGGCCATAGATCGCGCCGACTCCAAAGTGATGATGTGGAGACCACAACAGAAGCAGCTTGATTCAGTGTACGAATTGTACTATGCATACTGCCCCAACGTATTGTGCATTTAGAATGTTTAGAGACGGCTGCCAGGGAATGGGCGGGAACCATCAAATTTACACCCAACACCACCCAACTTAACAAGTGACAATGATATTTTCCCAGAACTCTTGAGGTGGCGTGTTAAGGACATGATAGCACAGGTTGGGAATGGCGGGATGCTTCATTGCCATTGGCCTTTGGCAGGCACCAGATTTCTACTGGGACGATTTACTTCTAGACAAGCCATACAACAAAGAACCGACAGGCAGGAGATGTCGCTTCGCATTGCTTGTTTCACCATTCTAGACCGCGCAGAAATGGTCTGGATGGTTTGAAGGCAAGTTTCCAGATGTGAAAGCCACCACTGAATGGGCAATTGCTCCGAGTGGCGCCAGGCAAAAAATTCCTCATAGTTTTTCATTGCATTGGCATTGCCGCCAGCTCAGATTTGACCAGTGTATTGCATACAGACTCAAACTGAGTAGACACAATACGTTTTTGCGGGCTGCCCATCTGCTGCCATCCCTTGCCCATCTTGCCCAGGCCTACCTGGTGCTGGGTTTGAACACAGTTTGCGACGTCTACTTTGCTGGATCCATTGACTTACTTTGTGATGCTTGGAACTTGACGCCAGATGTGGCAGGGGTGACTTGGCCTGAACATGCCTGAACCGTGTGGAACAACATGGGACAGATTCAGTGACTTTGTTCAGTCTTCAGCCTTAGAGATCCGCAAAGCACAATTATAATTGGTTGTAATTGCATGTAATTGCAGCGAATCCATTGGCGTTGTATTGGTTGCTCTTTTTGCGTTTTGCAGGCGACATGGATGGCAGCAGGAGGATCTGCACCTGAGTTCTTTACATCAATAGTTGGAGCGACTATTGTCACTTGTTCGCACCATTTTGCAAGAGTTTGTGGAGTAATTTCTCAGTGTCGCACTCGTCATCAAGCGCCAAATGATTTAAATGATACCTCAGCACTCGAATCTGACTGCGGACGGGTGTCGCAAAAAGGCACAGAACGACGTTGGCTTTGGCACGATCGTGGGTTCTGCAGTCTTCAACGTCTTATTCGTCATCGGGCTGCGGCTCGGCATGAAATCTCTTTGTAGCCTGTTCTTTGTAGCTATCAGATCTGGATAGATCTGTCAGGTGTTGTATACCAGTCACAAGATTCAAAAGCATTTGGCAGGTGTGGATACGTGGCAAAGGGAAACATTGAACTCACCTGGTGGCCACTCTTTCGGGAAGCTTGGCTCAGAATGACAGCAACTCTGTTCTTATATTGTGCTCGATATCGCTGAAATGCATGAAGTCTCTCCTGCATCGGATATGGGCCTGGTCGGAGCATCGCAATGTTGTGAGATGTACTGTTTGAATCCGTTTGATCTAAGCTAAGGACTGTACATACTACATTTGTTCCCTAGCGGTCTTGGCTGCCTTCACATTCAATCAGCTGATTGAAGCCTGGGAGGCTGGAGACAAATCGTTGATTCACAATATAATATAATATGTCTATGTACATTTGCATGTATACATACACGTATCCGTGTGTGAGAGAATGGCTGATTCAGTTGACCGCGTGATAGGCGGCCATCCTTTTCTCTTTGTATATTGGTCATGACCTCGGCTGTCAGACTGTGAGCGTGCTGCGCTTTATCACATGCCTTCGAGCACAATAGGTAGGAGGCTGAAGCGAGGCATTCGATGCATTTCACGGGTCCACAATGATCCAGGCTATGTCAGCTTCATGTTCGTGAATAAGCCACTGAACGTGTGGGCGTTGCTGGCTTAGCATTTGTGAGACAAGTTCAAAAGGTCACAAAAGGTTGATGAAACACACCTGTAGCAGTGAAGGCTCAGCTTGGCGGTGGAAAAGATTTCTTTGAATTGTCGGTTCGCAGGGCACACATATATATATATATATGCCTGTGATTATATAACTCCACAATTCTATAATTCTATAATTCTATCTGTCTATCTATCTATCTATCTATCTGTCTGTCTGTCTGTCTGTCTGTTTGTCTGCGTGTCTGTCTATCTATCTATCGATCTATCGATCTATCAATCTATCGATCTATCGATCTGTCCGTCTATCTATCTATCTATCTGTCTGTCTATCTATCTATCTATCTATCTACCTACCTATCTACCTATCTACCTATCTACCTATCTACCTATCTACCTATCTACCTATCTACGTACCTAGCTATCTAGCTATCTATCAATCTATCCATCCACCCATCCATCCATCCGTCAGTCCGTCCATCCATCCAGGTGTCAATCTATTTATCAATCTATTCTGTTTATCAATCAATCAATCCATCAATCTATAAATCTATAAATCTATCAATCTATCAATCAGCCAATCAATCTATATGTCTGTATGTCTGTCTGTCTATCTATCTATCTAATCTAATCTAATCAAAATCAAAAGCAAAATCAAATCAAATCAAATCTAAACCTAATCTAATTCTAAATCTAATCTAAATCTAATCTAAATCTAAATCTAA
>Ga0126342_10011961_pt1 | contig 15489 bp, 15 predicted proteins | sample Cyp1metagenome_FD_92528 | JGI IMG/M metagenome (GOLD analysis project Ga0126342, IMG submission 92528) | Coral microbial communities from Lord Howe Island, Old Settlement Bay, Australia - Cyphastrea 1 metagenome | ecosystem: Host-associated > Invertebrates > Cnidaria > Coral ...
CTTACTCTTTCTCTTCTGATCTTCTCTCTTCTAATCTTCCTCTTCTCTCTGCCTCTGCCCTGCTCTGCTTTTCATCTCTCCATATTGTCGGAAGTTTGACTTCTAAACTTCCTTCGATCATATCTCTAGATCTTGTTATATGACGTCATATGTAACTATAACACTACTGACTAATAGAGGTTGCACAGGATCGTTCCCATCGCACAAGACCTATCCATGCATATCCCATCAATACAGTGACAAATACCCTCTGGTAATCGGAGTTGGCAATGATGAAACACATTTTGATGAGTTTTGCTAGATGCATTTCCCATCAAACACGTGGCTTTCCTGTGCTATGTTGGATTTCCCTTTGGTACTCTTCACCAACTATTGTCGCTGGAGCTGGATTTTCCACCCCAACAAAACTTGGACATGTCATACGTCATTAATACATCATCTAGGCAGTCTATATCCCAGTACAATCATCCTTTGTTCTACCAGTTGTCATCATCACGTGTGTCAGTTCCATCACAGAATTTTCGTTTGCTTGGTTGGTTGTGAGTCATTGGTTGAGGTAGATTCACAGACATCTAGGCAAATCAAGCACGTCACACTGCCATGAATTACGTGTGTCAAAACATGGGATCTACTCCTCAAATGATCATTTTGTTGTATGTTAGTGGTGGTAAAATCATGATCAACCACTGGTTTTGGCGACGTTTGCCCCAGAATGTTCAGACAAAACCAATTGATCCAAGTCTTTATTTAGTTTCTACTAATCATAACAGAAATCCCCAAAAAACCGCCAAACTTTACCATAGATCCAGTATGATCCAGTTCCACTCCGGGTCCCAACGACTCTCTCGCGCTCGGCCTTGGCCACGTGACCAAATTGACAACTGCCGTCCACCTGGGATCCGAAACCGACCAGGTGACCACCTACCCACAACCTAAAGGAAAAACACAACATAAAATGCCTGTCATAAGACAGTTAGAACATCTGTTGGAACCAAATTACACAAAATTACAAGACCCAAAGCCATTGATCAATATACAATAAACATCAATAAAAGCATCAATCAACTAGATATATAAATAGTCTTCCAACTACCTGCAACTGGGGTAAAACCCAAGATTTTCGAAGACCCAAGGCAGGGTTTACTCAGAGCTCATGGAATGGAAATGTAATGACTGTATTGACATAATGGGAGACATACAGTGGCTACTTTAATATTGGAATTGCCAAGAATGGTCTGGATTGCAACTGAAAACTCTGTTCATCGAGTCGCTTTGGAAACAGTGTGAATTGCCGTGGTAGTAGGCAGTGAATACGCATGCACGGTGTTCAAAAGCATCATAGGTAGAGACGGTGTTCAAAAGCATCATAGGTAGAGACGAAGAGGCATCTCCCGTTTTCATCACTGGTTGAACCGTCTATTTTCTTTCTATTTCCGAAGGATCCACTACAAGTATGCTAAACAACACCCATCCACCTGAAACCACTATACTACCTGTCATTTTAACCCATATTGTGCCGCTTCAAAACATTATCAAATCACAGCAATCTTCTGATTCTGCTACTGTTTGGAGGTCATGGCTAAAAAAAACGAGGTTGGTGGTTTTCAACCCAAGACTCCTTTCATTTGCATGTTATCCAACATCTCTGATTGAAAAGGAAAACTATGAAGCAATGTTTGTTTTTTTCTCTTTATATATTCAGTTGAGACCATGATCCCACTACTTTGAGGAGCATCCGACTTCGCAATTGAAAGTAATTTAGCAACATCTAAAGAATAGCATCGTTTTCTCTAGCGCAACCGCATTTCAGAGGGACTTATGATCACCACCGGTGGGGTTTAGCAATCAGGGGTTATTGACCATTATTCACTTCATCAGGGTTATTGTATCACTTTATGGCTTTATGGTTTCCTGATCCCCATTGAAACTTCAGATTTGGTTGGGGGTCTAATGTGGATTATCAAATCCCGATGTTTTCTTCTAATTAAAGTCTCTAAGTGTAAGGCTAAAACAAATTACAATATGATACAATCATAAACAATAAACCATATAATATGATATAGATATAGATAGACATTATGTATATATAATATACATATACACACATATATATATGTATACACACTATAATATATCATAATCCATCCCATTAACACCACATATATCTACATGTTAACCAGTCACAGTCGCCCCTCATAGAGCTCGGTTTCGCGGCGCCTCTGTAAAGCTTTGAGCGCCCTCCAAGATAGGTCTCGTTTGATCCCCACCTGGGTTGGTCTACGTTTCGAAGGATCATTGTGGATCCGTGGTGGCGGGATGGACATTGCAAACAAAAACAAACTCAAATGGAATCCTTTGGGGATTTGGGGAATCATATCTAAGCTAAATTTGGGATGATTTTGGGATTTGAGTTGGTTTAAGCAACAGAAATAGCGATTAAAGCAACAGAACCTTTCAGTTCAACCTAGAGAAGACATTTCTTAAAAGGATCATGTTGGGATGTCATGTTGGGACAACTTTGGAAGCACTTCGAGGATTTGGGGAATCATATTGGGACATTTATTGGGATGACATGAAACAAGGATATAGAAATCATCGGATATATGAGTATGGGAATATCGATGCTATATATGATTTTTTGTATATGCTTGCACGCTCCATTCATAGGGGGTATGTATATATATATATATATATATCTATACGTATATATAATTATTGTTATATACAAGTAAATATAGGTAAGCTTTCAGATGGATTTATTGTGTTTGCCACACTCCACCTCATGTCAGCCATGAGCCATTATCTGGGTATGATTCGCAAAAGGGTGGTTTACCAGCCACTATAATGATTGGGAAAACTATGGGATTTGTTGGGGATATGACATACAAATTTGAGAATAGTAGGGCTCCAACTTGTTGATCCACAGCTTGAGATGGTCAACATTTCCAAACAGTCAGTTTTTGAGCCAGTTGGACCAGCACAAATCGATTTACCCCCTAAATGATGCAGCAAAAAAATCGGTACATTACCATTTTTCAACTTTGCTGCTGGGAGAGGCTGCTGAATAGCTTGAACTATGCGTGCAGCTGAGGTGACGTAAATTAAGTGGAACTGCACCCCAGATCATGCCAAAGACTGTCTGCACATGTTGCTTGGAACATAATGAAGTTCTTGAAACATGGCTTGCTGGACAATGCCCCATTCATATGAACATCCATTTGATTTGATGATATTCCGTTGGCACATGACTCAGTGTTGGGGGATTTTCCAGCTATGAATCCATTACATGTTTCCCGTCCTATCCCATTACGTCCAATTATATCCAAATGAAATCCCCGAAAAAAACAATGGTGGATCTCAGATCGGAACCGACCGCCAGATGAAATGTTGTCATTTGGATATGGGATTTCGGTTGGGTATCATGGGATCTAACATCTCACTCAGATCCATTTACAAACAAAAGAAAGTCAGAGCTCAGATCACCCCGAATCTTTTCGACAACGCCAGGATCACTCGATCGGGGTTGCTCTTCGACGACCCCGGCAGCGACAATGTGCCCTGTGATACATAGTACAATAGTAAGCTGACAATGGCAAGCCACGCTTTTGCAAAAGATAATGGAATAAATAATAATGTAAAGGAACTATGTATAAATATGTACACACTCATATATATAGATATAATATTATATATATATCACATATATTTAATAATAAATGGTAAAATATACATATATATATATGGGAAGATCATCTGAATGATGTTTGTTCTTCCGTTTGCCATGCAGGCTTGCCAGAAAATTATCTAATTATTCGATCTATCCAAAACTGGGACGGTCCAAACATAGGGAACCACTTTGCTCTTACTTAAGTTCCATGACATCCGCAACTGTGGCCAATGAATTTGCACGGTACGTTGAGGCCAACAAATGCCCGTCGGGCAGAACAACTGGAAGGCTCTGAATTTCTGTCTTCAACTCCTGCGCAATGCGTCTGTGGATATCCGATGCCAAATCAGACCTATGTGCGCTCAAACGCAACACTTCCTCTCCAGCCAAACTGGACAATTTCAGCATTGAAAGATCCTCATCCAAACATTGCAATTGCAAAATCCGATCGCCACCCTTGGTGACAGGCTCGATATTGTTGCTGCCAACATAACGAAGCCTGGAGATTGAAGATGGTGCAGCAAAGAAGCCACGAAACCACTCAAGTCAAGATGCTGTCTTGGGCGGGGATGGAATGTTGTGTTGCACGTTGCTTCCGCAAGCCACAGCAGAACCATCACTTCTAATAAGCACCGTACCAGCAAGCCCTGCAGAAACTTGAATGTATGATACTGTTTCCTCCAGAACTGGGATGTCACATTGTCCATAGCCATTACTTCCGCAAGTCACGGCACGTCCGTCATCTCTGAGCAGGACTGTGTGTTCCCCGCCCGCAGAGACCTGCGTGTATGACCTCCCCTCCTCCAGAGGTGGGATATCACATTGTCCTGCAAAATTCTGTCCGCACGCCACGGCAGTGCCATCACTTCGCAGAAGCACTGCATGACAATGGCCTGCAGAGACCTGCGTGTACACAAGTCCCTCGTCCAAGGGTGGGATGTTGGACCGTGTATCCCGATTCCATCCATAATGGCAAGTCACGGCAGTACCATCACTTCGGAGAAGCATTGTGCAATTTCTGCCTGCAGAAACCTGGGTGTATGAAATTCCCTCCTCCGGTGAATGTCTCCCAGAATTCTCCCCATAAGCCACAGCAGTGCCGTCACTTTGAAGAAGCACAGTATGTTCATCCCCGGCAGAAACCTGGGTGTATGAGAGTCCTTTTGGCGCTGAAGGGATGCTGCAGCGTCCATCAAAATCCAGTCCGCAGGCAACCGCCCGACCATCACTTCTGAGAAGGACAGTATGGGATGTCCCGGCACAAATCTGGGTGTATGACTGTCCTTGCATTTGCGTTTTTGGGCACCATAAAAAAAATAGAACATCAAACATTCCCTGTAGCTTCCCCATTTTGGTGGATTGGGAACATCAAATCTACAGCCATCACCATCTCCTTGGATCCAAGTTTCCAGCTTTCAAAGGTGGAATGTTGCATTGTCCGCATGAATTGTTTCCCAGAGCTATTGCACGACCATCGCTTCGGAGAAGAACAGTGTGCTGACCGCCCGCAAAGACCATGAGAAATAAAGTGGTTCTGGGTCAAAACCCTGGTACACAGATGGTACCCGAAAATCGTTGGTTAATGGATATTTAATCCTTGTGAGCCACGGAGGGTCGGAGGAAGCCATCAAATAAAAACAAATCCACCATGGTTCAGAAGAGCCTCTACTATCTCTACTGGATTCATGTCTCTATCTGATCAAAGGACAGAAAATCCAAAGGGAAACCAAGTTGTTTGGCTCTTTGCTGAGGCCCTCTGGGCAGTGGCAAGATTGGCCGTGATTGGCCCCCGAAAAACGAGATTATTTTAGCCCCATCCATGGAACCTTAACGAGGGACTGCATTTGCTACCCATTTGGTTTCTTGGTCACGCTCCCACTTGGCTCTAACATGAGACCCATGAACCCACTTTTGGGAGAGAAACAATGATTTGAATAGAGCATTCATGATCCGTTCATTTAGGAAACTGTTTGTACATCCACTTTAAACATATTTAAACCACTTATCACATCAATTTTATATATATATATATATTATAAACACATCCAAAACTTTCAGGCCCCAACCACACGTGGGACACCTATAGGAAGATCCACAACGGCATCATTCCAGCCATTAGACAGTCACCAACACGTTCGTGTTGTGATTCAAATTTTCATAACGTTAACGCTGCAACATGTTAAAACCATACCCTCAAAATTGAACAAATGCCACTCCTGTTTTTGTTTCCCACGATTTCCAACTCACCAAAGCCGAGATCTTCGGCACCCACATTAACAATATATATTGAAACCTATGGTGACTTGGGGCTGTAGCCCCATGGCTTAGGACACCACCCATATGCTTCGCCAGGCCACCGATGAGATTTCGGCATCCGGCCATCTTGGCACAGTTGGCGGCGGCATGCGCCGTGGCGATGGTCCAGGCCAGAGACGAGCGTCGCATGGCCTGGCAGATGGTCCGAAGCGTCAAGCCAAAGCATTTAAGCCTCCAGGAAAATGTTTAGTTACATTTAGTTACAATTGTATATATAAATCGAAAATGGCCCGTTTAGTTCGATCATTTACTATTTACAAAGTTCCCCCCTTAAAAAAGGTGATCGCAATGTTAAATGAGGGTAAATGGACTGCATTATCAACAGGTTACACCAACTAAGATGATTGCGCCACCCTCCTATAGATATTGAAAGCGTAGATACAGCTGAATTTTGCGTGTTGCTCTGACAAGTTGTCTATACCCAAATGAAAAACGCATTATCGAGGGCGAGGGTTTGTTCAATGTTAGAGATCAGAAATAGTTGAAAAACGACACATGCTGTCAAGGTGACACAGTGACATCAATTCATTGCGATGGCAGGATTTGGTTGAAGATCTGAAGAGATGAGAAAATGATGCAACTGTCTCTGCTCAGGCGGCGTAGATCGCTTGGACTGCAGTAACAAATTCAAACTCAATTCCAACCAATACATGTACAGCATACATGTGTAAATATATAAAGCAAAAGGACCCATCATCCCCAATTTACCATGTCTATAGGTGGTCTAAACCATCAATCCTGGGCCGTGGTGGCTTATTGCTTTATTAACATTAGATGACGGATTGCAATTCTGTGTGAATCCCATGTTTTTTCTCAAGAAAGCCGCTAATTTGGATTGCATCAATCTAAACATTAAGAAGGTACACGAAAATTTCGTGGTTTGATCACCTAAGTTTCAGCACACAATGTTTCGTTTCTTTTGAAAACAACCTTGCATCTGAAGCTTTCAAATGTTTTTTTTCGAAAAACCCTGCATCTGAAGCTTCAAGCGTTTTTTTCGAAAAACAAATTAAAGCTTCAGATGCAAGGTTGTTGGCCGCGCATATTTTTGCTCAGGCCTAGTCCAGTTTAGGACGAAAGGCGTTGCAATGTGCCTGTGAAAATCTTTGCTCTTCGCTTGCCACGGTTTGAGTTGGAAAGTTCCATCAGAGTCCAAGTCAACTGATTAATCCAATTCACCATGGAGGCACCACGAGGAAACTTGGCCAATGCAAGCACCGCCCAACACAGCAGAAGCAGAGCTGCTTTGGTCTCCCACGACCCCCAGGTAAGGCCATGGACATTCCACACAGCCAGAGAAATCCTATAAGGCCCCCCAGGTTTGCCAACACCAGCACAGAACCAGCCACAGCCAGTTACCAGCCAGCTGTTGCCCACTCAGCTCCTCCAAGCGCAGAACATGCAAAATCAGATGCTAGCCGAGCAGCTCGAGCAACTCAAGTTTATGCAGCAACAGTACAGCGAACACCCAAGCAAAACATACACCCAGCCGCAGGACATTCTTGACGCTATCGATCCTAGCCTAGCAAGGCAGTCAGCAAAGTTAGCCAAGGACTACAAGTCTTCTTTGAACCATGCAGTCACCCAACAGGAACTTCAGCATAAACAGCAGGATATAGAAGCAGCCAGTGAAATACACAAGCAATTCCAAACTGAAGCCTTGAAAAAGTGGCAGTGGCCAGATGCTTTCAAAGCAACAGCAAAGAAGATGACACATTTGCGCCCAGTCTTGCCTGATGGGGAAGCGGATGAGTTCGAGCTTCCTGATGGAAACGCTCCGCCCTTCAACATTAAAGATGAATTCGCAGCAATGAGACGGAGACACGCAAAACAGTGCCATGATTTTGTTCTAGCCTTCCAAAGACAATGTACCCAGTTCTTAGCAGGATGAGGTACACCCAGCCCGCCAGATGATCAAAGCTGAAGACATACTCCATGCCTGGACTCGCAAGACTCGCGCAGTACTCAACCCCAGTGTCCAAGAAAGCCTCCAGCAGCAGGTCAAGCCCTTTGCAGAACTGACCTTCCCGACAGAGCAGCCAAAAGAACTGTCGCGTTGCGAGCGTGAACGGGAGCAACACACAAACAAAAAAGAGGCACTTGGTGGCGGCACTTGTAAAAGCAGAGGCCGAGTTCCGACTCATGGATGTCAACAAGCTTCCGGCCCAAAAGAGGGAGCAGCTCCAGTACCAGAACCAGCTGGAGAACCTAAGTCTTCCAGTGAAACGGCAGCAGTGACTCTCACACCTGCTGCTAAAATGCCAGCCAAGAAGGGCATGCCTAAAGGAGGTGGATCATCGAGGGGGAGGTTGGTCTAAGTTCTATCGAACCCAAAAGGTGATCACAAAGAACGAGGAGGAGGAAGAACCGAATGCGACAGGAGAACCTGGGGTAGCTGACGAAGCTCGCCATGGCAGTCCTCGAATATTCGCCACTCCAGAGCGGAAGCGAGGCCAAGCACAAGAAGCGTACAATACCACGCGGGGCGGCTTTAGCCTTTCTCATGAAATCCCACCCTGACCTTGCAAGGAAATACAGCATCTCTTTTGCCAGCCAGCCATGCCCGTGCTTCCACCGACCGCGGCAGGTCCAACTCCAAGGCCTTACGAGGCACAAGGGGCTCAAGCAACAGCATTGCACGCAGCAGCAAGGCCAGCAGCCGAGGCCGAGCTTCCAGACACACCAGCCGAAGCACCAGCCGAACAACCAATGCCCCCCAGAAAAGCTCAGCCAGCAAAGCACACAAAGGCAAAGGTAAAGGTCAAGGAAGAAGCACACCCGGATGCAAACCCCCGCCCCACGCCGCTCTTGACTATCAGTTAGTCTCGGGCGAAAACGGCGTACCAGGAAAAACAGTTTTTGGAATAAAGACTTCAGCATAGACCAATACAGATACATTCTCCACCCGCTAAGACACACAAGCCTTGTACAGCTAGAAAGGAGATTTTGTTCCCCTGTCCATGTCCTCATGCCGCCAAAATTTGACATCCCAGCCTTCGTGCGATCGTACTTGGCAAAGGGTAGTAATTAAGTTCTTCCTGACACGTTCCGCAGCACAGTTCCCAAGGTGCTGCATGAAGTGGCCTTTTTTGAGAGGAAGTTGCATTTGGCTGCTTTTCTCAGCGAAAGACACGGGGTTGCCAGAGGATCGGTGTCCCCAGAGGATACAGATGTGGCAATTTACTGCAGAATGCTTCGCAATGAGCCTCATGGTTATGTTCCGTCGACGAAAAGCAAGAACTTTGACTGCGTAGATCTTGCTGCCTGAAAATGGCCTGCGCAACACAAAGAAGATGTTGCAGTCGTAGATGCGGACAAAAACCTGGATGTATTGATCAGCCGTGTTTGGCTGAAAACAGAGCGGCTCAGACTGTTGCATGAAGCTGGCACGTGTTTCAACCATAGATGAATTTCTGCGGGAGAGTGCTGTGTTCAAATGCTGGTTTGAGAGTTTCATTTGGCAACGCTTTTATTCTGGGATGATTGTTTGCAGGCAGCTGGCAGACTTTCTCTTGCAAGACCTTGGTGCGAACAAAGCCGGCACATTCAGGATTCGAATCAAACTGCACAAGGGCCCAGCCTAGAGAGCCAAGAGTGTTATCTTTCACGCCTTTTAACCAAGAAATTAACATGTTCTGCAGAAGGCTTAGAGGATAAGCCTTTAGAGTGGCAAGAACAACGAGCGCACTTGGGACTAGTGGTTGGAAGGCCCATTCTCAACTTGGGCAAGTCTTGGCTTCCTCCAGCTGCAGCCTTTTTGGTCGAAACTTTGAAGCCAGCAGCATCTTCTCTGTCATATGTGGTACAATCTAGTGTGGAGATCTTGGACTTGCTTCCGGGACTGCGTGTGACGAAAAGTACGTGCCTTGCAACCTTTGACATGTCAAACTTGTACCCCACGTGGACAGAACCCATTTCATGACTTGTCTGGCGCGAAGAATATACGGGCTTTTTGGGCTGCGAAAGCTTCTTTTGAAAGTTTCTTGGTTAAGCTCGTGGAATTTGTTTTGGGCTTCCAGTTCATCAACCACGGTGACCAATTATGGCGCGTTGACAAAGGCCTACCTACAGGCTTAAGTCATCTTTGCCAACCATTATCGAGCAGATTTGGACGATTTTGTTCTGAATGAATGAATGCGGATGTGTTCTGACATGGCGACGCTACATTGATGACGCTTTTGCATTGCTCCATTCCCTGTCTGAAAGCGATGTCAAGTTTGTGCAGCAGCAATTGAACAAGTGGCATCCAGTGGAGGGTTTCTTTTTCAGGAAAGCAGGTTGTCTTTCTAGATTTGGACATCTCGCTGGCTCAGGGGCAGTTTGCGATCCAGACGCGTCGCAAGCCACAGAACGCATACCTATGCAATCCCAGGACTTCCTGCTATCCAAAATCCGTTTACACCGCGTTGATAGTCGGAGAGACACAGAGATTGTGTCGACATAACTGTCAAAATGCTGGGCGTTTACGTCACCACATTGGATTTTTCTTGCGCAGGTTGCAACTCAGAGGTTTCAGTGTAGCAGAGTGCTCGCAGCTCATTGAGAAAACACTGCAGAAATTGTCTTTGCGAAAGCAGAAAATGAGACAAGAGAACAAGGTCTTTTTCAGACAAACCTACGCAAGCATGTTGAACGCCAGATGGATTCAACATGCACTCCGTCGAAACTGGCATGTGGTGCAAAGAACCCTGAAAAAACCAGCCAAACCAGTTCTCTCATTTAGGGACCAAAAGAGTATCTTCTGTCGTAATTGGCTATTTTAGTATGGTACCCCACAGGGTTTGGTACGAGGTTGAGGTGTGGGCTTTTTTCGAAAAACATTTGAAAGCTTAAGATGCAAGGTTGTTGGGATGATGCTGAAAAAAACTTCGCCTGATAGCCTTGGCCGAGCATATTTTTGCTCAGGCCGCCAGAAGAGTCCAGTTTAGGACGGAACGCGTTGCAATGGGCCTGTGAAAATCGTTGCTCTTCGCTTGCCACGGTTTGAGTTGGAAAGTTCCATCAGAATACATGGAAAGTGGTTGGGAAACTATTGCGGGGTTCCATGTGTAGCCCTGGCTAAACACACCTGGCAATGGACATTTCCCCAAAAATCTAGATGTCGATGTTGTTCCCTGTTAACGTGTAGATTTGAAAAACATTTGCCAGCATCGTCTGTGCTTTTGGAACAACAGGCTTGTCTGTGGAAATCACTTCTATTCGGAAGGGAGCATGCTCAAAACCACATGGGGGTCACTAGTTCCATTGCAGAGAGTGCCTAATAAATGCAATTCCCATCAAAGGATAGTCACCAAGCCATGCAACTATCAACCAACAAGGGGGGCTGGCCATGTCTTGTTGAAATGCACCTTCCCTACAGCAAGAGACTGCCTCCCGCCCATTTCTCACGCTGCACCTAGCTCACTCCATCCGCAGTGGAAGCCCCCGCAAGACCCACCGCTTCACAGCAGGCAAGGGTATTAGTCGAGGTGTGACTTTAAATGTTCTTTTCCCCAGTTGGTTGACATCCTCTGGTGGCTGTTTCTTCGCTCAATTTGCTTATCTCTGATGCAGAGTTTGATCTCGAACAGTGCAATGGATGGATTTAAATTTCATCATCGCTGAGTCGACGCTATCGATTCTTCACTGTTCTTCCTTTTTCTGGTCACTTTGTATTTTCCAAACAAGTATCTGTCGCGGCAAGTTAGCCCGGTGCAGAGGTGAATGGTCTCAAAGAAAGGCACGCAGATCATCGCGGATATAAGTACAGTATCCTGGAGGTTCATGGGTATTGATACCTCACAGAGTCTGTGTGATTACTCCGTCAACACAGTTGGAGGCAGGAATGGCCGAAAAAGATCGACATGGCCAGAGATGCATATGTATATATATATATATATATAGACTGTTGTAGACAGACTTTCTGTGGAAATGTGATCACGACGGTTCAATAGCAGTGGCTGAGTGTGTCTGTTGTAGTAGTCCCCCATGACAGAGACAGGGCCTTATGACCATTTCATGAACATGTTCATGAACAATTTAGGAGTTGACCTATCCAGTGGAGGATGGTTCAATTGTGGAACAGAATATCAGCGGCCAGCAGTGCACAGAACATAGCTATACGGCTATACGTATACGATTCAACATGTTAAAGCAATGGGACAGGACCTAACAATGATGTATCCAACAAAATCTTCAGCACTCCCAGGTTTTCGGTCTATCCATTTTTCAAGGCAACAACAATCCACAACCTGCCCAAGTCTGCTATTGTGTTGGTGACAAACCCATTTTCTGCATCCACTGCATTTCTGGGGAAACACAATAAACCATAAAAAGGTACCGTCTTACCAACGATAACCATTTATACCTATAGTTATACCCACTGGTTAATCAATATGATTATCGAAAACCCCCATTGTGAATAAGTAATCATCCATAAATGGGCTACTTTCCATAGCTATGTTAAATTACCAAAGAGTATTTCAGAATTCAGAGCAGCTTGGATTGCAACAACCATGAGCAGTGCAATCACCGGGTGCCCATATTTTAATTGGTCCATGATGTCCATGATTCAGGATCTCAATGAACCGCACTGCCAAAAACCACCATCCAATCACATAACTTCTGGATTACCAGCAACGCTCGCAAAAAAAAATGTGAAATCCATGGTTGTTTCATGTTCTTTCCGGCATGATCTAAACATAGTGGGTTTTGCGTAAGCATGTTAGTGGATGGTATGTCCTATGCTCGGTGGTACATCAACAAATTGGCTTAATTTCCGTCAAAATATCCCCACTACCCATTGACAAACTATCATGCTTGAATTAGTTTCCCATCTCTATTTGCCTCTGTCTGTCCATTGAAAAATGGACATGATCACCCAATGGATTAGAAGGTATACCAAACGCAGAAAACATGGGACGTGTTATGACGTGTTCCAAACAGGATGATTTGCTGATGGTTCATGTTACATGGTGGTGTCAATACCATTTTATGTAACTTAATAAAAACACACATATATCTGGGTGAACCATAATATTTCACTAACAAGAAACAAGGCCATTTTGGGATGATTTCCCTTATCAACCATGATTCCATGGTTCCGTGAGGTCGCAGTGAGGTCGTTGTAATTGATTTTATGCAATTTCAAAAATATATATATATGGATGATGTGTGAATGCCACATACTTTGAGAACCCTTTCAGGAGGACCAGCTACTGTCCGTTGGTACTCCTCCCCAGCCAGCTTCAGGAATACAATGGCATACCCACACCATAATCTAGATGCATATGGAATATAATCAAATAAATTCCAATAATATTGATGTCGTATGGGATATAAACTAGCACTAAATAGGCGATATATCCAATGGAAGAGGATGTGTGAAACACTTTTATGGCCACAAATCACAAATTCAATAAAAATACGGACAAGTCCAAACCACGTCCTACAATTATTGGATTGTAATCAATTATATGTCAATTGTGATTATCCCATATATATGTATATAATCCAATAAATAATCACCTTTAACATTGGATTAACATCATCTGGGGGTTCCAATCAATGGGGACCACAATAGCTGGGGTGCTGGGTCCACCTTGGGCGTGGCCGAAGACATCTGCTTCAGGAAGTCTTTCTTCATCGATAAGGACCTCACAGGGCAACCATGGATCAAAAAAGAGAACCATGGGCACAAATTGTTCATGTGCCAATGTTGGATGATACTGTAAATTGTATACATAAGAAATGATAATAAATGTATATTCAAAGTTTACACACACGCACACATTCTGTGTAATAGACATGTTATGACCTGCGTTTTTTTGTTTTTGCAAAACAAAATAATTCCGAACCTATATATATATGTATATATATATATATATATATATTCAATCGGTTGTGTAAACAGTTTCTGTAAGACGATGAAAATAAGAACAACATGTACTTTCTTACCTGGGGCCAAGCGAAGCAAAACACCACAGTAAAATCCTTGAATGAAAAAGCACAGGGTGAATCAACAAATTGGTTGTGGCAATGTAAAAACAATGGACACATACCAAATAAACACATGCAAAATCAACAAGATTGCATTGTAAGTATGGAAATAATGGTTTAAACACACCCGAAGCAAGAAACACCTGCAAATGATTCTGAGAACACAGGAACATATGATGTAGAGAGAGGACCACTAAAAAAATAGAAATGAAATGGGGAACATGTTTTCCTTTCAGTGATTCTATGAACAAAAAACAATTTTCCCCACGGGTTTTTAGTTATCTCTCTCTCTCTATTATATATATATACACTAACACTTCGGGAATACTTTTTGCGCTACATTGGGACACGCAGACAAACCAAAATCATAACAAACATTGTTGTAGGCTGATTTGATGTGATTTGTGGGCGCCAAAATTGTGGAGGGTTTGAGTGCATTTTTTTACTGACATGTAGATAGTCCGCCGGATGGTGCCCCGGTCTCAGAGAACACCTACGGTGGGCGCTGTTTACCCAAAAATTGATAGTTCTCAATGTGGTTATGACAGGGAGAACCTAGGGTATGTTCACTAGTCTCCACCGATGGGCACCTGGATGTACCTTCATGCACCTGCAAATGTTTGCTTGTATACTTGTGCATTATACATGTACATGTTAAATCTCCGTGCTATCCTACAAACATCGATTTGTTGATAACTAACTCAAATATATGCATATTAGTAATTGATCCATTCCCACTCTATCGCTAACCACACATGACATGTATATATATATATATTATACCTATACAGTATTGCCTATTTACGTATGTATACACATCCCATAATATCCATGTGAGCAAACTTGAAAAACATTTGAAAATCCTTTTACAGTAGTAGGGATTGTCATCATTGGATCGCGAAATTAATCCCCAATAATTAGATTGGGTTTTACTACCCCTGTACGCATCAACCAAGTGAATTACAATTGGTTTACCCCACTTATGTTTCAACAGTTTCTGGGCATCGGACCGCAACATGTTTTCCAAGACGAACACACCGCAGTCGTTCAAATTTTCCTGCGCCCAGCTGACTGATGGTTCACTAAGTGCTGACCTATATGGGTGACCAAAGTGGGGCTACCGCGGGGGTACCCCAAGGCCACGCGTAGGTTTCGACCAAATAATTTGATTTTGGACAATTTTGGGGTACTCTCACTTCTTGGAACACATGTTTTTTTGAAATACCTATTGGCGCTCTTAAATCTGAAATTGATCCACCAGAAAATACGTCCAGTTTCACATGTTCTCAATGATGCCGAGGAAACTGTGTTGAGTCCCACCTGGAAAACGAAGAAGAGAATGACAATGAAAACTACACACGAAAGAGGTAAAACACTTTTGTGAAACACATTTTTAAACAGTCTTGTCGAAGGAAGTTTAGAAGTCAAACTTCCGACAATATGGACAGATGAAAAGCAGAGCAGGGAAGAGGCAGAGAGAAGAGAAAGATTAGAAGAAAGAAGAGTAGAAGATAAAGAGTAAGAAGAAA
>Ga0126342_10011962_pt1 | contig 15488 bp, 15 predicted proteins | sample Cyp1metagenome_FD_92528 | JGI IMG/M metagenome (GOLD analysis project Ga0126342, IMG submission 92528) | Coral microbial communities from Lord Howe Island, Old Settlement Bay, Australia - Cyphastrea 1 metagenome | ecosystem: Host-associated > Invertebrates > Cnidaria > Coral ...
ACACTGGCATGTGGAAGGGTTTACAGGCAATTTTATCCCACTGAGGGGCTGTTGCAGCCCAACTTTCCGAAACATGGTTCGCTCAATACTGTTCCACTTCTGGAAGGGTTGTAGGGCAGCTACTTCGCACACTTGTTCCACATGATTCATAACTTGGCCGATGAAGACTCAGGTGCATGCAAGGTGCTTTAGTTAGAGCAATGTGTACATTGGAAAAGTTTCAGCTGCATGATTCCGTTCATTCTTTTTTGGCATTTGGAAGATTCTAGATTGTGTTCTTGACTTTTAAAGAAAAATTGGGGGGGTAGAGTGTCAAAACGACAGCTGTGATGGTTCAGGGCTGCAGGCAAGGCCTGTTTTCAGTCAACAATTTCAGTCCGTGTGACTGCTGTATATAATTATATATGTATATATTATATATATATTATAATATTATTTAATTATTTTTTTCCCCAACGGTCTGTTGATGCTGTTCGCAGCGACCGGGTCTCACAATGAATTCTATGTGTGGAGTCACGTGGCGAAATCTGTACCTAGGTGGGCCCCAAAGTCCGTTGCATTGAGGTCCTTCCACCTATTAATATCCGCCTCCAGTGGCTCTTCACACGGCTCTACGTCAAGGCCATCCATGCCCTTACGTAGAGCGCAGGCGAGCGCTCCGCACATCGCCGGTGGGTACTCCTTCAGGTACCCTGTCTTCCAACAGCCTTTGCTGTCAAGTCCTATCGCTCGAGACCTCGGCAATTCGCTACGCGTCATCCAGTGCCTGAGATCTTGAGGTAGGTGCGGCAGGTTGATAACAAGCAGGTCTGTCGTCTTCGGTGACATAGCACCGAAAAGGCCCTGCGACAATCGTCGCCTCTGCACGCCTGGCGCAACCAGTAGCGCTTGCATCACCGGTAATCGCCAGATTGAAGCTGCATCTTCTTCGTCGGGTTCAGCAGGGTATTCCACAATGCCCAAGCCCCCGATGGTGATCATGACACATGCCATGTGCAGCGTAAATGTGAGCAAACAATTGCCTGTAAAGACCTGTAACAGTTCCTTCAGTGAAAGACGGGGCAGCCCCCAAAGATGTTCATTTGTACGGACTACTCTTGGCTGAGATCGGCCTTGCAAGGCCTTGGAATCCACATTACGTCCCCTAGCCTTCGACCAGGTTTCGCAAGGCGGACCTGCGACGAAGCCGATAATGAACTTCTTGTGGGCGAGGTCAAGCCAATAGCACCGCGTCTGTTGGTCCATGACATTGCCCCAGGTAGAGTCAATCACTATATCAACGCTGACCACGTGAAGGACACAATTGGTGGGTGTCGGCATGGCATCCAAAAAGTATTGGATATCTCCTCGCCTTCTTCTTCCAGCAAAGAGGTGAAGCAGAACTCGATGTCTCCCGAATTGTCGGGGAATGCACTGGCTCTGCTGCCAATCCGTCACTGCAACATCTCTGCACTCCTGTTCCATGTGGTCCAGGCCCGAAGGTCTCGTCTGGTTGCAGGCCGCAAAGTCCCATGCGGTATAGTCGCAAAGCTTGGAGAGCACCTGCTTTGCATCGTCAAGGGTCACCTCAAACTTCAGCACGTCTGGCTCTGCTAGGGACTCCAGGAAGAAGTCGATAGTCCTCCTCCAGGTCGTCCAGGACATAGGGTGCTCGTCCCCAATCTGCTTGATCTTCTCGACCACCTCTTCAAGGGAATCTGCATCGAGGAAATGATCAATGCATCTCAAATGAAGGTCATTGTCAATCCCAGGATCTTGTCGAATTCTGGGATCTGGGAGTCGAGGTCCTTCTGTTTGGAGTGGAGGGAGTAATCGATCATGTTGTAGGACTCGCACTCTATCAACGCAAGAGCCTGTCCCTGGTGTCGGATCATTGGCATAGTTACGACTCTGTAAGATCTGCCGGCAGCGTGCAGGGTAATATAAATGCGCAACGACCTTCTCCATGGTGTGGTACTCCCGAAGGCATGCAGGACAACACGTGGTGTCAACCAGTCTGCGTCTCTTCGCAACTTGTCTGTGCACCTTAAACATGTGGGACGCCTCCCCGGCCTTGTTCTTGCAGGTCTTTCTACAAAAGAGGCATCCAAAGAACTCCGCATTGATTGACTCTTCACTCTGTGAATGCGGCGCGTAATTGAAGAAGGAACGCAGCTCCTGCAAGACTGCATGGTGGAACTCCTGGACATGCCATGCATTTCTTCTTTGACCAGCTGCGTGCTCCATTGCCCTGCGGATCGGTCTTCTCCAGTAAGACCGATGATGGACAATGATGTCAACCCATTGCGGCCAGTGTTCCTGTGGAGGTTGAAGTTGTGAGCAATGTCGCAGCTGCTGCCACACCCATCGCATATCCTCTTCAACAAGAAGGATCCATGGCTTGTCCATTTCAATGAGACCCCATTCATGTCTTTCTCCACAATGAAGTAGCGTCGCAACATACCTGAGTCTTGCTCGACGCAAAAGCTCAGTTGGGCTTGGAAGCATCACTTGCGAGAGGATAGCGTCATCAGAAAAGTGCTGATCTGCTCCAGTCGGAAGTAACCTGCGGTAGAGTCGGATAATGGCCGCATGGAAAGTCTGCTCCGTCTTGTCATCCATAGCTACCCAGGTTTCTGCTCCATACAAAAGTCTGCTCAGGACCAAGGATTCAAACAGCTGCGTGCGCTTCTGCAAAGGAAGCTGCCAGTTGCGAAAGATGAGTTTGCGGTGTTGCGTCACAGTGGAATGCGCAATCGCAATTCTTCTTTTGATCTCGGCTTTTTGATCAGCGGCATGGTGAAGAAGTCCGCCAAGATGACAGTAACGGTGTGTCACCGGGACTTGAAACGTGCCGTACTCATTGATAACAGGAAATTGTCCTGTCGCTTCTGGACCAAAAAGGGTTTTCTTGAGGCGTCTGGATTGGGCCCCTCGCAATGAGAAGAGAACCTCCGTCTTGTTGCGCTGCAAGTTCGGAGTCATACAGTGTTCAGTGCAAAGTTCAAGGAGTTTGCCTGTAGCCAGGCCCACGCTGTGCAGCAAGCGTTCCGGCGAGCTGCCCTCCACACAAACGCATAAGTCATCCATCCAAGTTGGCCCCACAAATGGATCATGTCTCGCAGTCTCAGGTTCCTCAGCTGCAAAGAGCGGCAAGGATCGTCGGTGCGGGAAGGCACTCAAAATCTCATGCTGCTGCATGAAGTGTTGGAGCTTGTGCAAGACGACTGCCCAGACATAGCTGAAAATGATGTCAGCAAAAGGATCTCCAGGGCGGGAGCCATGTGTAGTTTGCACCACGTCTTGTTGCTGATGCATCCAAAAATGCGTCTGTGAGTGGACAGCCCTGACACTCCTTTGCAGTCCATACCAGCTTGCTGCAGCGCACATGGTTCATTCATGATGCTTCGCAGCGCATCAAGGGCATCTTTAGGCATCTTGAGTCTCTGCATGAGCAAGGCCATGGCGTCGTCGGTCACAGGGCCATCCATGCAAAGAGGTCGGAAGATCCTATAAAAAGCCTCCTTGAGGTCAAGCATAATGAGCGCGCATGAGTTCCCAGCATGCTTGGCTTGTCGTTGAAATGCCCTCACCAGGTGTACACCATATGTGACCGGCATGGCTCTTCTGCCGCCAAGTTGTTGCGCTTGGACGAAACTCTCAAAGATGGATGCCTGTGTGCTCCTCAATGCACGGTGCAGCGATTTGCCGACGTGGCTGGATATCAACAGAGATCTGTATGAACTGCACTGCGTCTTTTCTCCTTTTCCCTTGTAGGCTTGAACTAGGAGACCTCCTTTGTAGCAAAGCGCTTCGTGGCCAAAGAGAGCGAGCTTCCAAAGCGCAGAGAAGTTGGCTCTTGCGCAAGCCGCTGGCGCATAGTGACACACCTCTCCTGGAATATTGTCGGGGCCTGTGGCCTTGCACAGGCAACCTTCCGGAAAGCCAGTTCAAGGTCGACCAATGTTGGGAGCGATTCCGCAGGGATCTCAAATCCTGGCTGGTCCTCATTCTCCAAACTGCAAATCCAGTCCTCTCTGAGCTGATCCAGCGTCTGACGCGTGCCTCCTTCCATGTCGGCAAAGAACTGTATCCATTGGTTTCGGGCTTCAACAGGTGTTTGGCATGGTCCGCCATGTGGTCTGTCCAGGAGGGGCAGAGTTCTGCTCTTCATCTTCTTCGGGTTGGTAGGACCCACAAAGGGCCGCAATATTCTCAGGATGTTTGTGGCTGCAGTGTGCTCATTGATCTGGCGCAAACGTTGTTCAACGGCCTTGGCTTTCGACTGCTTCAGCTGTTGCCTCAGCATAAATCTGCATGTACGAAAGTGTGCCATGATGAGGACAGAGTCACAGCGTAGTGAAGTGCCATAATCAAAGTGCTCGCTATTGATAGGAGTGGCATCATCACTCTTCCATGCTTTCCAGGCAGTCCAGAGGGTCTCAAGCTTGAGGCCCCGTCTAACTTGCTTGAGTTTTCTCTGCCATCTGAGCAAGGACTTTCTCGTCTGCCAAATCTCTTGATTGAGATAGCTCTTTTTCGGCTGTGAGGGGGTCTTGTCCCCTCCCTGCTGCAGGCACGAGCTGAGTTGTCGCCTGAATGCACACTCTTGGAATTCCACATCAGCTGTCCACATAGGAACTTCAAATTCTTGGATGACGTCTCTCAACTTCTGATGATCTGCAGTCAAAAGGCTTGATGTTTGGGCACGTCTGGTGCTTGTACTTGGTGCCACTTGGCTCTGCCAACATGTAAGTTCAAGCCCGACTGCTCTGTGATCTTCTCGTGCGTTTGCCAGGTCAAATTCTTGAAGAACTTGTGACCACGTGCAAAAGCCCTTCCAGGTTGTTGGGATCGCCACATAGTCAATGCAAAAGGAGTCGCCGCCGTCTGGTTTGGTCCATGTGTCTCGACTGCCTTGATGAATCTTGGACGTCGAGGGAAGGCACAGACCATGTTGTTGAAGACAATCCCGAAAGTGAATTGTGTTGGCTGATGTCCTCAAGCCTCTACAGAAGACCGTAACATCATCTGCATTGCCTGGCTCCGCATTCGCATCAATCATCCAAATGCAAGCAGTTTGAGCAGTGTGTTCTGACAGCATGTTGGAAGTCACTTGCCGCTAGTCTTCTCGTTCTTGTCGGGATCTGCCGCTATGTGGTGCGTGAGCTACAAACAGCCAGCCATCCAGAACGGTAGAAGTAACTCTGACAAGGAGTCGGCGGTGATCGCGAAAAACAACCTGAAATTGGTGTTCCGCAAAGAAAACTGGTTGCCCTTGGGCATCGTGCGCAATGGGCTGTCTCATGTTGATCCACAATTCCACACCTCCTTGCCCTTGTCGTTGTCCTGACATGAAGCGAAGAATGTTGTGGGATGTAGTGAGTCCTTCTTCAGATCTGCATTCTTGGAGTCCAAGCACATTGAGTCTGAAAAGGTGCATCTGGTCGAAGAGATAGTGGAGTTTTCCTCCATGGCCATCTGGTCCTTTTGAAAGCGAGAGGACATTGGCAGTTGCAAAGCTAATGGCACATTTGACCGTTGCTTCTTGAGACACACCACTTTCACTTGTCTGTGATGAGCTGGTGCACGGGAGTTGTGGTACCACGGCTGCAAGTACTCCATCTTGCCATTGTGGAAGTCCTGCACGTCTTCCAAAGACTAGCCATAGGTGTGGGAAGATCTTGTGCCATTTTTGCATGTTGAGTCCAACTTGCCGAAGGTTGAAACTGCATTGCGCTTCTCGCTTGGCCACGAGGTCCACAAACTCGTTGTATGGGTCTCCCGCATGAGATCTGATGTGATGGAGAATCAAGTTTCCTCTGTGGGGAGCCCGTATTCGAGGCATTGGAAGATTCCTCGTAGAAGGCGGTAGGCCAAGTCGGGTTTACCAACTCCGATGTTGCCAAAAGCCTGATTTCCACAGGAAAGTGAGTCACAGCAAAAGATTGTTGGTGTAGTGCTGTTCTGCGTGATCCGCCAAATGCCTGCCCAGATGGGCGCCTCACGTTCAGCCACTTCTGCACCTATTCGTTCTGCATGTGTGAAGCATGCGCCAGACGGGTCATAGTGGACGGGTTGCGCATACCAGTCAATTGGCTCGACTTTCGTCGATCCGTCCGCAATGATCTTTTCTCCCAGCACAATCATAGACCATGCATCTGGGAAGCCAAGTGCGTCAGCATGTTGCGGAGCATGCCTTCTCAATCTTGATTGTGATGTCCCATCTGTGTAAATGAGCCACCTGTCAAAGCTTTCAAGTGTTCTTGGCTGCATGATGGCATTTTGCACAAACTCTGGAAGGTCGAGTCTCTCAAATGCCGAGAAGTCCTCGTTGAGAAAGTTCTCTCCAGCTTGGATCAGTTCCTTGAGATCCTCTTGGCTAAAACCCGTATGTATCATGTGTGCACCTTTATCCGGACGACCGGATTCAAGAACATCAGCCGGAAAGAATGGTGTACTCGTCACTGGGTTCGTGTGCCATTGTGGCCATTTAGATCTCAATTTGTTGTGGACTTCCTTGTCTGCAAACTCTGGGACAACATCGCAGAAAGTGACTCTGTGGATGGCCAGAGGGAGCTTCTCCTCCTTGAGGATGACTGCCCTGGCATAGCCCAGTGAGTCCAGTAGCTTCATCATGTCACAATGATTCAACTCGCTGGCCTGTGAATGTAGAATGCATCCTTGGGAGTCTCGGAGGTCCTGATTGCAGAACATGTAGTGCTGGTAAGTATTTTCTTCTGGACAGTCTTTGTTGAAGCACAGGAACTGCTCATGTTCTCCAAATTGGAAAGCCACACATTCTAGACCCCAGTGTCGAAGTTCATCTTCAACTTGCCTAGAGTCGGCCGGGTGCATGATCTCAATATAGTGTGGAACTTGTAGATTATTGTGCCCTGCTCTGAGGCGGACTGCTGTCGTAGTGGGCTGCGCAACAATGAGACGCTCCAATTCAAGGATTTGACTGGGCTCCGGCCCATGGGCTTGAGCCACCGCACCATAGGCGCTCGGAGTCCGTCCTGTGAAGATGCATCCTTCTTTGAAGAAGATTGAGCCCTCCATCAGCCTGTGCGTGGGTTGACGCTGAACTGGTTCCTCCATGTGTCAGGAAGGCATGCGTAACGACCAAATGGAATCCACTGCCATGTCTAGTTGGTATTGCTTGTTGCGCCTCATAGTTCAAATTGCCTGAACCCAGCCAGAATGTAGCAGCTTCGTGTTCATATCCCGTCGCTTCTCGAATATGCACCAGGTGGCAAGGATTCGGAACTGTGATGGCAATCCTATGTGGCAGGCGATTGTTCACTGCATCGTCTTGGATCGTCAGCAGGACCCCAGAAGCTTGATTCGCAAAAAGCTGTGTGAGGATGATGTGACCTGCGATGTCAGACTCCATGTGTGGAGGATTGGGTCGTACAAGATGAATGTCAAAGGGTATACCAGGGAAGATCTGGTCGCTCCATGTTCTCAAGAGTCTTTCTCTCCATTCATCAACATTCTCATGAAGAGTCACTCTGCGTGGATGAAGGCATCTTCTAACTCCTCTTTCAGGACATAAAAACCAGACCTGAAAATGCGCTGCTAGCTCACCACCTTGCCAATCAAACGCTCCAGAACGCCATGTACTGTAGAGGTCGTTGATCTCCTGTGGTTGTGTCCAAAAGTTGGGAACTCCAGGGATGAACTCAGGTGCATCCGGGTTGAGGTGAGGAGTTTGGAAGCCAGCACACTCTGCAGTTTTTTCAGGCAGGTCAACAGCTCTCTTGTCCTTGAGTGGAAGGTCTTTGCATCAGTTCAATGTGATCAGATTCAGCTGCATCATTGGATCTGACGTGAATGATAATGTTCTCCGCTGCTTCAAGGTATTCCAAACGATCCACCATTGCGAATGGGAAGCCTTTGAGCGTGACGCGGCACGTACTGGAACTGCATGCGGTAGAGAGTTCAGTGATGCGTAGCAGGCTCGAGGTACTCTGCAGTTGCTCCCACGAGTAAGCCCTATGTTCCCATGCAGCAGTAATTGATCTCATTTCTGAAGCTCACAAGTCCAACAACATGTTGGTCTCTGGTCGCTTGTTCAATGATGATGCGGGTTTGAACGCATTCGAATCTGGTACATGGTGGTGGTGGCTGGATGACCTGCAATGTGCTAGGCAGCTCCTGGTCAATTTCAGCGTGCCAGACTTGCAATATAACCTCACACCACGTGTCGGAAAGAGCTTGAAGCCGTGCTGGTCTGCCTTCATAGCATCGTGGCCTGCTTTGATGGTGTATGTACCAAATTGTGACATACATGATTCGGCCTTCTTCTTCGCATTCTATGAGGTCAGCCTCAGTGAACATTCGGCGAAGCCTTCCTTCGTGTCCAGGTGCAAAAACGCATTGCTGGTGCTGATGATGTCTTCTTGGCCTGAAAGGTCGAACTTGTGCTTGATCAGGAAGAAGAACTCTTGGTTCCAAGCCAGGAGTCGCCTCTTGAAGGTGTGTACTGATCTGTCGGAAAGAGGCGTGTGATGCACGACTCCTGCACCTTGCAGCGACATCATTTCTGTCTGGCTCTTCTTCAGCAACAAGTTCCCTGGCTATTCCAATGGCAATCTCGGTGTCAAGATCAGGATCAATTGGAGGTGGAACTTGGATCCTGATGTACATGCCGTGAGCCATCTGGTGAACTCTATTGTCGCTCGCAAGCCACAATTCGTTGTCCTTGCTGACAACACAGCGTTGTTGTTGAATCTGACAGTATTCCAACAATCCAGTGAGCATCAAGATGTGGTCTCTGTGAAGGCTCGGATTGACCTTGAGGACCTTGCGGCTTGTGGCAGCAGGTACAAGAAGTCCGCCTCGTAGAGGATGGAAATGGATTTCCAGATCAAGCAGGATCAATTTCTCCACGGAGCCCGGTGCAACATCTCTAACGGACTGTAGGATAATCACCTCTTCTGCAGTTTCATGCACACCTGCCGGCGTTGCTGGCACATAGTGGAAGCATCTCACATCTCTGCGCCTCATGTACGTCGCATGGATGGCCTCTTCCAAGATGGACATATATGTTCTGCTTGAAGCAAAGCAGGGTGCCTCTGGCTCATCTAAGCGGTAGATCAATATGCTGATGTCGCCACTATGAAGGCTGCAGCTGTCATACGCTCTTGGTGTTGGAGATTGCTGTGAGTCGATTTCCATGTCAACCTCAGGCCCAAGCGTCTGTTCAGTTGTATGATGCATCAAGGATTGCTCATCAGGTTCGCACTGTGGAACTTGTGCTGCCTTGTTCGATGATGCGCTCGGAATGCTTGTCACAGTCAAGGAATCCAGGATCGTGATCGTGAAAGCTTGTCCATGTTGAACAACATGCTCGTTGGCAAGGGAAAATGGAATTTCGACCCACGCAATAGTCGTACGGCATCTCAAACTGGGTTGGTGGCACCAATAATCAACATTTGCAGCTGTCGCAAGTGCAACTCCTCCAATCTGTCTCGGGAGTGAGCACGCAACTGCATAGGAAAACGGTTGATGTTGATGGTGGTGATGATGAATCGTTGTGAGGGTTGAGAATCTCCGCATCCAGTGGCCCTGTGAGATCACGACGTCAGCGTGAACAGGCCGATGAAGATAGCCTCTGTAGGGATCCGGCTGGATGACATGAATCTGGATCTCCTCATTTGGGCGGATATGTCCCCGCCAAGCGAAGCCAATGTCTCGCTCCCATCTTCTCCAATCTTCTGAAAATTCAAGAAGTTTCGGATGTTCACAAAATCGGAAATTCTCATGGTGGAGGTACCATGTTCGGATGTGTAGGTCTCCATCGCTGTCAAGGTCAGTGAAGGCCCCATGTTCTTCAGCTCTTGTAAAAAGGTCATGAATGAACTGTGGAGCACCAATTGGGTCAGGAATGGCATCCGGATCATCTTCTTGTTCAGGATCACCGTGCCCTTGGAGTCCTTCAGGAAGAGGATTGTGCCATGCGTCTGAGATTCTATAGTGTGTGACCCAATTGAGTCACTTCTCTTGCACCTCCGTTTGCTCCACGGTTTGCCTTCACTTTGTTTCCAATTGGCCAGGGAAGCCAATGTCATAGTCGTTGAGAAAGGTTTCAGAAAATCAGGATCAGCATCCGCAGGAAAAAAAACGCAATCTCTACACATTCATCAAAAGAAGGGTGTCGTGTAGGATCAATTGATGGCCAACATGTTCTGGTTCTCGGCATTGGAACCTGTGTGCACCCACGTTGCTCTTGCCAACTCCCCAGTTGAGCTGAAAGCTTCATGGCGTCGTCCACTGCTTGCCAAGGACTCAGAAAGTTGCTCTCGTAGATGCAAGCATGTCCCCACTTCAGAAGGGAGCTGCTTGAGCCTACCGGCCATTGGTCGTTAGCCCGAAGGCCTAGCGACCGGCCCCACCAAAAGGCTGCATAGCCGATGACTTTTTGCCATCGTCTACCCTTTGGCGCTTGTTGCCTGATTCTTCTCCAATCTCCTCTGTTCTCACATGCAATTGCTCGAGGCCATCTAGCATGCCCTTGAGCCCTTCTCTCATGTCTTGGCTTGACTTCGCTGTCCTGTCCAGGCCTGCATCTTCGTCTTCGATGGTCTCGACCTGATCCTTGAGTTCCTCTTCCGTGGCTGCATTCTTTGCCTCGTCTAGAGAGTGCTGAGCTGCTTGCAACTCGATGTCTGCCGTGCCAATGAGCTCCTCGAGCTTGCGGTCCTCCTTGTCGAAGTCTTCGATGAAGGATCTCCACGTCGTAATGGCTGACTCCAAATACTGCTTCCAGGCTGCATGGAGATTTGCCCTGGCTTGGCGAGCTTCTAGCACTGCCGTTTTGGCGTCTCCATGGACTGTGACAGCTTTGTGGAGCTTTGAGGTGGCTGTCTTGTTCTGCAACACATCTGCCTCCTTTGCAAGAGTCTGCAACTCTGGGTCGTCTTTCTTCTTGAGCACTGTCACAATCTCGTGTAGTTTGGCCTCTGCCTTGGACTGCGCAGGCGTAGCCGACGCCGGCGCAGGAGGCTGAGCTGCACTGGATGACCACGGTGGAGGCTCTATGGCAAGTTTCCCCTTGCCTTTCTGGCCTTTTTGGCCTTTGCTTCCTTTGCCCTTGCCCTTGTTGGACTTGTTGGGAACCTGTGGTCTTTGCTGGTTGCGCTGTGCTCGACGTCCTTGATGAGGTTTCGGATATTGTGGAAATCTTCTGGTCGAGGAACTGCGTGATGACGTTGAGGCTTGCTCCCAATCTTGCTCCCAATCGTCCCACTCGTGTTCCTGCCATGCTCCTTGTTGCGTCCAGTTGGAATACGATCTCCCGGACGATTCCCACTGTCTACTCAGTAGACGGCTGTGCATGTCTCTGCTGTTGGCGTTGACTCGGAGGGACAAAAGTGTGATCCATGAAGTCCTCCCAGTGACCACCGCAATCTCCGCAACAGTTTATATTGAATCTGTTGAGCTTGCTGCAATTGAGGCAGCGCCACGGGTCTTTCGATTGCTTCCACATTGCTGCTGATATTCTGCGTAACCACGCTGAATCCCTTGAGTGATGCTTCTGCAGTCTGGTCTTGATGGATGCCAATTGAGCCCTGGACAGCTCCTTGAAGCCCTTGGCAAAAAGGTGCCAGTGGAACCTGGCAGTCGCTCTTAACCTTCGTTCCCTTCTCCTTCTCGATGGGTTCGCCGTAGTGCTCAAACACCGGCGCAGCAAAGATGAAGAGCAGGAAAACCAAGAAGGACACAACCATGAAAAGGTAGAAGACCAAAAAATGCTAAGCCCGATCACAAAGATAAAGGCAGCAGGGATGTCAATCTCCGTGTACCCGGGTTTGGTAACGCTGCCGGGACAGCAGGAACAAGAACTTGCTCAGCCTGCGCAGGGCTAACCAGATCACGCAGCTGCCGCAGAGGTTCAGGCCGATGGCGAGTCCAAGGGCCCGCGGGTCGAGTTCGCGAGAGACCCGCTAAGGTTGATCAGGCGGGGGGCTACCCTAATCTCACCCTCCCAGCCGAAACCTTATTTAATTATATATATATTATATTATATATATGATTTGGGCCTATGGTGGATTTCTTTCAGATAAATAGCTTCAGCTTTGGCGCCCCCGTGGAATGCCTGAACTCTTGAAGAAGGACTGCCGGCCGAGTTTTCCGCTTTTGGGCCAGCTTTTGGAGGGTTGCTTGAAAGAGTGATTTCCCATTCCCCGACTTGCAGCTTTCCGGTTTAAGTTTCTAACGACGTCGTTTTTGGCATTTTCAGCCCTGAAAATGCCAAAAACGACGTCGTTAGAAATTCCTGGGCTCGATTCCCCCCTGGGTAGCCTCGATTCCCCCCTAGCTTGCCGGCAGAGACTTCCCGGCCTCGCAGGAAAAGACTGGTAAAAGGCCTTTCAACAGCCCGCTGCCGCAGAACAGTTAGTTTGGGATGGAGTCGAACCATGCAGTCTTAGAATACTACTTATGGGGACTAGCGATGATGGTTGTAATTCTTGACTTGAGGTGTTGTAAATACGCAGCCCCTTAATTTCATACGAGTGTGTTGAACAATAATGCGTGCTGGGATATACTAGTCGGATAGTGGGACCAGTGATGGTTGTTGTAATTCTTAACTTGGGGTAGACATAGGTTTCCATCCCTGATTTTCATGTAGCTTTGGAGGTTTAATTTCTAACGACGTCGTTTTTGGCATTTTCAGCCCCGAAAATGCCAAAAACGACGTCGTTAGAAATTCCTGGGCTCGATTCCCCCCTTCGTTTCTAACGACGTCGTTTTTTGCATTTTCAGGGCTGAAAATGCCAAAAACGATGTCGTTAGAAATTCCTGGGCTTGATTCCCCCCTAAGTAGCCTCGATTCCCCTGACTAGCCGGCAGTTTTCTGCGACTTCCCGGCCTCGCAGAAAGAGACTGGTGAAGAGGCTCCGTTCAACAGCCCGCAGCAGGACAGGTGGTTTAGGATTGGGTCGAACCATGCAGTGTTGGGATACTAGTGGGGTATGTTGTACGTAATTCTTACAGGGGATATATTAGTGGGGCATAGTGGGACCAGTGATGGCTGTAATTCCTAACTTGGGATATACATAGGTATCCCCGGATTATTCCTGGGCTCGATCCTGCTTGGGTAGCTTTTTGGGGTTTAGTTTCTAACGACGTCGTTAGAAATTCCCGAGCTCGATTCCCCCCTTCGTTTCTAACGACGTCGTTTTTGGCATTTTCAGGGCTGAAAATGCCAAAAACGACGGCGTTAGAAATTTCTGGGCTCAATTCCCCCCCCTGGGTAGCCTCGGCTTCGATCCCCCCTGCCACCTTCGGGGACATTCCCAGCATGCCTTGCAGGAAGGGCATCGTGCAAAAGCGAAGAGAGCAGGTGAACAGGGCAGTGGTTGGGCTGTATATAAACACATGCACCAAATGTAATACTCATCCGAAATAATGTTAAGTGAGAATCACAACTGCGGCCCGGAGGGTTTGACTTGAAAATTAATAGCTCATCAATAATTTATTGATCGTGTGGGTTTCATAATAGCTCCTAATTGGCAAATCTTGATTTCAAATGCCATATTTTTGGCATTCGCATAGAGGCCTCGGGCCCAAGTCAGTACCACTTTCCATATAACCGTTTTTCCATGGCTGTCCCAACATGGGAGGAGAATGTTTTTGAGAAATACAAGAGTGAGTATGATTGGCTCACCCTGGAGCGTGCTGAAGACCAAACTTACCTGGGTTGCAGTTTGTGCATGAAGTCAGAGTCAAAGAAGAAGCGTGGATTTGCTTCTGGACGCTACGAAGTGAAAAAGTATTTCAACCAGCGCACTTTGCAGTAACATGTTGATTCACCCATCCATCAAACCTGCTTGGGCAAGGCAAAGTCTTCTCCCAGCCAACCGCAAGACTTGGTGATTGTCGCTTCCAGTCCTTCCAGGCCTTCCTCTGACAAAGATCCTGCAACACTACCCCGCCGGATGCCAAGCCAGTTTTCCGAACAGGCCACGCCCAGCACATCAGGCAAGAAAGAGACCCAGACACGTAGAAGCTTCTACAACTTGACCACCTTGCACCAATGTCTTTCAAGCTGTGTCTTCCGCATCCTTCTCTCCTTCGCTGAAGCATGTGGCGGGGTCTTGCCACAGCAACAGTCCGGCACTGTCTTCGAGGAGTGTCGCGACTTGATCATCAAGAAAGTGAAGGAGAGGCTAGAATGTGCTATCCGGGCTTCGCCATACTTTGCTCTTTCCATCGATGAGAAAGCCACGATGCTCATCATTGTGGTGACATTCATTGGCCCAAACTGCGAAAAGCTGTCTGCTCCTCTGGCGTACAGAAACTTGGCCGGCATGGAAGCATCAGATCTCTTTGCTTCTGTGAAAGACACCTTGGAAGCCTCGCTGTTGGACCCTGCAAACTTGGTGGCCTTCTGCGCTGATGGTGCTTCTGTCATGGGCACCCGAAAAGCCATGTCCGATCCTCAGGATGGCAACAACGTAGCCCGCCGCTTGAAGGCTTTCTGTGGGCACCCTATTCTTGTTCAGCACTGCAGCCCACACAAGTTGCAGTTGGCGGTGGAGGCAGCCTTCCATGGCGATGATTACTTCAAGGAAACGGAGCAACGCATACGTGCATTGTTCAAACACCTCAAAGCCCATCCTTCCAGCAACATCGATCTCGTGTTCTGGTCGGAACTCACGGGCGAGGATGTTTTGACCTCCGTCAGCACTTCAGCGGCCCGTTGGCTCTCTTGGCTGCGTCCTCTGGAAAAGATCCATGCAAGCTTCACAGCTTTGCTGGCTCATCTCCTGTATGAGTTCACGCACCATGCCAACAAGGAGCAGAAGAAGACCATCCAATGGATGTTTCTTTTCTTTTGCTCCTGGGAATTCCGTCTCACCATCGCTGGCATCACTGATGTCTTGAGGATCTGCTTTCGCTCCACAAACTTGTTGGAAAAGGCAAAATCTCTGACTGCAGTCTGCAAGCTGGCAGAGCAGCTTAAGGAGGAGCTGGATCGATATTGTCGTCGAAAATCTTTGCTGGCCGACGCTATGGCTGGTGAAAGGGCTCTTCCTGCTGGAGACCTTGGCAGAGTCTGTTTGTGATTTGTACCGCCAACAAAAGGACCAGTATCTACGTCTGACATATGCCCTTGTTGGCGGCCAGGTCCTTGATTACAAAGTGACCCTGACAGGCATCGAAGATCGTCACCACATGAAGAAGATCTTTCGAAGGGTCAAAGCCTTCAGCGAGTCCTGCCAGGAACAAGTCCTGCGCAGGTTCGAAGCCAAGGAGGTCTGGAAGCACGCTCACATTTTTGATTTCGACTTTGTTCCCACGAATGAATCCCTGCATGTAATGTATATAGAAATTTTATATTATTATTTTTTGATATAAAAATAAAATACATATTTTAAAAAAAATATGTGTTAATAATTAATAATTATTATATTTTTATAACTAAAAAAATATATAAAATAATATATTTTTAATATTTATTATTCTAATTAATAATTTTTTTAATTTATATATATTTG
>Ga0126342_10011963_pt1 | contig 15487 bp, 16 predicted proteins | sample Cyp1metagenome_FD_92528 | JGI IMG/M metagenome (GOLD analysis project Ga0126342, IMG submission 92528) | Coral microbial communities from Lord Howe Island, Old Settlement Bay, Australia - Cyphastrea 1 metagenome | ecosystem: Host-associated > Invertebrates > Cnidaria > Coral ...
ATATATATATATATATATATATATATATATATATATATATATATATATATATATATATATATATATATATATATATATATATATATATATATATATGTAAATATATATATATATATATATATTTGTGTATATAGATATGTGTACATATACATATAAAGGCTTATTTTCGAACCATAGGACCTCAGATGGACTGGTAAGATGTTTGATCTTTAGTACCTTTCCATCCAATTTGTAGGGTATCCATTTTTGACCCATATCCTTTTGGCCCGAGATCACAAGCCGACGAGGTCAGATGGCTGGCACATCAACTACAAGATCCCATTGAGGACGTCCCACTGAACAACTCGCAAACTTCTCGGGCCATTTTTGGAACTGGGTGTTGCCTTGTAACTTTTGTTACTTGAATGGAACGCAGGAGCTCAGCGATCACGTCACCCGTCAGCAGCGGCAGTTCGTTTCACCATTTGTGGAGAATGGCCGCTTTAAGTGCTGTGTTTTGGCTTTCTGTGTCCGGAAAGTCTCGCTTTCTCATGTTTGGGGTCATGCCTTTATTTATATTATTTTTTGGATAGCATGAGTCACAACCAGGGTGCTGATATGGACTATCCACACACCCATGGAGGCCGCGTGGCTCTTGCTTGGCCTTCTGCAAGGGCATTGCTCGTCTTTCAATGATGCCTTGGTGTGGCTACGGCCCAATGCCCGGCGGCAGGTGATGTTGGGGCCCCCATTTGGGCATCCTCCAGTTGTTTTAGGAGACACTGGATATCAAAGCATCCAGAATTCGTTGGACTTATCTGAGCTGTTTCGTTGTCAGGTCGCATCTCATCATCAAGTGTTTTCCTCCAGACCAACTCTTGAGGTGGCGGAGACCTTGGAGGGAACAGGTCCCTTGAGGTGAGGAATGCTACCGTCAACATGTTGCAGTTTCCGATGGGCTTGCATCGGCCGGGGATACTAAGGTCGGACTTGGACGGTGAAGCAGAAGGTCGGTCTGTGCTGAGGGCACCTGGGGGTTAGTTCGGCTGGATCTTCTGTAAAGCCCGTGCGGATTGCTGTAATGACTCAAGATGCCGATAATTACATGGTGGATTCCAAATGTACCACTTGGACTCAGGAAGTTTCCAAAAGGCACTCTTCAGGTACCATTGGAATTTCGCGTTATGTCGGCTCCAACTCATTCCAAGTCAGGTTGGCCTAGTTGAGCCTTGTGTTTTTTTGAGTGTGATGAAGCAACTTCCAGGGCTGGTACTTCACAAACCTCATCCTTCCAAACATTTGCGCGTGTCTGAAAATAGGGTACCCCGATCATCTCTTGCCAGTCTTTTAATTGCCATAAACTGGACCCTCCCATATTTCGGCAAACCCATAGCAGCTATTCATTGGTTGAATCATGTTAAATCATGTTGAATCCCCAGTGTGTTTGGTTAAGTATCATTTTTTTTCTCCTGCTTAGATACGAATTTTGCCCGGTGAAATGTCCATTTTGCCTGGTTGGATTGCCATTTTACTTCTCAACCAACCGCATTTTCAGAGGCATCGCAGCTGCGATCGTCTTGAAGGGCAGCTTGCAACTGCTGGGTGCAGCACCTGGTCAGGCCAAAGGGTATCTTCGATGGTATCCACTGGCGCCTCATCATTTTCCCGCGAAAAAAATGTGTCATTTATCATTTCATGGGGTATACCGAATTAAAAAAGACACGCCTGTTGATGATGGTTAGTCTATATTGGGGATCAAAGAAGGAAATTGGTGATGAATCTGTTTTCGTTGCTGAAAACCGAACAGCAGTTTTCTCGGTTTTTTCGTTCCGCCAATGGGTTTTCCTTTGACATCAGGAGGTGGAGCTACCTGCGGGAGGTGAACTTCCATTGTGACTTTGGAGAAGTGGTGCTGATTGATCAGATCGTAACATCCCATGTCCGAATGTTGTTGTAACTTTTGTTTGTTGAATTGCAGCAACAGAATAGGATTACCCTCTGGTAAACTAACATAACTATGGTTCCAAATCACCATTTACAACAGGTAAATTGGTAAATCATCTATTTCTATGGTCCATATTCAATAGCTACGTTAGTCATTACCAGAGGGTACATCCCATTAAAATCACCATTTTGTTGGTTAAACCCCATTTTTTACCACCATTAAACCACCATTTTCCTGTGGGTTTTCCACCATTAAACCATGGTAACTGAATCACCACTTGGACCACTGGGATCCAAGGTGCCGTGCGGCCTGTGGTTCACAAGGAGCCGAGGTGCTAGTCATGCTGCAGAAGAGTCTGCAAGAGGTCAGGTCGTGGCCACCCGAGTTGGTTGATGATGAAGAGAGGTGATACTATCCCATATTATATATAAGATGTATAGTAGTATAGATATTTATGTATATATATATGCATTTGTATATGTATATGTATATGTATATATATATATATGTATATATATATATATATATATTGGTGATAGTCACAATCCATTCAATGGTCATTGTGGGGAATCACCATTATTAAGCAATTCCACTTGCGCAAGATTCGATAGAATTCGCTGACAGTAGAATTTCTGCTCACTTTCGATTGAATGTCACTGAGTCCCTCTTTCACTCTTGTAAAGCTGAAGTGTGACCAGACGCTATCAATCAGATGCTCTGTGAATCAGTGAGCTGGCATCCTAGAAACCATCAATGAGTACATTGACATATTGATTGCACGGATTCCAGCTCTTTGCTCTATCAAAGATTATTACAAACACATAGACCTGGAATTGATGTAGTTCTTCCGCCCTTTTCTGGAGGCAGCTGAGCTGGAAGAACGACAGGAGACACTGCGCTTGGCTGCCAGAGAGGTGTTGTACAAGACGGAGAGGATGGCCCGAGGAATCGCAGATTTGCAGGTTGGGCGGTCCTGGGCGGCGCAGTGGAACTTTCAACTGTCGGGATTGATGATCCATCGTTGCTTCAGGATTGATATGCACTTTTCGGGTCGGGGGAATCTCATGGAATCTCGATACAAAAGCCTTGTCAAATTTGTCAATTTTCTCCTTTGACTGTGATATACAGTGATTCGTGCTGTGCAGGTGCTGAGGAGATACTTGGACTCTTGGCAGAGCACTGCCGGTGGAACGGCTGTTTTTTAAGCCTTGGTGCCATGTCCCATAGGATCCATGTATGGTATATATGCTAACATTGGGGGTATATTGATAGTAAATGTTACCATATATAGCATACATGGATCCTATGGGTGTTGGACCGCTGGACCGCTGGACCCAGGATACTTTGCCCCTTTTCCATGACCTTCCAGACGAGAACTTGTTGCGGCTGTGCCAACACCTGCAGCTGCTTCCTACAATTCAGCAAGGTGAACGCCACTTGCCACAACCATTGTGGTGAAATGAACGACATGTTGAGCGACTACGACCCTACGGACCATAGGGTGAGATTTTTCACCAATTTGACGGAACGGAGACAGTAGGAAACACATGATGCACAGACTTGAAACCGATGCAATATTTCTGTGTTTGAGATTGAGTAGATGCCATTGAAATTCCACCCTTTCTACTAAGATTCTAGTGTCTTTCTTGGCTTGTTGGAAAGCAATCCTGTTTCGCTATGGCTCAGGTCTTCTGCAGGCGCATCATACTGCTGACGGTCTTCGCCTGCTGTTGCGTGGTACAGCAGCTGCCTCTATAGGCAGAACTGTTCTGGAACCTTATCCCCCCAAAAGGCTTTGGAAAAAGAACTGCCGGTAGTCCTGATCCAAACAGGGTTTGCGGCAATGCCAGCGTGCGCCCAACATGTTGCAAGTTTCTCTAATCCGCATGCTGACTTCTGAGTAGTTTGACAGAGGGTCAAGAGCGCGACTAGTGTAGAAAGATATTGAGTGACTGGGATTCTGCCAAGCTAAATTTATTTTTTACACTAAAAATGCAGGCCCCAACACCATGATAAAATCCGGGTATCAGGTTGCGAGTAATACTGTACTTTCCTGGATGTCATCAGTCTTCCGAAGGCAGGTCAACAGAGCCACCCTTGCCGCTGTGGTGCCACCAAGCGTGGTTCTGCTGCTTGTCTGAACCAACTGCACCAGCGGCTGAGGATGTATAATTGTGGTCACACCTTGTATCACCTTCACGAAACTCAAAGTCAAAGGCCATGAAACTCTTGGCTCCAGCATTTCAAGTTGGCAAACAAATCTAGAAGGTGATATGATCTGGGTCTGCTCAAGCAAGTCAATTTTAGGACAATGGGTGGCACTGCTCAGAATTTGAACTTCAAGTGAAGAAAGAATAGACATGATCCTCTGGAAGCTTTCCGCTCCAAACCTGCTTTCCCACTGACTTTGGCTGCTCCATCCCCAGCGTCTCAATCTTTTAGCTCATCTCAGGTGAAGATGCTGCGATTTGGCCTTGGGAGTTTTTTGCCGATAGCGTGCGCGTTGCAGATGTGGTTGCCATTGAGGACTGTTACTTGGCGAAGGACTATGTTTTTCTATGACATGTCTGACATGTAGCTGGATGGATGCTGGCCTTAGGTGATGTGCTTTTTTTGCCTCGTGCCGTTGGGATCCCCAGTTGACGGTTGATCCCCCAGGAAAGTGACATTTCTTTGGATGGTACTTAAGCGATCTTAAGACTTTCAAAATTCTCCACTACCTGCTTGGCTTGTCAGATCAAACATGGACACAGTACATACAGTACTTTGATGTCCCTTCGAGGCTATGATTTAGGAAGGACAAAGATGATTGGCGGTTGGATTTGTCTGATTTCTGCTATGACCTTTTGCATCTTCTGCTACTTGGGCATTTTTTCTGAGGAGTGCAGCGTCTTGCCCATCGGCAGCGACATGGTTCGGAGCTGTTTCAGTCAAATTGTTGCTCTGAAATCCTCAGGACCGGAGGTGCGCCAGAGCGATACATGGGGCCCTGGGGTGCCCTTCAAATGGCATTTTCATTGGGAAAATGATGATCACCTCTGATAAACCATAAGATTCATATATATATATATACATACATATGTTATACATATACACATTCATATATATATATATATATACACTATATATTCTTTTTTGGTACCTTATTTTCACGGACAAACCCGGATGGTCAGATCCGGCTGTGTCACAGCCCACTTGAGATGATGTCGACAGCTGGGAGGCTGTGCTCCGACGTCGGGCGCTGTTGGTGCCAAATTCCCCATTGATACAGGCAAGAAGGGTTCAAAGAAGCAACAAACATCTAAAAAACAACACCTCCAACACTTCCAAATTTGAGGGACACGTCTTTCTGTTCAGATGCAGCAAGGATCACATGAAATGCCGCCTGTTGTGCCAGGCACAGGAGGAGTACTGGAGCAAACTTATGCAGATGGATCGTGATGTTTCGAACAAGATTTCACAACAGTCACTTGGATTTCGCTGAATTTCAGTTAAGAGTTGAAGATGTTGGAAGATGTTTGTGAAATGAGGCTGATGTCCTCGAAATCCAGACAAGTTTGCTTCATAGGATGAAATTGTGAGCTGTTTGGCTGTAGTTCAGAAGCCTCAGGTTGATCTCTCTACCTTCACTGGAGCCTCAAAGGAGTGGAACGGGGATGGGAATCCGGTAATCCCAAACAAACGTACCTGCACACCGGAGCCGAAAAGAAACAACTGGGTTGAAACTATTTATCCTTTTTCTACCAGCTTTCATATTTTTAAAAGATGTTTTCAAGTTTCCAGCCTGAGATGGACATTTTATCTCTTTGTCTACAGGCCTCTGGCGCTGGAAGCAGGCACGACCTTGGCGACAGAACTTTGGCAATGCTTGACGCAACATGCAAGTTGGCATATTTGACAATAATGCCCGGGAATTTCTGACATCTAGAAGCTATGGCCATTTTAGTTTTAAGTTTGAACACATTTGAACATCTTCCTCAGCCTATGGCAGGTGAACATCCCTATCACCCAAGCCCACCAGGCCAGAGAGGGCTCAACAGGTACTGAGGTGGTTGGTAGTTTGGCATGAATAGATGTCCAATTTCTCTATTGCAACATGCTCTTGGTACAGTCAAGATCATGGGCCTTAGGTTCATCATGGACCATTTACCTTTGATAGTCATTTGTAATGGATATATATATATATATATCTATAATATAATATACATACACTGTAACTCTTGTTCAACCAGTATAGCGTGTAGCCAGTGCTGACTTTGATAGGCCTCCCTTTTGCAACACGAGCAAACCACTGTGGAGCCGCATCAGGAAGCAACAATGCGAGCATACGTCCAGGCAGTGGATCCAAACGCTGGAGAGTGGGATACTACATGAGCATTCAGTGGTAATTCCAGAGGTAGAAATCAACTGCTGAATGCCTATTCAAACATATTCTATCTCTTTACAGAATCTACATCTAATATCATCTAATATCCATATCACGTTTTGTGTTGAAGCCGTTGCAGTTCGTCCACTTGGATGTCGCAGGTGCAAGCACCAGCTTCTCAGGCAGGGTCGCAGATTCTTTCCATTTGCATATTTAGTGAATTTAGTGGTGTGTTTTTTTATTCAACCTGGTTTAACCTTGTTTCTAGCGCTGATTTCACACCTTCCACTGCTTCCACGCTGGTTTTCGTCGAGTCGTGTAGTGCAGCATGCCCGAGGCATCGAGGTAGCATCTCTGATGAGGATACCCAGCTGCGAGTTGGAGGATTGGGGTGATCTTGGTTCCCAACGTGTCTTGCTGAATTTTTAGAGTTGCAGATGATCAGATTGGCCATTTTCATATTTTTCAATATTTTTCATTCATTTCGGTTGCCGTATGGCGATCTTGGAGCTGTTTGGAGCGGATGTTGAGTGGGGAAGCAATCGAAGCAATCGTTCGCGCTGAAGGAGGAGGACGTCGGGGTCAACCAGTGCTACGCCTATGGAGCAACTTGCCATACTGGCTTGTAGTCGTCACGTCACCATTTGTTGTTGGCAGCAGCATCAGCATCACACCGGCAGCAGTTGCACCTCAAATTGTTCCTCCTTTCTTTGCGAACCGTTCATTGAGGCCATTTTAGATTGGGCAGAAGGTATGACTCGGTCATTGCTGCCAGGAGCGACTGGGAACAGTTTCGATCAAGGGTTCAATCATCGCAATCCCAGAGAATTTGAATCACAAAAGCCTGGCAGTCGCAATTGCGCATATCTGCACTGTTTGTGAGATTTGCTAAGATTGCCAAGATTCTTTGGCACCGAAAAAACAGGTTTAAGGATGTTTAAGGTAAAACGTTGCATGGTGACTTGGCAACGCTTTTTCAACGCAGGCATCCATGGAGCGCTGAGGTGCGCTCACATGGTGCGCGCAAAAACGTTGTGGCCCCTGGGTCTTAAATTTGACCCACAGCCACGTAGAATGCGTTCACTTTTCCCACAGTTAAGATTCAGGTGCTGGAATATCACTGAGATCACCAGCAAGAATTGAGGTAGCTAGACACATAGACAGATAGATACATCCATACATATATAATATAGTATGTATATATATATAACATGTAGTATGTATATATATATAAATACATAGTGTATATATATATATATATATAAATGGTATAGCAGATAGATGATATCCAAGAAAATCGATGCGGCCAGGCCAGCCTTGCAACTCCTGCCACGGCGCAAGCGGCAGCAGCTGGGCCCCTGTACCCAGTTGCTCCAGCTGTGTCCCGGGCAGCTGCTTCGACATCCAGGTGTGGAGTCGAAAAAAGTGGGTGGAAAGTGATTTGGGGATGGGTCAAAACCCTATCCCCTGGTAAACATCAAAATAGCTGGTAAATGGATGTTCATCCCTCTAAAAATGGTATTAATAGGTATTGACTCATAGCCATTTGCCATTTTTTTGGGGTCGTCGTCATGGGTCATCATTTTTTTTTCTCTGAGTTTTGATGATGTAAATTTGGATCTATATAGCTATCATGGGAAATATCCCAACTTAGGGTTGAAATCGCGTAGTTGTAGCCATGAATTGACCCCAACTGCACCTCCTACTAAATCATATTCCAGTATCTTCCCACTAAAGTCCATGAAATCCGATTCCATTCTATTCAGTCCCACTAAGTCCCATTAAATCCTATTCAATCCCTACTAATTTCTATTAAAACCCATTGTATTTTCACTATAGTATCCCCCTCAAAATCCCCATGAAATGGTCCCCGAGCCAGGCCGACAGAGCATCAAGGTGCTCTTGAGCGGCGAGCTGGGACATTTCGAGGCGCGCGCATCAGTGATCCGCGGGGAAAAGTCGTAGGTCTTGAATGGTCCTGAGGCTTGACCTATATTGGCATATGATATACATATATATATATGATATATATATATATATACATGTATAATATATATATACACATGTCTATACAATATGTCAATATCTATCTATTTTATCGATCTATCTATCTATCTCTATATATATACATATATAATGATATATATTATGTATGAATAGTCCTATCTATATATGTTTACATATTGCTGACTGTAAACATCGAAACTCCACAAAGGCGCTGACCCCATGGATTCTCCAGGCCTCGCGAGATCTTCAGCTGCCCAGAGCCATGTTGAAGGCGATGCCCACGGCCGTGGAACGTCGCTTTCTGTCCCAGGGGATTCCCATCACGGAGCATGTGGTGAACTCAGAGATGGGAAGATGTCCGGATTGTCAGCGTAGATGTCTACTCACTAGGCTTTGGGTGTATAAGTACACATATATAATATAATATAATATAATGTAATATAATATAATATAATGTAATGTAATATAATATAATATAATGTAATGTAATGTAATATAATATAATATAATGTAATGTAATGTAATGTAATATAATATAATATAATGTAATGTAATATAATGTAATGTAATGTAATATAATATAATATAATGTAATGTAATGTAATATAATATAATGTAATGTAATGTAATGTAATGTAATATAATATAATGTAATGTAATGTAATGTAATATAATGTAATGTAATGTAATGTAATATAATATAATGTAATGTAATGTAATGTAATATAATATAATATAATATAGATTAGAGAACATTTATAATTTGTATAACTATTTGCCAAGATAGCATCTGGGGATGCTTCAGCGAGGCCAAAGGCTGGCTGCAGGACCTGGCATTGGACCATGCTGATGCAGAGGATCCGGTGGCCCCGGGTGCCTTGAGCCGCGGCCCCAATGCTGAAAAAACTGAAGATCATGCGGTGTCATGAAGAAAATATATGGGTTTCGGGGATCATGACACCTATGAAACCTATGATTTATGATTTTTCCTCTATGAAGTTATGATAATTTATGACTGTTCCCGACTTCGACGGACCCATTTCCAGCACCGTGCCACCCATGCCGGCACCCAGGTGGCCTGGCTGATGCTGTGCTTCAGGTGGCCCAAAGACGTTTCAAGGAGACCATCCGATGTGATGATTCGATATGAACAGCTTGGTGTTAAAGCTGTAAAGGCACAGTGTTCCATCAAGGTTCACACCTGAGGAGTTTAGACTGCTCTTGGCGAAAGTCTCTGTTTATTTTTGTTTTCAAAGATGCCAAGGGGCTTGCCAAGTACAGGCAGCTCGTTTTCGGAGGAGCTGAAATGTCCTGGGGAAGATGTTCGAAGCTTTGTGAGCAGTGCGCGCGGGTTCCCAAATGGAAAGTGCCACAAAGGAATCTTCACACGTGTGACCTGCCTTTATTCCATTTTATTCCTCTAAAGCTTTCGCCCCAAATACCTTTCTAGTTCGAAGGTAATTCTACGTTCAGAGCCTTCAGCAGTGCTGTCCTCTTGAGGTTTTTGGACCGGAAGCTTCTTGGAGAAAAAGCAGTTTGGGTGGAAAAGGAGTCCTGGTATCCGAACGATCAAATACTTTTCGCCTAGACTGCAGTACGTCAAATGCCAATCACGATCTCAATCCCTTAAACGAAACGTGGCAAGATTTCACCAATGTATCCAGCAATGAAGATCATAATGCTACTGATATAGCTAAGAATAATGATTCATGATGATTATAGCAATGATACTGATTATGATACTGATGATGGTGATAAGAAACAGCAATAATCGCAAATGATATCTATATCCCAATCATAATTATAATATATTATAATCATCATTTTATAATAATAATGATATCATAATAATGATATCACAATAACCATATCACTATAGTATTATGATATCCACTCTTCAGATCTCATGACATTTTCAGCTCCCAGCCATGGGTCGCACCAGGACCTCGAGCTCCTGGCGATGCGAAGGTCTGCAGGCTGGATATCCCAGAGATCTCAGGGCGAACTGCACATGTTCCAGGTTGGCCCAGCGAAGGTCATTGGGAATATGTATGTGTAGGGATTATATAGCATATACATCGTATACATATATATATATATATTTACCTATACATACATATATGTGTATGTGCATATATATATATACATACACTGTAAATATGTATATAATTTTCTATGATACATAGATCTGTCTATATACATATGTATACACACATAGATATATGTATGAGTGACAACACAGTTTAATATGAGAGCCCCAACATTGCAACCTTTAGGGCGGGTAACCGCCCCACTGGTCTCCTTTTATGAGGCGCCCTGGCGATCCAGACTTTATCGACAGAGGTGGGGATGTCTGATTTGCCTTGCAAGAACTTTGCATTGTGGCGATGTAACATATGGATATCATGGGAATTTAATGGGGATATCATGGGATATATAGTTGATATGATTTTTGGATGTGTCTGAAGCTGGGGTATATCGAACATGATGATTATCCAATGGATGGGATGTGGAACAGTATTTTCAGACAAACCTATCAACGATATCTTAGACATGTGGCAGAAGAACCCCATAGGAATGTTCCACTTGTTCTTGGCAATGCGGCAATGCTTTTAACCTAGCTTTACCAGCAATAGCCACGCTTTGGTTCCGTGAACGGACAAGACTGGCTAGCCATCAGCACCCGCTTTTTGTGTCCGACCTGTATTCTGCGCCCCCATGGAGGCCTATGTTGACATCTCGGAGATTGGTCAGATGAAACGAGTCTACAGGTGGGACAATACCGCGGATGAACAGAAATGGCATGAATCAGTACGCGAAATCATTCTGCAAATCCATATTTCATCTCTGTGAATCGAAAGGGAGGGGACAAAGTGTGCGTCAAATTTAGCGCAGAATGATGCATGATCGCATTTGCGTTTCAGCTATAAATCTGGGAGCGCTCGGAGCAGCACAAGAGAGAGACGCAGTCCTTTGGCGAACCATGCTTGAACATCAATCTGATTTGGTATGGTCGTTGCCAAAACTGCGTGCTTCAAGGACAGAATTGACAGAATTTCCAAATTTTGATGCAAAGCCCAAAATGTGGTAGTTATTCATGGCCCGCGATCGGCCGTCACATTGGCACTTGTCCTGGTACCTACAGTAGTGAAGTGGTTGACATGGTATAACGATCTAGTATTTGGAGAGCATGCGGGCATCTTGAAATGTTTGGAATCGAATACACAGAATCTATTCTTGTAGCCGGAGCAAATGCAAAAGCAGCACAGCAGTTTCCTGTCTAGGCCTGGTGAACGCATTTCTGCCGCCAATGACACGGAATTTGTTGCTCTGACAAGCGCAGGCCAGAGCCTGGGTGCAGTTGACATCCCAAAAACGGGTTGCTGCTGTGCGTGATTTCACATCATAACAATTCATAAGTCAGAATGTTGCCACCGTGGGTTTCGCACCTGAACACACTTGTTTCTTGGATTGTAGCAGTGCCATGGCCGCCAGACATCCTAATCTTGGATCCTTCAGCACTTCTTGCAGACACAGAGGTCGGGCGCTGGGGATTGGAGCTCCACACATTTGGCCTCTATGGATTGGTCCAGAAGGGTATCCCTAGATCCACTGGCCAATCATTCTCCCCAGTAAAATGACAGTTTGTTCTTTTTTTTCACCATTTTCAGAGACACATCTTGACATGACTGGTCTGACTGGTTCCTGCTGTATTTCCAAAAAAGAACCACATGAAGAACGGCAAACTCTGCCGAGGATTCTGTGGTGATCCCATCGCAGACGCGATCCCATCACGGCTTTGGCAGAGTCTTCAGCAGCTCGCCACGCTGGCCGTGTTGGGAACTGGTAGACACCAGGCTGAGTGAAAGTCAAAGCAGAGAAAAACATGAGTAGTGGATAGTAGTGGATGGAATCAAAGTGGCTGGAAATTGGTTTCCATGATTGGCCATGATGTTTATTTGGTGCACTATGGTGCACTTGGCGACCAATTGCAGAGTACCAGATCCGAAAATGCGAACCGCTTAGTAGCCAGTGGGATAGAACTCTACCCGCTCCCCTGTGCTGAACATGGTTAAGCAATCAATGGTGTATGACCACTCCAAAAACAGGGCTATATATATCGAGCAACGACTTTGCAGAAAAAATGGACCATGAACCCGTGCTTGCCTCGTGTATCCGTATTTTTGTTGAGACCCCAGTTTATCGTTATATCATGTTATATCGCCATTGTTTCTGGTTTACCAAGCCATTTATTGCTGCTCGAAATCCGCGTTTTGGTTGCAGCCTCAAGAGTCTAGTTAACTCACCCATCCAGATCATTCAGGTGGTCCAATCCAGAAATGTTTTGTCGTATATGTACCTCGATTTCCTGTTGCTTAGCCCCCTATTCCCGCTTGGGATCCCGCCATTCTTCAAGGCTCACCCGGACCACTGAGGCATCAAGGAGCTGTTCAGATTGGGCAAGCTGCTGCGTCGCATCGAGGCTGCAGAATTGGTTTTGTTTGGACGAGCAGAAACAGAAGTCGGAAGGTTTCCAACAGAACTCACCAAAACTGCGGCTTGGTGGCTTTCAATTTTTGGATTCCATGAAAGCAGCTGCTCTTTCAAACAGCACTGAAAGCGTCAGCCGCGAGTTGTTAGGCCTTTGAGGGACTGGAGTGTCGCTCCCTGGTTGATGTGTGCCACAGTGCCTTACATTTTGAAACCGTTGATGTTGGGCAACACATTTGTCCGGGCGCCAAGTGTCTGACACACTGTGTCGTGAACAGCGCAACAGAGCTTGTGCCTTTGAAGTCCATGGCAAAATGTGGTTGCTTTTGCCAGAGATGCGCTTTCATTTTGGTGGATGAAAGATGAAGGAAGGAACCCAGCTGTATCTCATTTCTCCGCTTTGGCTCAGACCATTTAAGGCATCTTGGATTTGAAGCAGCCAAGTGAATTCTACTCTCAAACAGCCATCAGCAATAGCAGAGCATGAAGCACAGGGATGATGAATGCTGCATCCGCACCAGCTGTGTAGGTCAACTGACAATGGTAGCTGTTGCCTCACTGCGAGGTGGCAATCGTTCATGTCTTCAAACTTTCGATTAGCCGGGAGCTCCCCATCTACTAGCGTGATCTAGCAAGGGTGATGAAGGCATCATGTGCCTTGACGATCCTCGTCACACCCCGCTAACAGATGGGAATGGAAGATTAGTCGAGCACGTGGGTCGCACCGAAGTGCAGCTTCTTATGCTAATGGCAGCTACAGTGGAAACTGGGGATGTGCTCATGACAGTATTCTTGTGACCAACTGGGACAAACGATTATATACAACTTCACTTCTATGACAGGATGATGAAGCAAGTATTCTACTTTGACAGTCACAGCATAATAACTTTAATTACTTCATCAATGTAGCCCTTGTGGAAATTGGATTTGAATCGTGTACTCTTGGCAATGAACGACTTCAAATGCAGGAGGTCAGTCACAAAGCCCTGACGTGGGGAAATTGCAGCCCACCAAGTAGCGAAGACAACGTGTAGCAGTGTAGCATGCGCGGCTTATTTCACAAAGTGAAAGAGACCGCACTGGGTGTGCTTCTTTTAAGATTTTTAAGGAGCCTTGATGCAGCTTTGCTTCCGAGGGGCCCCAGCAATGGAAGGCTCTCTCTCTCTCTCTCTTGCTGGGGCGCCTCCAAAGCAATTGAATCAAATACTCACTGACATGCACCAAAATCAAATAGTAACCATGAGAGTTGCTATAGCTTGCTATAGCATGCTATAGCTATCTGCTATAGCTATCGGTTGCGAAGGCCATGGGACACTTAGGAGGGAGCCCTTTCCAATCCTTTCCACATGGCTTCCACATGGCTTCAGTGCTGAGGCCGTGAAGGACAAGAGGCCACTGGATTCTTCGAGATCCTTGGAGGTTGGTGATCAGCGGATCAGCGGAAAATGGGCATCAAAAGCCTACTCTGAATATTGGGGGTTCATGATGGTTCATGGATAATCACAGTAACTTTGATGAGTTTTGATGTACTTTGATCAAACATGACACTGCAGAACATCCGCAAAGCTTGTGGCCCATATCGTGCCCTTTTACGGGAGTTGTAGCATAGCCATTGGTCCGAAGTCTGGAACTGATTTCACCATCTAAAACGATGACGCAACGAGCACTGGACACCAGCAATCCTGGGCCAACCAGCCACCATGGCCTGGGCATGGGTGATCAGGCACAGCTTCCTCATCTTCAAATGGTGCCTTTCTCTTTCAGCTTCGGGAGGGCAGTGCAGTTGGAGAAGACGTTTTGTTAGAGCAGGACGCAGCAAAAAGGTTGCAGCATCATAGACAAGTTTGCCTTGGCAGCACAGCCTATTGCTCTTGGAAGTCCAAAACCCTTGAAAATCCATTGAATGTCCCAAGTCATTTTCCCCAATGTGGTGGTTGCAGGAGAGGATCTTATAGAACTTTGGAGTTTTGACGCATGGGGCCAGGTGATGCAGACATGCGGCAACACTTTGTGACAGGCATAAGACATGGTCTACCTCAATCCAATCATAGTTTCACAGAATGCGATCTTTAATAAATTCTGATATGTACATGTGTAAACAGTATGTATATATATATATATAGATAGATAGATAGATAGATAGATAGATAGATAAGATAAGATAAGATAAGATTAGAGTAGAGAGTAGAGTAGACTAGATTAGATAGATAGATAGATAGATAGATTGGCAATGAATATAATATATGAATATACATACATACATACATACATACATACATACATACATACATACATACATACATACATACATACAGACACACACACACATACATACATACATACATACAGACACACACACACACACATACACACATACATACATACATACATACATACATACAGACAGACAGACAGACAGACAGACAGACATACATACATACATACATACATGAACAAACCGCGAATCAGAAACTTACCGCGAATCAGAAACAAAGAATCAGAAACTAAAAGCCGCGAATCAGAAACTAAAATCCGCGAATCAGAAACCAAAATCCTGCGAATCAGAAACCAAAAATCCCGCGAATCAGATACTAAAATGCACGAATCCGAAACAAAACTCCGCGAATCAGAAACTGAGAATCAGAAACTAAAAACTGCGAATCAGAAACTAAAATCCCGCGAATCAGAAACCAAACTCC
>Ga0126342_10011964_pt1 | contig 15486 bp, 15 predicted proteins | sample Cyp1metagenome_FD_92528 | JGI IMG/M metagenome (GOLD analysis project Ga0126342, IMG submission 92528) | Coral microbial communities from Lord Howe Island, Old Settlement Bay, Australia - Cyphastrea 1 metagenome | ecosystem: Host-associated > Invertebrates > Cnidaria > Coral ...
AACCGTGTTTCTATGGTGAATCGAATGGACGTTTTTGAAAAAAAATGGTGCTTTGAAACAACCATGGACAGCTCCATAAAATATGGGAATGCCGAAAATCCTTCTGAAAATCCTGGTTTTCGGATGGGATCTATCCATTTGGGCTTAAAATCATTGGGCAAAACGGCTGGATCACCATCACTGGCAGTGTTCGTCTAATGAGACGATAAAAAAGACATTTCCAAAGAATTATCCTCTGGTAATTTGTTACATAGCTATTGAACATGGCCATAGAAATAGTGAGTTTTCCCATTAAAAATGGTGATTTTCCATAGTTTTTTGTATGTTTACCAGAGGGTATGGATTTTCAAAAAAGATGGAGGTGAAACCTAAAATGGGGGTACCCCCAAAACATCCAGTCGTCATGGATGACCATTGAAATGTATTGAACCCCCATGGTGACTTGGGCATCCCGCATTTCATGAAACGCACAAATGGAGGTTTCCATAAATTGACCATATTAACCATATTAACCAAAGCATCATTGGCCATCATTAACCATTGTTAACCATACATATAGGAATTATTACCACATTATTAACCATTGTTAACCATACATATAGGAATTATTACCACATTATGAACCATTGTTAACCATTAGTAGCCATTATTAACCATGGAAATCCCATTAAAATCCAATTAAAATCCCATTAAAATCCCATTATTAACACATCTACCCAATCAGCTAACAGAATCATTCTCACACATCTTTTTAGACCATCCTTCTGAAGATACTTGATCCTGATAGCAGGGTCAAGCGAGTTGGCATCCGTTTGCTGCGAGATCTGATCCTCTGCTTCAAACGGATTGAATAGCAAGAATAGTCATATCCTATTAAAATCACTAAGATCACTATAACATATCTCCTGTATATATAATGTATATATATATATATGAGCAGGATTAGGATTGTAATATAGTGATTTAATTGGATATTGCTAGTATGAATGGAGGTCTAATGAGATATTAATAGGATATACCTTCCGGTGTCATCAAACGTAGCTGGACAATTCCCGAACTAGCCATGGAGGTTATTTATCGCTGGGAGAATCCCTATAAATGTTGTGGATTTTGAATTGCCATGTTTGATTACCAGAGGGTATGTGTGTACATATAGGTACGTGCATATATCTATATATACATACCCTCTGGTAGAGTAACATAGCTGTGGAAAATCACCATCTTTAAAAACGGTAAATCAACGAACTAAATGTGCCATTTTCAATAGCTATGTTTAATTACCAGAGAGTATATATGTTATACACCCTATACTCAGAAAGATACAGGGGGGCATCCCGCGAATAGTTCCAACATCCAAGGTCTATTTCTATTAACCAGCTAAGAAAAACTTTTTTTTTTGCAGGGGCCCGTATAAGACGGGAAAGCCATGGTTCACTTCAAATGCATGAGTCCTGCATGAGGGATATCTCTGGTGCAAAAAAAATCCACAACTCAGCAACAAAAATCACATACTTTTGCGTTGTCTGATTGAACATGGGATATATTATTTCAATAGGAATTCCAGGATCCTAAAATGGAGGTACGTTAGTACCATATAAGGCCATATTTTCTGGTGATATTCCCTTACATAGGCGTGAAAAATAGGCCAAACATATATGGAATCGGTACCTCCAATTTAGGATCCTGAGTCATGGCCATTGATGGGAAACTGATTCCCTGTCAAGCTATGGGGATTTGGGGGTGCAGTTCCACTTAAATTTTTGTGGCTAAAAGCCATCATCACCAGGAGTTTTTTGGTGGGCTCATATCCCAACTTGATGGTATAGTAAACTTATAGTAATTGATGGTATAGTAAAGCTTACCAACTTATATATTTTCTAATTTAGTTTAGAGAGGTTATTTCTAAATCATCGTCATGTAGAACCCAACTTCTCCCACATTTTCCAGGGCAAAACTCTCCCAGTTTTATGGGCCCCCAACAGCCACCCTGGAGGAAATATATGGCCGAGCTGCTGAATATCACACGAGGTGGGGCTCCTGGGGCTCCTGGGGCTCCTGGGGCTCCTGGGTGATGAATGTTCTGGATCTGTGGACTCAATTTTTGGTGGTTTGATTGGTTAGTGTTGTTAAATATGGGTTAACTATGGGGGAAATATGGTGAAATACATATATATACATATATATATATATATAACCCATATATATATATATATGTGTGGGTTAAATATATGGTTAAATAGTGTTTCATCATCTGATTATGAATTAGTACTAACAATTGTGAATGGAATAGCAATAGCAATCTTCAACCCAGGATGAATAAACTAGCTGTTGTAGCAGATAGGGAAGTCCCTTTTTGAATAAGAATTTGTCACCGAACGGTGGCGGTAATCAAGGGGAATGTTGAATCCCTGGCAGCCACCATGATACACCATGCTTCGTCGCTCCGTTGATGTGGTGAGATTGCTGCTGAATCAACCCAACCTATGGGAGGCCACACATGTTTCGAGGTTGTTAACCACCATCAACGTCGTTTTTTTTTGGGTCAAGATTAAACATCATTCAACCACCATTTTCATCATCCAGTTTGTGATCAATCTCCATTAAAAAATGGCTAACAATAAAACAACTGGACTGATACTTTAGTACTTCAATCTTGTGTTGTAAATGGGGATATATATATATAACCTATAAACCTAACCAGTTCTAAAAAGGGGAAAGGGTCTCATTGAAGAGTGGGCATGATTTAACGAACCATAGTTCGGGTTTTACACACACACGAATAGGGGATACGATCCAGCGATTTTAGCATAGCAATGGAAAATCGAGCATTTAGTTCGACGATGATCCCGTATATTTCCGACAAACAAATAGAATGGTTCACTGCCATTTCACTTGTTGCTACTGGATCTTATCCCATTTTGTTCGATGATTATCCTGTATGTTTTCCCATTACACGTAGTGTAACCCCCCCACATTCATATTTTCATGGCTTTAAGCAACATTAGCCATTAGCCAACATTCATATTTTCCCATCACATGTAGTAACCCATCTATTAAACATCCCATATTATCTTTTCCACATGTTCATTAGATTTTCCCAGATTGTCCCTAGACTTTCCCTAGATTTTCCCATTTTTTTGTAGATTTTCCCAGCTTTTCCCATGACAAAAGTCATCGAAATTGCCGGAGCCAGGCTTGGATGGCATCGCACCGGAACGTGCCGTGTATCCCTTGACCTTCCACGATGCCAGGAGCGTCAGCTCGGATCGGTTGACCACGTTTTTCGAAGCAAAGTGGGTTTTTGCTTCCGGGAGAATGGCTGATTTCCAGGTCCTTGTTTTATTTTTTTGGGATTTATGGTGATTTATGGCTGGTGGTTTCAAACATGACTGAATTTTTTTCCATCATATATGCGAATTTCATCATCCCAACTGACGAATTCCATCATTTTTCAGAGGGGTTGAAACAAACCACCAACCAGATGGTGATTTATGACTTTGATTGGTGCCACCTGAATTTCGACATGTCTGGGCAAAGCAAGTCATTTTTTGGTTCTGGAAGATGGTGCAGCTCATTAAGCTTAGAAGACTGGTGATAGTTTTACAGTGATGTTTGGCTCAGGGATAGATTCATCACTTCCATTTCACATACCCTCCGGTAATTTAACATAGCTATTGAAAATGGCCATAGAAATAGTTCGTTGATTTACCCAGCTATAAAATGGTGATTTTTCATGATTTTTCCATAGTTATGTAAACGTTTACGGTATTTCACCCAAATATCCGACAGAACCAATCCATGGAATCAGGTCGTGAACAGAACGGTGTTCCAAACCTCGGAAATCCGGTGTTCCGGTGTCTGTTCCCCAGAGTCCTTCTAAAATTAGCGACTGCCCAATTTGTTCAATTTTTTTTCACTTTCTCCAATACACGCATGGGTTACCCTGCAGCATTTTTGTTCGTCCTATTTTTTGCACCTTTTCTTCGAACACGGTTTTTCAAAACCCAGCGTTGCGTCTCGGGCTTCGGGCACCAGGCATCTGGTCCCATCAAATCTCGCCGCAGTCTCGCAGAGATCAGGACTTACGAAGCGGATCGCTTCGTGCCGACCTACAAAAACGGCCTGGAGTTCCACCAACAGCAGAAGTTCCTCTTGGACGCTCAGCATTTTTTGGGTGTGGCCATGGCCTGGATTTTTGGAGAATTTTGGTGAGTTAAGATAGTTAAGCAACAAACATGGGAAATCATGGGAATATGTCGCCAGCAATACCCTCTGGTAAACTAACATAGCTATGGAAAATCACCATTTTCTAGCTGGGTAAATCCATTATAAATGGCCATTTTCAATAGCTATGTAACAAATTGCCAGAGGGTATATAATCCTTCTGCTTGGAGGATTATTTCAGAACTGGTTAAGCCTGGGACGATCAGATTCGTCCCAAAATGAAACTGGGAGAACTGTTGCCCCACTTGGTGTCACCGTTGTTGCACCACCAATTTCGATGGCAATTTCAATCGGGAAAATGATGAGAGAAGCCTGGAGAAGCCTGGTAGCTTCATGGCTTTTTCATGGCCTGGAAAACTCCCCAGCTATAGTTTCATGATGAATACCCACTGCAACGGAGGTTTTCTGTCTAAGCAGCTTAGATCACAGGCTATCTCCTGGTGTTTTTCCGATATTTTCTTGTTGATGTGGATAGCAGAGGATTCACATCCCCCTTTGTAGGCGAAGGTGTTCACCCATTTTGATTGCGGAACATGTTCCCCAAACTCAAGCCATGGAACCCATATTTAATGACACCCAAGTTGCCCAAGTGCGGAAAATCACCTTGAGCCCTTGAATCTGTGGTTTCATGTGCAATTTGGGGGTGGGGGGTTCCATGTTGAATCTCATGGTTCAATTTCCTTTGGCTTGTGCCAATTGTTGGTTAGGTAAACCTGGGATGTTTTCGTCCAACTTTGCCTGCTATTTTCAGGGGCCCTTGGCTAAGATTGGCCAACTGTTTTTGTTGAAGTTTTGTTGGTCAAATCCACCATAGCAAACTGCTATAACTTTCGTTTATGGTAGATCCCCAATAATCCATTCATATTCCCATCCCCGTTATATTTCTCTATTGTACTTCCTAAATTCCATCAGTATATCCCATCATATCCCCATCAATTTTCCATGTTTCATGGTCCGCGAGGCATGGCCCCACGGCATGGCGGTACGGCTCTTTGTTTCTGGGACTTCTCATCCTGGGGTATCAGGGATTTTCCCATGAGGCTAATATCCCATGCAAGCCAAGAATCTCTTGAATATCTATGGGAAAATCAATATTGCGCAAGAATATCTATGGGTATTTTCATACAATCCATATATTTTATATGTTTTTTAATGGGAAAATCATGGAATATCCCATGCAAGCCATGTTTGATTGAGGGGGTCATGGGAAGATGAATGTCCATGGAAGCCATGACCCAGAAAAAGTTCGATGATTTACCTGATTGAAAATGAATGAACATGATGATTTTCCCTAGCAAACTGTTAAAATTACCAGAGGGTAAAGGAAATCAAGGCATACTGTTTAAGATGGATATTGCACGTATCTAGGATGAACATATTTTTCAGCAAGAAAATCAAAGATATCAGCAAACACATCACGGATTGAATGAAGCTACCCTCTGGTAAACTAGCATAGCAATGGAACATCACCATTTTTAATGGGAAAATCCACTATAAAGGGCCATTTTCAATAGCTATGTTAAATTACCAGAGGGTAGCAATAGACAGAACATGGATATCCAAATGAGGCAGCCAGGATTTTTCACAACATGCGCACCCGTGGACATTTCACCAGCAATGTGACTGTTCTCCAGGGATATAAATAAGGGAGATACAGGGCCGATTGCAGGTCAATGACAATCTGGGTCCGTCTGAAAATAGGGACAATTCCAGCATGGTAATGAATGGTGGATTTTCGGGGTATTCTTCTCAGACAAACCCGACAAATGATAGTGCTTATTAGTGCTTAGTTTCCTGGTTGGTGCTTTGAAACATGACTTTTATTTTTCCATATATATATATATATTGGGAATGTCATCATCCCAACTGACTTTAACTTCATCATTTTTCAGAGGGGTTTTTCATGGGGTAGGTATACCACTAAGCAGTCATGATTAGTCTCAACGAATTGGCCTGTGAATTCACGAAATTCCCCAACCTGTATGGTTCCAAAAAGGTGAGACCCCCAGGTATGTTTGTTGGTTTATAGTACCCATGAATCCATGAACTACAAATATCAGCCACATGAAGCCTAGTGAAATTGGAGACAAAATTGCAGTAACTCAACTATAGCCTATAGCTATTCCAAACTATCCGTATAGATCTCATGTCCTTTCTATGAAACGCATTTCCAACAAAAGAGGAGAATCATTCGTTGTAAACTAACTTAGCCATTCCATCGCTGACAGATCATCAAGAGCAACCTTTAGTTCTACCCTCCGGTAAACTAACGTTTGACGATGGGAAAATCACCATGTTTCATGGGTAAATTAACAAACTAAAACTAAATGGCCATGTTCAATAGCAAACAGTTCGTAAAACCAGATGGTATCCCATTCAGCCGTTCACGTTTATTCTATAGCTTATAACGGAAGAAAGATATGATATATATATATATATTAATTGATATTATGATAGTTATTATCCCAATAAAGTCCCCATACCCTCTGGTGAACTAACATAGCAATAGAAAATCACCATTTTCTAGCTGGGAAAATCCACTATTTCTATGGCCATTTTCAATAGCAAACTGTTAGTTCACTATATGTATATCATAATATCCCTATTACGATATTATGAGATTTATTTCCCTCCTGCTCTCGTTTTCCATTCAGCCATCCATGGCTAAGGCAGGCTACACCTTCACCAACATGGACGCTGGTCCTCCCGGGAACTGCGGCAATGGACAGCACCTCGCGTTGCGGTTTTTACGGAGAACTGGCGGATTTGATGCTGATTCCTTGGGATTTAATGGTGATTTAATGGTGATTTAATGGTGATTTAATGGTGATTTAATGGTGATTTAATGGGATTTAGGATGATTTATGGATGATTTAATGGATGATTTATGGAGATTTATGCTGATTTTATGCTGATTTATGGGGATTTATGCTGATTTTATGCTGATTTTATGCTGATTTATGGGGATTTCACATGGAGATGTACCTTTGGATCTTAGATGATCTTAGATGAAGATGTATGTACAATGTATGTCTTTATTGGATCACAACTTGGGTTTTTCTTTTGAAGATGTTTTTGGATTGATTTTGCTTCCAAACGTTGCAGCTTATGTCTAGGATTTACCCCCCAAACTTGGGGCGCAGTGGGAGCACACAAAATGCGACAGCTTATGGGACGGGCTTAAATAAACAGTGACGACGAGGAGGAGGAGGAGGATGAGGATGATGAGGATGATGATGATGTTGATGATGTTGATCAACAACAACAGCAGCAACAACAGCAACAACAGCAACAACAGCAACAACAGCAACAACAGGAACAACAGCAACAACAGGAACAACAACAACTAGACACAACAGCAACAACAGGAACAACAACAACAACAACAACAACAAGACACAACAACAACGGGACACAACAACAACAACAAGACACCACCACCACCACCACCACCACCACAACAACAACAACAACAACAACAACAAGATACACACACACAACAACAAGACACACCCACAACAAGACACAACAACAACAAGACACAACAACAAGACACAACAACAGGAACAACAGGAACAGGAACAACAGGAACAACAGGAACAACCGGAACAACAGGAACAACAGGAACAACAAAAACATCTGGGTTTTCACATGTTTTCACCATGATCGAGGTGCCAACCGTATCCCGTGTACCTCTTTGAAGACGAAGAACCTAGGCGAGGGCACATGAAGCGGGCGTTGCCGCCATCGAAACCTTCGATGGCCGGGTCATAAAATGTACATGTTCCTTTTGTAATGCTAACATGGGGGTGTCCGAAAATGGCGTATACCCATAAAATTGCCAGTTCATAGGGAAAATTGATGATGTAAAACGGGATTGAAGGGTACCTTATTTTCAGCCCAAATGTTATCATAATTAAGCACAAAATGGTTTTGAATGGATCATTTTTTTTGGATATCTCATGGTGTTGCCCGAAATTGAGAATTGACACACAATTTTTCCGGAGTTTCAACACGAGAACGTGATTTCAACCATGCAGTGGAACTGGGTATTTCACACAAACCCATATCCGACCCATCCAAAATTTGATTTGTGGTACACCCAATTTGTTTGGGAACAAACACAGGCAAACTCATAATTTTTTTTGGCGATGAGTCAGAAAAAATCTGGGACAGTATGAGAAGATTAGTATTTTCCAATGTCGTTCGTGTTCTTATTGCTTAAGATCATATTTCATCCCGAAAATCCCGAAAACGATGAAAAAGGCCCTAGGAGCATGGAAGCAGCCACCCTTGGCTTGGCTTGGCAGGGTTTCCTATATGGGGATGGGTCAAAAGCTATCAATTTTAGGTGGGAGGAACATCTATTTACAGTACCAACTATTTTGAGGTGAACTTAAAAGGGGTACAAGGTAACTTGACTCATAGCCATAATATATACATATGTATAACCAGGAGTTCATAAATATGTAATATATAACTAGGCCTATGGAATATTGTAATATGGCTATGGTATAACCAGTATTATATGACCAGTAGGTTTCAATCCTCAGAATCTGCCAATTGGTATTTTCATCAGAGTGCTCAACTACTCACTGCATTTTATCCTCATTATATACCCTCTGGTTATTTAACGTAGCCATGGAACATCCATGATAAATGGAGGTTTTAATGGGAAAAAACATCTATAAATGGATAGTTTTCCGCTACGTTCTTGTAAAATCACTGTCAATGATTTTGCCGCTGTTCTGCTGTTGAACATGGCGACAAGACTCACTCAAGGTTCTTGAGAACACTCGTTTGTAGTTGCTGGTTGGTGGTTTCAAACATGACTTTTATTTTTCCATAAGATATGGGAATGTCATCATCCCAAGTGACGCACTCATATTTTTCAAGATGGTTAAAACCACCAACCAGCTTGTCAAATCTTCAGCTTTGGTTCTGGCAGAAGATCTGGAGATTTTTGCGACAGTTGTGACGTCGCTTCAGCTTCACACCAGCTTCACACCATAGATCCAGAATAGGACAGTATACCCCTTCCATTTATTGGAAACAGTTCCATGAATGTTGGGGCAAATCTATCTCTTTGCATTTTAAGTACATCTCTATAAAGTCACTAGTTTAGTACTACTGGACTTGTTGCGTTTTTGGGGCCCAGTCATGGGGGGCCCAGTCATGGGGGGCCCAGTCATGGGGGGCCCAGTCATGTTAGGGGGATGGGGTTCAAAGTCTTCCTGATGTTCAACGACCGAGAAGAATTGGATGGAGAATTGGCTGGCCGTTGAGCATTGCCATATCATCTGCAAGGTTTTTAGCCGTTTGTATGTGTTGATTGAATTCTTGAGTTTTTTTTTTCGATGGAGGTGTCCTCTTAGAGCCTCCCAAAAGGTCTTGCAGGGCCGAGGTTTCTAGCTGGGCGGACCAGAAGAATCCCCCATTTGATACCCTCTGGTTATGACTAACAGTTCGCCATGGAACATGGCCCTAATCGTGAAATAAATACATGGTTTACCGAACTGAATAGCCATGGTGGATCTTTCCAGTTGGCTATGCAACAAATATTTCACTCGAATCCCATCCCACGGCCAGGATCGGGGGTTTTTGGACCAAATATATCGCGATTTAGAGATGGGATTTTAATGGTGATTTATGGGATTTAATACGATTTAATATATAAATCACCATTATATAAAACCATTAAATCACCATTAAATCACCATAGAAATCCCATTCCCTTACCATTCGTGTCCCAAAAGTGTCCGCACATGTGGTTTTTTTGTCAGAAAATCCACATGGCTATGGGTCAAGTCATTGGGTACTCCAATCATTGGATGGTACCCCAGATTTTGAATACGTTTTTTCTATGTTTAAATGTGACCCATACCCAGCAGTACGACTCCATGTTCATGATGACCATCGAAATCTCATTCATTTTTTTCACCATCCAATTGGGGGAATCTAACCCAGTCATCCCAACCTCCAGTGGCAGGTGTATGCCGACACCGACTCAGTCCCCCTTGTCGGAGCAGGACGCCGGGGACGCCATAGGGCCATGACGCCATGGGGCGTCAAAAACCATGGGACTTTCCCCATGGAAACATGGTGGATTTTGGTGGATTTTTGTTGGGCAAAACCTTGAATCATTGAAGTAGGATGGGTGAAATGAGATAATTTTGAGCAAATGAAGGAATTCAACATCCACCCAGAAGTACCAGCCAGCAAAAAAACATGTTTTATGCTGTGGGGACATGGTGGATCGCGTGCAGGGATGAATCATAAGCACCAACTATTTGACTTCGACTGTCCAGGGTACTGTACCTAGATTTTTACACATACCCGCTAGCTGGGAAATCCCCTTTAAGGAGGTTTATAGCTGGGAAAATCATCTATAAATGGGAGATTTGCCTCATAAATGGAGGCTTTATGGTAAACACTGGCGCGTTTTCCGGCACATTTTCCCGCAAATGATTCCATTCCAATATCTGCCCAGACGGCAAGGAGAAAACGTACGAAGGCTATGTGTCTCGTCATTTCTGGGATGACTATGAGACTGGGTTTCATGGTGGAGACATGGCGGATAAAAATGGGATCCACCATGGGATTTCATGGACTTTTTCATGGGATAGAACCAACAAACACCTGAAATTGGATATGCTGCGCAGGTGATTTGTGTATTTTCCTATGGTAAATCCACCCAATTATGGGAATTCATAAGGGTTTTCTGGAAACATCTGAAGGAAAACCAGTCAACGGTACTGTTTCAGAGGAACCCCCCATCAAAATCGGGAATGTTCGCCCCAAAACTCAAAGTTCATAGCGGATACCCTCCTGCAATTCCAAAAATGATGTGAAAAAGAGAGGTTTTTCCCCGATTGTCTTCCAACTTCCAACACGGTTTTCTACATTGATCTGTGATATTCCGATTGGGTTTCCGGGGTTTTTCCCATGGTTTTCCACATCTTTTGGTGGAAAATTGCAGTGGGTGACCTTGAATTCCTGAGCTGGCGAGCTTTGTTCTGTGATTAAAACATGATAAATTCCACTCTTTCTCCCCCTAAAACATCGTTAAAACAAGATCTTTCTTCCTAAGATATGCTTAAATCTTAAATCATCTTAAATCCACCATTTTTCTGAAATCTGATTAACATCCACCCCCTTTTTTCCTCCAAAACAAAGCCACCTGTTTCTCTCGTTGCGTTGGCGCCCGCGGGCGCAGCGCTCAGGTCTGCGAGCATCGCTGGGAAGGGGTGGGCGGCTTGGTGAACTTTCGACAGGCGGGGTGTCGGTGACGTCAGCAGATTTTTCCATAGACACTAGTGATCTACCCTCTGGTAATTTAACATAGCTATTGAAAATGACCATTTATAGTGGATTTTCCCATTAAAAAATGGTGATTTTCCATAGCTATGTTAGTTTACCAGAGGGTAATCATGGTGATTAAATATGTATACTGTATAATGGTGATATATATATATATATGATAATGATAATGGTGTTAATATGATTACAATGGATATATATATAATAGTGATAATAGTGTTCAACAGTGATGATAAATTATATATGTTTACTGGTGATAAGTGTAATAATTATGAACGTGTCACTAGTGATAGTAATAATGATGATGATAATAGTGATACAATAGGGATACTTCCAAATCATCCAAGTCGCTAGGCCATTTTAGTATTGACACCCACGAAGCTTGGGATTTTATCCCATCAAATCCCTCATTTTTTTTTTAGAAACTTCCATGTGATGATCATAACCCCATGATAGTCATGTGAACTGATGTATTTATTGAGAATAATAGTGGTAATGATAATGATTAAACAATAGTGATAGTCAGAATATGATGATCATTTAAGACAGATCATAATAATCATGATGACAATGGCGATAATTATAATCAGATCATCATCATGATTCTGATTGGATTATCACTATTATTGTTACTAAATAATTAATCACATTTGATTGGTTATTGTAAGGAGTTGTACTACCTGGTTATTGGGGAGTATGATAGCCTATCTTTTGGATACCTATCAAGCACCTAGTATAATGAGATGAGATAGGGGTACTAGACAATTATCACTGTACATGAATATATGAATATTAGGGTAATATATCTATATCTATATATCTATGTCTCTCTCTCTCTATATATATATACATATACATGTACATAGCCGTCGCTTCAAGAATTGATACCTATGACTCAACTATAGAGCGCTGGCAAGGAAAACCTTCTTGGAAGGGAAAAAACCTTGCTTAAGTATGTATATGCATTCTAAAACCTCGGGGTATCTAGTGATCCCTCTAATATCACATCCCAAATGAATGGTTTTTATCCGATATTTTTTCAGTGGGCTAAACCATTGGGGTGTTCACGATGACTACAGTAATGCACATCCAGCTGATCATCCAAGTAGAACACCAAACAAAAAAACACCATCGCCATTGGGCTTGTGAGAAAATCGGGTACCTCAACATCTCATTGTTACCCTCTGGTAAATTAACAGTTGGACCCTGAAAATCACCATTTTTTAGAGGAAACTAATCTTCCAACCTCTATCTACCAGGGTCTATGTTAATTTACTGGAGGATACCTCATGTTTTTACATACGAATTGATGGTGGAAGGCTTGAAAACCCACCATGAATTTGTCGATCATTTTCCTAGGGAAACGTCGTGGGAGGATTTTATGAAGGCCACCACCTAGGTGGGATCAAGGATGCTTCAAAAGCCAAGGAAAATTGGGTTTATTGCCATTTTTTCGGCCAATAGATTCAATCGATTTTAGCCAGTTTACCACTGATCCCCATGAATCACTGAAGATTTCAGCATCAAACTCTGGGATTTTGACCATGAAACCTGCGAGATGGAAAGGCATGTCGTGGGCTGCCCATCAGTGCTCGATGGTCGTCGCAAGACAGTTCCTTGCGACGAAATGCGTGCGGAATCGCTGGAGAATCTGAAGTGGATCCATCTATTGTCATTTGATGATTTTCATGTAACTATAGATATACTGTAATAGCTATTGATAGATGTTTTTGTAGTTGTTTTTTTGTAACTATAGATAATATGTATCACCACTTCTATTGACATTATGCTATAATAACTCTTGTAACTATCATCATTATGAGTATATAGTAATCTGGGCTTACAAAAACCACCTCGCGTCGCGACCGAGCCCTGGAATGATTGGAATGATGGTAACTCTCGCATTTTCTGGGCCCAGAATGGCAGCTTTGTGAATTCTTGTCATTTGCCCCGAATATAAAAAATATGGCAGGTTTGGGAAACCATTAATCAACTATTCTAATTATGGCAGGTTTGTAATCCCTTCCAGTTGATATTTCGCTGAAAAACCCGTGGGGTTTTGGATTTCATGGTGAACATCATCCCAACCAAAATGATCATCATCCCCAAACCGATATTTTTCACACCCCGAAAAACAAAAAAAACAGATGGTGGAAGGGGATGGGATCGCCAGTCTGGCGCTTAAATGTGATGTTTTTTTTTTTTTAAATATGGTATAATGGGATATATATATATATATCTATGTAAATGGGGTGTAATCCCAAAAAATACCATAGTGATTGGCATATTCAGAAAGCATATGATATTCATGGTTTATATGATATGTTTGGCTTACACCCCACTGATGGTATAAATGGCATATGAGTGGGGTGGTGAGCCATTTGGCATTGGAAATACGGATGATTTCGCCAGGAAATTTCGGTTTGATTTTCGCCACTGAAGATATAATGGATCAATCGATCCATGGATCAATAGATCAATGAATCAAATGGGTACAGGTCAAAATTGGGTACCCAAACAATTAGATGCTTAATAGTAATCATATACTAAATCTGTGGTCCCATAGGGCTTAGATTTTGACCCATCCCCAAATCAATGACTCAGACAATCAGTCAATCCATCCATCTCTCTCTCTCTCTCTTTCTGTCCTTTTGCTAAGGCAATGCAGACTTGGGGCACTTTGCCGTCCGCTTGACTGATGGACAGCAGCAGTGCTTTGTAGCCCTGGCCACTTGGTGAAATCTTGAACCAGCAACAGGATGACCCAGCCGAGGCAAATTGAGGCAACACAGATATGGGTTTAACCACTGGTAAACATACAAAAAACGACGGAAAATCACCATTTTAAATGGGAAAACTCACTATCAATGGCCATTTTCAATAGCTATGTAACAAATTACCAGAGGGGAACCGCTAACATATTGGAATTTATAGAGACTGGTGCTGATTTTATCATGATTTATGGCAATTTTAATGTGAACTGGCAGTGAGTTTATGATGATTTACAGGGATTCATGGTGATGTTATCGTTTTTTTTTTTTTTGGTGATATAACCAACCAACATCATTTTGTTGGGGATGTTCCCCTTGGGAAGTTGCTGATGTCAATTTGGGCCAAGCCCTGGCGAACAACGGGAAGATCATCGACAGGGAATTTTCCAGAAAGCCATGTTTGATGATCAGAGGCTATGAGAATGAAAATGAAGAACCTGATGTTCTCTCCGATTTTCTCCTCCAAAAAACCATCTCTCATGAAGTCACATTCACTATAAATTTTCCCACACTTTCTTGGTTCAAAAAAAAGAGACTTTTCACCGTCACCGAATAACCAGCTCCAGTGAGATACCCGATCTTTACCTGGTAAACATACAAAAAGCAAAGTGGAAAGATCCACCATTTTGAATAGGTCAACTAACTATAAATGGGCAAGAGGGTATCTAATTTACTATGGTTATATTACCAATAGAATGGATATTTGGATATATTGCCATGGATAAATGGGGTATTTTCAATAGCTATGTCACAAATTACACGAGGGTAGTGTTTAATGCCATCTACTTGCCCATATCTCTGGTGTATCTCACCCTCCCCAATAAGAAATGCCATGGTACCGGTGGCCTCGGGGTAAATCATCCATAAATGGGCCATTACCCAGAGCTATGTTTGATCTCAAGCCCTTGCTGATGGTCACATCTCTTGAGCCATGCTGGTGGAAATAAATAGCTCGGACACCCAAAAAGATGTTGAACAGTGAGTTATCATGATTTGGCAAGATTTTGCTGTTCTAACTTGAGAGTTGCTATATATATATATTTGGCATTGTGATTGGCGAGGAGCCAAGTCACCCTGGTAGCTGGCAATTTCCCAAATTGCAAGGAATCAAATGGATAGATGGTCCAACCTTCTATGTAATATTCAACCAGACAAAGTAGTGGGTCCCTGC
>Ga0126342_10011965_pt1 | contig 15486 bp, 14 predicted proteins | sample Cyp1metagenome_FD_92528 | JGI IMG/M metagenome (GOLD analysis project Ga0126342, IMG submission 92528) | Coral microbial communities from Lord Howe Island, Old Settlement Bay, Australia - Cyphastrea 1 metagenome | ecosystem: Host-associated > Invertebrates > Cnidaria > Coral ...
TAACTACGATTTGACGTTTTTATCACGTTTTTACAAAACCTTGCAAATACCATGATTTGGTGAACCAAGCATCATGAAAAATCAATGAATTACCCCGGGTCGCTAACCGCGCCGTAGCCTTGTTTAAGCAAGGGAAATCCCGCATATTTCGTAATCCAGTGCAAGGCCCTTGATTGGGCTGTTGCAACGCCAAGGGCACTTCTCTGGGATGAGACTTGCAAAAAATCTGCCAACAACACCGTGGGTGGATGATATGGGCTGGCATCATGTAGCAGGCAAAAGTCAACCCAATGGTTCCAACATCGGAAGTAGGCCGCCAATGTAGATGGGGCGAATTTCGCAATGACCCGGGAGCGGTGAACTGCATCGCTAGGACTGTCGCGTGTAGCCTTCACCAAGTCGCTAGCATCACCGGCTGTCTCGAGCAAGTGCAACCATTCTTGGTGATGTTGCTCTTTTAATTGTTGGTGAAGAGCTAGCATCGTTGTAGAATCAGATGTTGTAGCTCTGACCAAACTATGAGGGAGGTATGAGAGGTGTTACCTGGCGATCCAAAACTGCAGTCAGCGGAATGCCCCTGGCTATTGCAGCTGAGGGCTTTCTTAGCAAAGGAACACACAACTGGTTGTGGCGATTTTTAACGGTATTGGATGCAGTATTGGAACGATCAGGTTTATCTGACGTGGATTTGTTGCTTCCTCTGGTTGATGACCAGGGCCCAGTGTATCCGTTAGTTCCCATGGACTACGCAACAGCATTATTTTACCTCCGTAAGTTCCTGGGCTGTCCGTGGCGACAGAGGTCCGATCCATTGCAGGACTTGAAGTTGAACTTCACACTGCATTCACTCAAAGCCACCTTATTGTCATGGGGTCCACAACTGCATGAGAAAGTTACACCGGAGCAACGGCTATCACAAGGCCACCATTCAGATCCAAACAGCAGTTTGGACACATACTCTCGTGATGTGGTATGGACTTCTCTGACCTACCAGCGTAAGATGATCCATGAGGTACAGAACGGATGGCGACCAGCCATTGCTCAGCATAGGGGCAGCCAAGCTCCTATGGTGGAACCTCTTGTGGTACTGGAGAAGTTTGTGAAGCCCCTCCAACCGTTTGATTTTCAATGGTTCAATTTCAATGCAGCAGCGGAGACTATCTCTCCAGAAAAATTCGAATCCTCCGACGACAGCTCGGACAGTTCTTCCGATTCCTCTTCCGAAGAAGAGGTGGTGGAACCACAACCCAAGACCTCCAAAGTTGATCTTGGGCCCATGGAGATGGATGAGGTCCTGGTGGGACGATACCGTTCAGTGGTTCATGCACTGGTCAAGGCTGGCGATGATGAAGACTGGCGTCCTCGTTGGCAGGGACAGCCACTCAAACCGGCATGTGGACGCCAAGTGCGTGGAGTGGAGGCTAAAACTTGGATAGATTAGATACCTCCATGCCGTTTTGCCAGCATGCAGCGTGCAGGAAAGTTTGGCGTGCTTGCCAACTACTGCAAGGGTCTGGATAGATCCTATATCAGGCGGGTTTAAAAAATTGGTATTGCGCCTGTTTTTGTGGTTTTTCATGGGTCGGTGACCTCAATCTGCAAGTTTTATTTTTCCCCAAAGCTATGGGCTTTATTTTGGTGTGCGTTTCAAAAGGGGAGGATTCCCCTACATGTCATCGCGATTGACATGTGATTCAACCGTGAGTTGAACGGGTACTCTCGCAGTGAGTCCCAAACATGGCATACCTGTCATGTGCGTTTCATGCATGCCTGCATGAAGAAAGAAGTCATCCGCAGATGGCTCGAGTGCACCCGGTGGGGCACCTATCAGTAGTGCAACGCAATTGCACTAATTATTATGTAGTGCAACGCATTTGCACTGATTGTTATGTTTATGCAATACACTTATGCGTGTTTGTGCAATACCTTGCACAAGATTATCATAGTAGTGCAACGCATTTGCACTACCATATCACAATGGTGCAACGCAATTGCACCTTTTATCCATATCGTGCATCGCATTTGCACGAAGTTATCATTTATGTGCAAAGCATTTGCACTGGTTTGTCAAGATTGTGCAACGCAATTGCACAAGGTTATCATTTTTGTGCAACGCAATTGCACAAAGTATTTGGGGTCTTATTTTGTCATTTCATTTTCTTTTCATCCCCCAAAGTAAGGGCATCTTTTTGTATTTCTCACCGGGGGAGCGCTACAGCCTCTAGCCTTACGTTGCCATGGCGTCCGAGACCTTGGAGGATATCCTGACCAAGAGTGGGGTCGACTCCAACCTCACGAATGCCTTAATGATGGAAGGTTGGACGTGCCAAACGTTTCGCATGGCTGCAGCAGATTCCCAAGGTTTTGAAGATGTCCTTCACGAGTGGTCATCCTTCACATACTTTGTCAACATTTCAGAAGGCCTGTCTACGTACAGCTTTTCAATCTCTACAGCCTTTCCAGGGACCCACTTCCTCCACTCCTACGCCAGCGGTGACCACCAATCCAGCAGCAGGATCTTGGGTGGAGTCATTCCCCCCAAGTTGGAAAGTGGAGTCCTCTTGGCCATGAAGCAGAAGTTCATCTCCAACTATCCGTCCGAACTTATTCATGCAGATGTTTTTCCATCCACTCGCCTTGTGAGCTTGGTGCATGATCAGCTCACCAAGAAAACATGGAAATGGATCCCATGGAAGTATCGCATCTCCCTGACTAAGTCGGAAGAGATCTCCGGCAATCGAGCTCAGAAGATGCCTCGGTTGGATACTCTTGGCCTACACGCCCTATTACTCGATGATCCTCCTTCTTTGGACATCTCCAACAACTCCATGGGAGTCAATTCCATCCGCAACATGCTCGAAGTTCACGATCGAGCTATTGCCTTGTGCCAAGGCGCGCACCTGGCCAATCTCAAGGCTTATACCCACAAGTTCTTGGGCTTCTTGACAGCCAAATATGAGGGTGACCTCAGGAACCCTAGTATCTTAGAAGCTCAGTCTGCGGACCAGAAGGTTTGGACCGTAATTGCAGAACTTATGGAGAAGGGTTGGGCCATGGATGATTGCTTGCACGAGATGACCAATCTCCGTCACGACCTACCCAGTTTGCTACAACCACGTCCTCGAGCACTTCGCCTTCCGACGGCTCCTTCACCACAAGCATCCTCTCCGAGATCGGAGGGACCGAAAGGCAAAGGTCAGGGCAAGTCTAAGGGCAAACACAATGCGGGCAAATCCAAAGGCCGAACCCAATGGATCACCGAAATTCAAAAGGATGGGAACTTCAAGCAACTCTGCATGCGATTTCAGATGGGCCGCTGCCAGAATCCTACTTGTGGCTTCCAACATGTGTGTGCTTATCCTGTGGAGGGGAAAGCCTGTGGCAAGAATCATGGGGCGATGTCGCACTTTGCGACGCCTCACTGACTCCCTGAAGGGGATCCAGAAACAGTTTTCACCATGCATGACCAAAACATCGAGGCAGATCCTTTATTGACAGACCTCATGGACCTGGTGGACTCAGTTCAAAACTCGGTTCAACAGAATGCATCATGTCAACAGGGCCGTTCGCCCTCACCTCCACCGGAGACAAAGGAGCAGATCCACAATGGCGCTACTTTCCCATTGGGGGAAGATGGGCCTCCCTCAACTACAATTCCTTCATCTATTTCCACTTCGGCTTTGACTAATATTCCTGCGGGCAAGATTTTTTTGGATATTTGCTCTGGCGTTACACGACCGTTATCCATGGCTCTTCTTGATCAGGGACATCCAGTTCTTTCATTTGATATTTTATTGGATTCATCATTGGACCTCTTGGAAGAGGGTCCGTTTGAAGATTTATTACGGGTTGCAGCGAGTGGCAAGGTCGGTTATGGGGCAGCTAGTCCATCATGCTGCGAATACAGCCGACTCAAGCTTCGACAAGACAATGGTCCGAAAGCCCTCCGCTCTCCGGAACATCTATCCGGACTACCGAATCTCAATGCGTGGGAGCTTCAACGTGTTCAAGAAAGCTTTCTTATGCTATCACGCTGTGTTGAAGTTCTCACTTTGGTATTTCTTTCAGGTGGCCATGTTCATTTGGAGCAACCCTTGAATGCAATGTCCTGGCTAGAACCGGTCGTTCGACAATTTCTCCAACTGATTGGGGCCTATTGCATCAATATTGCGGCTTGCAACTATGGTTTGGATATTTATAAAGCGTGGATGTTTGCTTCCAGTTTTTCAGGACTTCGGGCATTGGGCGGTCTTTGTCATCACCCTCCTGATTCGCATGTACGACTTCAAGGTCTCCGAGATGATACAGGGGCTTATGCTAGTCGAGCTACAGCCCAGTATCCAACCCCATTGGCACAGAAATTTGCAGGCTTGGTGGGACCTTTGTTGGACAACTCCCCGGTGGACTTACATTGGTCCTCATTGAATCATCTAATGCCTATCAAACAATTATCGGATTACCCTTTTGCTCAAATTGATGGTGGTGGAGCGTTCTCTCATCCAGATTGGAGTCAGGATCAGAGACAAGAGAAGGACTGGTTTCATTCACTCCGCACTTCGTGGATGAGACGCATTGTCTTGTTAAAGTCAGGTCATCCTCCGCACTTTGCCAGTTGGAAAGATGCGCCGATAAGGGTTCTAAGTCGACCTCCTTTTTTTCCGTCCAACGCCTTCATGGCTTTCGCCAGGTCGTTAAACATGTCATATTGCTGCAACGGTTGAATTAACAAATTAACATGCAGGGCGGTCTTATTCAGATAGCCTCAAAAGATGGCTGACCAGGGCCTGTACGTAGTCCAGTGGACTGTCCCATCAAACAAGGGCAACACACGGCAAAACCGAACAAGAAGAACCAAACACAAAGCAAAAAACAACAAGGCAACAAACAAAAACAACCAACCCAAAACCAAACAAAAAACAACGACAACAGAAAGCACAAACCCCTGATGTGGGACATCGGTCAGCTACGGCAATTCACTACGCGATAACATCTTGTGTGTCATCGAAGTATGGCCAAAGCAAAACCACAAACAGAAACACAACGAACACAAACAGGGTCATACAAAAGGGCGAAGAAAACAACACAGCTCGATGCGGAAACCAGGGATCCCCCCAGCCAGGATCCCCGAGATCACAAGGAGCAGCCATTAAGGCATGACTTGTCACCCTCGCACTCCGAAGCAAACACCGACAACGCCGGGTCGCAACGAGAGTGGTGAAAAGGCGGGAATGGTGAAACCGGTGGTGAGACATGATCTAGGGTGAAAAAGAAAGAAGCGGCACTACGCTCAGGGCACTCTCAGAGTCCACTCAGGAGTTCTTTTCCAAGCATCATGATGTCACCTGTGGTAACTGGTTGCATCCGTTCTGAGCGGCAAAGGGAGCAGCAGAATAGCTGTCTTGTCATGCTGTACCACTCACAAAGCCAGTGCTGAAGTGAGTGCATTGTAACTGGTCAGTATCCAACTCAAGCAAAGCACCCAAGTTGGACGTTGCACCCACGAGTTAAAATCAAGTTAGCCAGTCTCACGGGTTGAGCCGATACGCTCAAGTTGCAATGGATGCAGATTGGACTGCACTGGTGTTGGTATGCAACCAGTCACCTGTTTGGATTGTTCAGGCGGGGGTCTGTACAGGTATCAAAATGTTCTGCAGAGGTTCTTGATGGACAGCTTGTGTCAGCAGTGTCGAGTTCCTCTATAGGGTGATGTTCCACACCATGTTGCATAAGCAGCAGTTGTCGGTCGATGACTGCTCGTTCTATCATATTGGTGCGGGCTTCCACCCGAATTCGCAGACTATTCAAGCAGCAACCAGCTGTGCGAAGGGCTCTGCATTCTTGCTCACTAATGATGCCTGCAACGGGTCTGGTGTGCAATCGCAAGGCATGTTTCTTCCATTGCCTGTTGGGTGCGCGACAATTGGGACACAGAGTCCTGCAGGAAGATAAGACTCTGTGCATCCGCAACCCCCTTTGGCTCAAGCTGTATCGGCTCAAACCCCGTGGGACTGGCTAACTTGATTTTAACTCGTGGGTGCAAACATCCAACTTGGGTGCTTTGCTTGAGTTAATTTCAAGGGATCCAGTATAAAGGGGCTAGGGTAGTACTGCTGTAGGAAGAGCACAAAGTGCCCGTCAACCTGGTTTTTGTTTATAAGTGTATCGGGGAAGGGGGGGTTTCTCTTGGTTTCGGTCTTTAAGATTTACCCTCTCTTGTTTGTTTAGTTTTGCATTGGTTGTGCTTGCTGAACAAACCAGTTTTGAACCTTGTTTAACACTTGAGAAGTCCTGGGGTACCCAGTGTATTTCTCTCTTGTGTTTGTTCTTGTTCTTGCCATTGGCTCGCTGGGGTACCCAGTGTAGTCTTTGTGTTTCTGTTTTTGTTGTCTGCCTTTTGTTTGTGTATTGTCTCTTTCTGTCCAGTGTACCTGCCTGTTCTGTATCTGTGTGGTCACTATACCCAGGGGTACTCTGGGTTATAGTTGACTCCATGGATCTGAACTCTTATGATACTGTTGAACAACAAGCCATTGAACTCGTGTCGAGCCTTGGCAAAGAACACCTGTTTGTTGCCAACTGCCCCAGTGACATCGATCCTAATAGATATTCTGGCACAGTGATTACTTATGAAGAAGCCTTTGACCACAGTGATACAGGAGTTGGTTTATGCCTATTACTCCCCAAAGCATATGTCCTTCAAAAATTCGTAGACATATGTTTCAACAAAGACATCTCTGTGCATTTTGTCTTCACGTGCCCCAGTAACACCAGTGAATTTGAAGCCTCTGCATGGTTGTTTAATCTTCTTCATGATAAGGTCCAGCATATCGGATTCATGCAGAACTTGGGTATTACCGTCTGTCCCAGTAGTAAGCAGGAAAAATACCTTATTGCATGTCAGGTCGAACCGAATGCTGAACATTGCCAAGTAACCTGGACCCAACCTAGCAGAACTCTTGAGTATGTTTTCCCCAGAACAGTGGTTGAGCGTCACCATACTGTCAACGAGTTACAAAGTCTTTCAGTGGTTAATTACATTGACTTTCGACGACCCAATGGATGTCACCGAATCTCAGATAAAGTCGATGTTACTTCACTCACTGTACAAGTTGCCAATGACAGTCTGGCAGCAATCGAACTTGTTGAGAAGGTGATGCAGCCAACCATCGATGCTGCTTGGTCGCATGGACTTGCTGAGTGCCAAGTGGAAAATTTCTTTCCATGGAATGACAAAGAGTTCCAAGAGCATTTCCCACATGGAATCACTATGTCGGTACTTGATTTAAAGGCATTCTCAAGTGCTGCCCTATTGGAAATCCTTGTGCAGTTAGCAAACCTGAAAGTGAGGTACCACTTCATGAACTACAAAAGACTTGCCATTTTTGGACCCGCGTCACTTGTTATTAACCTTCACCTGGCCCTTCTTCCAATCGATGTCCATTTACCTATTGGCCCAAAGCAAGGAGCATTCACTATTCATATGACGCACTCTGACCCACAAGGCACTCATACCGCCAATGACTTTAACCACTTTCAAGTCAAATTCGGCAAAATTGGATCCTTCCAGTACGCCCCTGCGCAAATCCTATGGAACGAGATTCACCCGTCAATTTGCATTGAGGACCAATTAGAACAATCAGCCTTAGGCCAATCGCTCAAACAAAAATTTGGTGCTGTCAATTTTTCAATCCGTTGGTGTCAAGTTGATTTATCGCAGCAGAAATGTCTCTGTTTTGACATCGATATCAAACATGAAGACTCGCTACCACTTTTGTTACATTTTGACTATTGTCAAGTTGCGATACAACACCAATGCCCTTCAGCGGAAGCCTTTCGTGCTGATATCCCCCTCACAGAGATTGAAACCAGAAGGGACCATTGGAACAAAGTCATTGCCCAACAAATGATTCCAAAAGAAGGCAGAGTCAGTCATATCTCTTTCGAACACGAAAAAAATATTCATCAAGACGATACTATGACCTCTGCACCACCGTTATTGATTCTATGCATGACTTTACGAACATTATTGCCATATCGTCCCAACCACCTGCATGGTTTTTCTCACCCAAAGAGTTGAATCTCTCCTTAATTGATTGCTTACAAAAGGCCAATTATTGTGACAACTCCTTTGTGCAGGAAGCTTTCACAACGAATCCTAGTATGGCAAAACTTGAACTTCAACATCACGAGTTTATCAAATACAAAGACTACCACAAGTGGCTTTTTTACCATGTTATTCTTGGGCCAGAACAGTGCTTCCAATTGAAATCCATCCATTTTGAACGCGACGAATGGAAAGTTCGATATTACGACGAATTGATCATACGTACCTTTGAACCATCTTCCATCTTTGTCACACTCCCCCCAGGGATTCCGATCTCACAGGTCATTGACAAACTGGAATGCTGTCGCCTTCGAGAGGCACATACTTGCATGGAGTCATCCCAAGAAGCCTCCACTGCCAGTACGACGCATGCTGGAATGAAAGGTCAGTATACTAATACCATGCCATCCAAGAATTTCTCGAATGGTAACGGGATGCCTCACGCCAGAGGCACAGCCACGCGTGGACAGTCTTTTCCAACATCAGCTGGTATTAGGCCTACCTATTGCCCGCCATCTCGATCCAGAAGGACCGGGTGTGCCCAAAAGGAGGTGCACCCTGACAGTGATGTGGAAATGTCGCCCGTGCGAACTGGTGGTGCAAACCACCCGAAACAGGATGCAATTGATGGCCAGCCGGCTACTCGTGAAAACAGTGACACTGTACCTATGGAATGTGAAGCGACACTCATTGATCCTGAGGATGACGGCCTACGTGACGCCACTATAGCGACTCACGGAGTTGCAAAAACAACACACATACCCATGATACACGGAATCATAATACAACAAACACCAATTGTGAAGTCACACCTGACAAGTACTCTCAATCAGCGCAATATACACCTAATACTCACACGAACAGTGCTACTTTGCCAAATGCGACACACTCCAACTACAACACCACACCGTTAACTGGCCGCCAAGTTGTTACCACCGTGGGGTACCCACGGTTGGATAACACTGACCATGTTAACTCTCCGGCCATTCCTACCCCTAACGCAGTTGCGGTACCCCCACCTCAAGATGATACTGCCAAGAATGTTAACACCCCTCAACAAACTCCCCCTGCCCAAGCTCCACCCAGTGTTGCGAGCCTCACACAACCCGCAGCCAATGCAGACAATACTCCGAAAGTGAAGCAAACAGCCGGTAAGAGCTCCCTCGACAATCATCCCTCGCAATCCAACACCCCCACACCAAAAGGCCGTCAATCCAGCCAGCAATCCAACCGCACCAACAATGGAAATAAAGCCTCTGGTAGCCTTTTGTCACCAACAGTTATCGATTACCTCACGCACAACACTGCCTGCCAACAAAAGGATGATGCTGCTATTGAAGACAATACCAGTGATGACGTCATCTTTGTAAAGGCTGCTTTTAACCCCATTGACAACATTCTTTGCAGCAGCGAACAAAGTAGAGATTTTCTCCTCTCATGTAAAGAAATCGTTACTGGTTGGCCCAATTCCTTTTCCCATGCTGACTCTGACTACTTTGCTAAACTGGCTACATGTTATTTACTGCAATTCTCGAGCTACATGTGCTATGCGGTTACTGCGCTTCGAGTTCTCACCCATGCACCCTGGAGTGATAACATGTTTCATGGTCACATTAGAGAATTAGTCCTGTGCGCCATTGGCAACGGATGGACCTGGTCTGACCAGACAGCCACAGTACAAAGACGACGAGTAAGCATCCAAGAGGTTCGCGCTGCTTTTGCGAGCTACTTGAATTTCAAGGCCTTCCCCCTGGACAGGTTTCCGACCTCGAGACTGCCATCATTGCTGTATGCGATGATTTATTCCCAAACCATTGCGAATTTTTCTTTGCGCAGTTCAAACTAAATTGCATCTCATGCGGTACATCTGGTCAAGTATCGGTACCTCTTTTTGACACTATGCTAGTGGTTAACCTTGAGAATGACACCATCGACCTCCCGCAAATGATTGCAGATCGTCACCCACGCCTTGCACTTCATAGGGACGACGTAGGCTTTTCTCATGATAGTGACTGCAGCGATGAAGACCTGTTGAGCCATGAAGAAATTGAAGGGTGCAAAATTTTCACTTTGAAAATCACCAGTCCATTTGAACAACTTCCATCGGCGAATAAAGCGTTACATCTTTTGGGACAACCTTTCAATACCCCCACTGTTTGTGCTCACCCTGTATCACATGCTTTTGTTGTCACAGGTATCATAATTGTCCAATGCAAGTCATCGCACCATTTCCTGGTTATTGAACGATGCACTGAACATCAAGTTCTTATTTATGATAATCTTCAAGGTCACACATGGATCCCTATTGCACAGCTGAAGGCTACCTCGGTAGTTTGGGGTTTCATTTTTCGACGACAAGATCACCAATCTTATCCATTTCAACCTCAACAGTACAAAGCAATTGCCCCTGATACAATCACTTCCAACAAGCCACCACACCGTCCTAAACAGCCCAAGGCGAAACCCAAGAATTCTCTTGGAATCAGCGCGAGAAGATATAATTTCTCCAACCTGCCCAAAAAGACGGAGAAGTGATGCCTGCCCAAACGACGCTCACGACGTTGTGCAAAACAAGCAAACTAACCCTCAGACGGAACCTCCTCCCCCAGGGGAAGAACTGCACCAGCATGATACTCCAACACGCCCGCTTTCACATTCAGACGAGGGAATGGGGGATCACCTTGGGGTACCCACAGTTGGTTCCCCTTCCAATCCACTGCATAACTCGCCCCTTCTGCAAGTTGAACATGCCGGACCTGAGAGAGACATTGATGGTAACCACCAAGGAGTACTCATTGTTGGGGACGTCCAAACCACTGCACAATTTGCCGCCCCCAATCAACATATCGCTCAGGACGATAACACGGCTGGATGCCACCGTGGGGTACCCATGGTTGGTGATGTCCAGACCGTTGTACAAGCAACCGTACCCAGTCAACATATTGCTCAGAACGATAATGCAGCTGTGAACCACCGTGGGGTACCCATGGTTGGTTATGCGCAGACCACTGCGCTGTCTGCCGTTCCCAATCTACATAGTAGTCATTGCCACAACACAACAATCTGCCACCGTGGGGTACCCATGGTTGGTGCTGCACAGACCATTACACAACCGGCTACTCCCAATCTACACCATAGTCAGCATGACAATACAACAGAGGGCCACCGTGGGGTACCCATGGTTGGCCTACATACACATAATCCACAAGACACTAGCCACCTCCCTCCTGAGGGTGTCCGTGCGGAGTCCGAAGCTTCTCTTCACGCTCATGAAGATGCACAGCTCGAGCCTATCAGTGTGGATACCAGTGCCCCAGGCGGTGCGAACGAATCCCTGCGACCTGATGAGGCTCAGGCTAACCCAAATGACGAGTGCAGAGGGACAAGTCCCCCTACTGGCCATCATGCTGACCTGCCCCCCCCTGTGAGAAGTGAGAGCAGCACGTCCAACTGTTCCATTCCAAATGAAAAAGATGCCTCTCCCCCCAAACGGGTTAGGTATTCTAAAGCCCATCCGTATGCCATCGTTAGCCTCTTTGATGGTGTTGGCTCGGCCATTCCTGCAATTACCAAAGCCATTGGATGCGCTCCGCGTGTTATCATTGTTGCAGAGTGTGACCCGATCCTTCGGCAACTTGTCGGTGAGCAATTCTCTTTCCGAACTGACGGCCAATGGACCCAATCCAGCAAAGACACTTTCACGCTTTATGCTGAAGATGTACGCCATCTCCTTAGGGATCAATGTCGAGTTTTTAAGGAAGCCTTTGCGTTAGCTGGGCCGCAGTGTCGGTGGTTTGTTATTGCAGGATCGCCTTGTCAAGATTTTACGCCAGCTGGACCTCTCAAAGGACTCCTTGGACTCACTGGCCCTTGCAGCTCCCTTTTCTACTATGTCCATGTTATATTATGGCTTCTGCAAATGAACTACCCGCTTGAGCTCATCCGTTTCTTACTTGAAAATGCTGGTACTATGCTTGATATCCACAGAAAAGCCATTTTGCGTGCCCTTGGATTGAATGCTGATCTGCACCCAGATCACTTCCGTGTCGATCCCAAAAATACCCATGGTATCAAGCGCAACAGATTTTACTTCCGGAATTACCAAGATTGCACCAAAGTCCCCAAAACAATCGTCCTCCAAGCCAATGACCAGGAGGGGCCTTTATTAGACTTTAGTGGCTTTCCAATTCCCTTCGGACCGCTTCTGAGAGTTCGAGCAGTCTTAGGCCATGATGTATACCAGCTTTCCTGGACGGCGTACCAACCTATTTCCTTGATGTGGGACTATCTCTTTTGGGGAGACAAACAACAATTCCAGACCAAGGCGAAGATGCAATACAGTGACACCATCCCAGCACTTGACTTTGAGAAGTCCCTGCCACCGCATTACCTTCGTGCGTGGAACGCCTTTGTTAAGTCTCTCAAACAGACTAATGTGAGCACACTTGACAGAGATCATCTTGTTCGTGCTGTCCTGCCCATTTTTCACCACCCCTTCATCAAAGCGCCTATGAGAATCCTTAGTTGTGAAGAGGTCGAAAAATTAGCTGGTTTACACAATCACTTTGATCGAGTGCAAGCTCACCGCTCCCTACTTACTGAGTTCACCATTCGGAACTATTGCGGCAATAGTTTCCACCCTGAGCACATACAAGCGGCCATAGGCCATCCGGAACGGTTGCGTGCTTGGCTTATTGAGCCTAATGAACCATCCACTCGGCCACCATGGGCTGGGGTTCTTCATCCAAAACAAGCTCGTGCACAGTACCATGCTTTGCGTGAACAAGTTCAGACTCTAGCGCAAACACACCGTATCCGTGACCTGCCCAGCAAGCAAGTTGGTCTTGATCCAATGCCAGAATTCCCAATCCATGCCCTTGAAGGCAACCTTGCCCCCACTATGCCCACGGTGCTGCCTGTACAATTGCTGCCAGCGGCTCGCAAAATCCACCCTGGTGACCTTGGCGTCAGGGACAACAAACCGCCATCGCAGTTATCCTTGTCAGCCATTCAACTTCTACAACAAACAAATGCAAAACATCCTCATTGGCATGAAATTTTTTGGAGCAGGAATAGGGCGAGCTGAAGACATCCCTCCCTTCTTCTTGGGCGATAACTTCGAGGCTGTCATTGAACGACACTGCCCATCGGCGAAGGAATGGCTTTCCCAACAATTGCAGGCTACTGGACATTGCACCTATGCCATGGCGCGAATTCTGCTGTGGCTGTATTCCCTCTTGCATCGTGAACAGGTGTCAGTCCATTTTATCCACATTGCTGACTGGGAAGACTACGCACATATTGCCGCCTTCGGTGACTCCCCTGCTCAATGGACAGTTTATTGTGTTCAGTTCCCTCGATCACGCACATTCCACATTGATACAGCTGCATGGAATTGTCACCAAAGGGTCGACATCCCTTGGCAACCCACACCCCACCTGATGGTGTTCACTGCGACGCCCATCCCATTCCATTGTACGAACCCTAATTGCATATGGTTCGCAATTCCGTATGGACCCAAAGGGCAATATCTCATCAGCCACAAATTTATTGGCACGTTCCTGTCTAACCAATGTATTGTCTGTTTTTTTTCGTGGGTCATGGAGCAAGCGTCCTGTCCAGTGCACTCAGCAGCCAGTTCGTACCCTGCACTTTCGGGATGTATGTTCATTAACAATGAAGGCCATGTCGCCGTTGCAGCAGCCCATAACTGGAATGTGGAGGACACCACTGGATATCACACTTGCCTCGTACAAGCGTCTATTGACAGTCGACTGTACAGTTACCCGGAGCACAGTGATAGTCTTCCGCATATCAACTCCATCGGAACAATTCAGCCAGAGCTCGCCCACAGTTGGAATGTCAATGATACCCTCCCGGATGTTGCCTTCTTCTTGTGTTCACTGCTTAAGGGAGACTAACTAGAAGCCATGCAGCGCCTTGGGACCGTTATGAAACCCCTGCTGCTCGAGTTTCGTAACGCGTGGTCCCGACAGATTCGAGCACTTTATGCACTCCAGTTCACGAAACGATGTCCGAAGAGTCTCTCTTGCATACAATCCCTCTCTTTTCTGCCGCACATCTTCAAGATCCGTGCACCCTGGTCTGTCATAGAGGTCCAAACTGTTGCCGACCGATGTGGTATTCCAGGTGAATGCTTCTCCCAATCCAGACTGACTCTTGCACAAGCGTTGGCCAGTTCGTCGGAATTTAGCCTGCTCTGTGCTGAAGTCCTTAAATATCGCCTGGAGAAGAAACAAGACTGTTGTGCTGCTCTTAGAAATATAACCACATGGAATGTATCAGGTTGGAGAACTCTGCAATGGACCAACCCCAAGACGCAGGCTATCCTCAGACGTGCCCGTAAAGGCATCGTCTGTCTTCAAGAAACCAAGTGGGCTGCTAGCACTGCCACGAGCTTTCTTCAGACCTACCCAGGCTTTAGCGCCGCACATACGCCTGCTGTTGTCACAGAAAATGGTGGCCTGTCGGGTGGTGTTGCCATTCTAATTCCATGTGCGTTTCGACTTCTGCGAGAGGTGGCGATAACACCTGGAAGGATCATTGCAGCACAAGTGCAAACCAGAACCGATCGTTTTTGGGTAGTGTCGGTCTACTGCCATCCCACCAACGCGCGGGGAGACTGTGAAACGCTAGCTAGATGGTTGGCTGACCACCAGGATGACGCTGACCCATTTTTTATAGTTGGCGACTTTAATCACGGAAATCACCTTTCCTATGACGTATGGCAACGCATATTAACTTGTGCACAAGGTGAGGAGATCGTCAATGAAGAGCCCACTTTTTGGGGTCCCAATGGCTCCTCCTCCTTGGATAAAGTCATCCTCCCAGCAGAATACATGAACCGCGGCCTTATCCAGCACAAGGTGTTTTATGATCGCCTATTTGAGTCTTCTGGTCATGCCTGCATATCGATTCAACTGTCCCATCGCCCACCAGTCTCCAGTAGCCCTGATCTACCCATGCACATGACTATTCCTGCTAGTGTTTTTCAGCCGGGTAAGGATAGACATGATACTCGACAGGTATGGCCGTCTTTACAAGCCTTGATACGTCGACTCTCATTGGTCTCTCAACCCACTTTCGAATCGTTGCAAACGCTGCTATGGCAATGGTGGATGTCGCTTCCAAAACGACCGAGGGGCTTCAATACGTTGAGTTGAATTCCCCAAAGTCTGGTACACTCTCTAAGGCATCTTGGAATTAAAATTCGCCTCAATCCCGTCATTGTGGCCAACGCCAAAATGCAGTTAGAAATATGGAATTCACGTGGCTAAAAACTTGCGCCGCCAGAAAATACACCTTCTTCCGTGCGCATTTTTGGTCTCCAGGCACGGCATATTTAAAATACACCTGTCCCA
>Ga0126342_10011966_pt1 | contig 15486 bp, 14 predicted proteins | sample Cyp1metagenome_FD_92528 | JGI IMG/M metagenome (GOLD analysis project Ga0126342, IMG submission 92528) | Coral microbial communities from Lord Howe Island, Old Settlement Bay, Australia - Cyphastrea 1 metagenome | ecosystem: Host-associated > Invertebrates > Cnidaria > Coral ...
ATGGATACCGTTTTATGGATACTGTTTTTAGTTGCCATGTTAGGCACTACCATCGGGTGTTTTCAGTTTTTGGCGGGGTAAGTTTAAGTAAATTCATGTAACCTTTTTTGGACTTTACTTGCTATGTTAGGGTCTTCCTTCAGGTGTTTTCAGTTGGTATTTGGCCATTGGCAATTGCTATGTTAGGCTGTTACTTGGGGTGTTCTTCGATTTACATTCTTTGCATTTGGTTGTCATTCCCTGGGCAGCCGGGATGTCAAAATGGTTTTTTATTGCTTGGTGATTTTTTTGGATTTCTGGCCGTGGGCAGTCCACAGTTTCCATGTTAGTGGGGCCAAAAACGGTCCACAGTTTCCATGTTTTTTCACTACAGAGTACAAACAGTCACCGTTTTAAGGATTTTGTGATTAATTGTATATATAGGCAGTTAAACTTGTTGTTGCAAATATACATTATCAATTGTAGTGTAATTAGTATAAATCTACGACTGCTATTGTTGATTATTTTTGTTGGTATTTTCAGGATGGTAGTTTAATGATGTTTTCCTCACACTTGCTAGATTTCCAGCTTTTCTATCTTTGTGTAGGTTGCTGTAAGTGGATAAATGCGCATTGTATACCTGAGGTATATCCCAGTAACCTAACTGTGGTGTGAGATTCTGCTATGATCCACTTACTAAATGGAATGCACATCCGCACACTTTCATTTGGGGGAATATATAGTGCGAGAACTCCCACCCAGTTAGGTGACATCATCATCTACCAATTCAATATGATTAAATATCATTGTATAACTGGTTGGTGGTTTCAACCCCTCTGAAAAATATTAGTCAATGGGAAGGATTATCCCATATATCATATATTATGGAAAACAAATGTTTGAAACCACCAATCAGATAATGTAATTTGCCCCCCCAGTGATGTTTGTTGGTTTCAAACCCCATCTAACCAGTTCGTTATACCTACCACAAACTATAGAATTCACCTAGTGAGAAAGCCACTTCCTTGTAGGAATCCAAAATTATATGGAACGAGCCATGGGGAGCGGGAAAGCAACAAAAAGGGGAATATATAACCAACCCCAGTGGAAATACTAATGGGATACACTGGAAAATTATTGGATAATCCAAAGGGTTTGAACCCATGAAATTTGCACTTCTTTGTTGAATGGCCATGTTGAATGCGAACATTATCACAAACATGCGGATTTGTTTTTCCCCACGCGCTTTGAAAGACAAAAACCGGTGGTACTTTCCAAACCCCCCAGGCTCTGCCACACACTGGGATAGCATGGGATAACCCTTTAGTTTTCTGGGACCAGAAACATATCCTCATTGGAGCATAGCTTACTATCATGAAACAACTGGGCTAAAAATAGCTGTTTTCTTTTGATCCGTAAAAATCAACTGCAGAGCTACTGCATATATATATATATATACCCATATATGTACATATATATATATATATCCATCGTAAATCTTACTTATTGTATATAGCTGTAATGTTTTTAAAGCAACAAAAGAAGCCACTACGATCGACTACACGATGGGAAGCTCTGGATTCGCCGATACGCGCGATACGCTACATGCGATACGGTTTCGTGGGGAGGATCCTAATATAGCTGCACTAGCTTCACCAATAATGTGGGTTTTAATGGTGATTTAATGGTGATTTAATGGTGATTTAATGGTGATTTAATGGTGATTTAATGGGATAAAATGGGATAAAATGGGATATACCGTAATCCGAATATCTAATAATATAGCTTCCTATTCAGGTAATTCAGGGAAAATGTCTTACTATTGCTTTACTCAACATCATGTTGCACCAATTCTTGTAGCTACATTGCAGAACATATCCTCGTCCATGCCTGGTTGAGCACCTGTCCGGGCAGTTCTTCCTGTACCACCTGGCCCGAACGACCCGACATTGGCATGGGCTCAGAAGTGGTTTGTTTGAAATTTCATGTTTGACTTCGAAAGAAAGTTTCATGGAATCGTTAATCGTTAAAAACCAGGATTCCCAGCTTATAATGGTAACCTCAGCAATATTATGAATATTCCCTATGGATCCAAGATGATCCAAGTACTGAGAAGGCAGGTATGGATCCACAGGGATTGGATAGTACCCGAAAAAAAAAAACATCAACGAACAGCGCTTTGGCAGCTTCAAAAGGTACCAGGGAACCAGGCCATTTGGAAGACTTGGATCACAGTACATGACGATTTCACTGGGGAACCCGACCATTGTGAGAATGTAGTGCAACAATGTAAACAACAAAATGGGTTGTTCGGACTGTCTGAAAATGGTGGATTGTCAGCTCTAAAATAGAGCGATTTGAACAGGGAAAATTATATAAAGCAATGGATTTTGGGGTCCCTATTTTCAAACAATGCCATATTGGTTTTGTCAAGCGTGATTGGACCATTAATCTTGAGGGTTCTTTATCATCATTCTTTGGTCATGTACTTGCGTATTGATACAGATGGCATCCGGTGTCGGTGTCAACATTGGTAAACACCGACGACTTGAGACATGATTGATCCAACCAGTCAATGGCTGCATTGCAATATTTGAGAATGGCTCAAAACCTATCTGGTTGGTGGTATACCTACCCCTCCGAAAAATATGAGTGAAAGTCAGTTGGGATGACATGACATTACTGAATGGAAGTCATTTAAACAAAATCATGTTCCAAACCACAAAGCAGAATATCCTTATTATTATTCCATTAATAACCATATCATCACCATATGTAGATCATATAATAACATATAATCACCATTATTATTACCATATGAAAGACTAGGGGAAAAAATCCATAGACCAGCTATGACTCCTTTGGTACCATCATGTACCGGGTAAGGACTCATAGCCACAAAGCTGAAGCGGCCATGGTAGTCACTTCGGTCATTCACACAAATACCATCCCAACCACCGTTCTTTTTCCCCAATGGGCATCCAATCATCCAGTTATTACATACATCTATATATATATTATACGAGTATCTGGTTGGTGGTATACCTACCCCTCTGAAAAATATGAGTGAAAGTCAGTTGGGAGATGTTGGGATGATGACATTCCCAACTGAATGTAAATAAACAATGTTCCAAACCACCAACCAGATATTATATGATATGTATATAAATGTATGATATTGAAATTCCAATGAAATTCCTATTCCCTTTGAATATATCATCAACACTAATTAGTAGTAAATTATGACTAGATCGATGATCCATGTCATGCGTGATGGTTTCAGGGAGGTCCCAGGAAAGTTCTCAGTTCCTGATCAAAGAAATCCCCCAGACTGGCATCAAACTCTCTGGCCTGCACCTTTCCCCTTTCGGAGGCCATAGGACCTCAAAACCCTGGGACTACCCAGATTTTTTTGGGGATCAAAACAGCTGGCTTTTTCTCATTTCAAACATCCTCCCTGTTTTTTGTTAAGCAACAAAAAACATACAAAAACCCAGTATATAAGCTACAAACATTGCGGTAAACTCACTTGAGTGGAACATGAACATGTCACGAAGCTATTCCACTGGCTTCTATTTGCATCATCAATTTGATTTTGTTGAAGGGACCCGACACGACATCCAAACACTCAAAATACGTACCTCCGGCAGTCTCCAAACCGGATATATTCCGGTCAGTTCAACCAGAGTGTATACTCAACTACTCAACTACTCACCAAGTTCGGACTTTGTTGGATGAACATGGAAACTCTCGAGCTCAAAGATTGGTTTGTCAAAAAAAACACAGATTACTTCAAAAACGATATTTTGGATGTCTCCCGTGCTTTTCAGACAAGGCCAAATAAACCACATTCCTAATATTGTGACCACGGGTCAAAATAGAAGACCCGTGGGAGGCAAACCCAATCATTTCCCATCCCAGTAAACGGCCATTTAGGGTGATAAACAGACATCATCCAGAGAAACGGTGTAGACAGCATACCCAGCGTCATAAACCCCAATCGCAGATGGTTTATTGTGCTTACCTCATGATTACATATGATTACCATTTTCAATTCAGACATAATGTTATGAAAGCGATGCCATAAACCACCCATAGTTTGATGGTTTTGAACACCCATGTATGCTAAAATTGGGGATGGTGGATCCTATTCCTTTACCAACATTAAACCATTTTGGGGATGATTCCTTACTTGAGCCATAAATAATACCCGTATCCCATCTCATGAAATACTATGATGTACTAGTTGGTTGATAGGTTTTCCTACTGTTACTATGGGTTATCATAATCCCCAGTGAATTTGGTAGTATAAGTCCCTATACTAACCCATCAACCATTGATTTACCAGCTTCATATAGTTTCATATCATATCATATTCTGAGATTTTTTTGGGTTTTAAACCCATATATTTGATGCTTAAATCAACATTAAATACCAATAACAAATTACACATGGTATTTTTGAATGGCTCAAGTAAGAATAACCCTCACCATCTCCTCACAGAGATAGTGAAATTGACAATTTTTGTAGTATAAGTCCCTATATTCACCAATTCACCATGATATGTTATATGGTTGGTGGTTGAGCCCTACCCTCTGAAAAATGATGGAGTTCGTCAGTTGGGATGATGACATTCCCAACTGAATGGAAAGTCATACAATTCCATGGTTCCAAAGCACGAATCAGGTTAAATATCACTAATGGTATTTAAATATTCACCATCTGGTTGGTGGTTTCAACCCCTCTGAAAAATTATCAGTCAAATGGGAGTATTATTCCCAATATATTGAAGAATAAAACATGTTCCAAACCACCAACCAGCCATGGTATTTTGATGTGCATTTTTCCATGGCGAATCTGAATCCATGGCAACGCTGGGGAGACGACTGACTTCCCCCGTGGACCTGGAGCGTGACTCAGGGTGCATCCACAACTGGGTTAGAACCCACCAGACTGGGGAAAATTCGCATTCTATGAATGAGGATACCCTCTGGTAAACTAACATAACTATGGAACACATCACCATTGTTAATGGGAAAACTCACTATAAATGGCAATTTTCAATAGTTTTCTGTATGTTTACCAGAGGGTATCACATGGCCAATCAGCCAGATACCCTGCAAATACTGTAAAAATCTTACCTGGTGAACGTAGAGAATCCCATTGATACCCAAGACTAAAGGATTAGTTTTTAAGTTTCTAGCCATCCAGTTGATTGACCTAGATAAATGGGTTAACGCTTAGAAGATATCATCGATGTTTATATTACCATCTGGTTATTTAACATAGCTATGAAAAATCCATGATAAATGGAAGTTTCTAGCTGGGAAAATCATATGTTTCTATGGGCCATGGCTTCCATATCTATGTTCAGGATTGGTGCCCAATGTTTGGAGGCCAATGATCGTAGCGATTTTGTACAGAGGTACCCATATGCAATTAAGGGCTATGAAAAAATATGCCTTTTTTCATATATATATATATTTCGAATTGATTGTACTTATAAACCAATGTAGCTATCTTGTGGACACCACATGACACCACATTGTACGCATATGATTGATGCCTCGTGTGCCAGGCATGTATACATTACTTTCCCAAGTCCAATCCTTACAATGTGGAGCCCCAGTTTGTTAGCTAAGTGGGTTAACAACTAGGTTAACTATGGTTTGTGGTAAAACCATAGTTAGATGGGATTATAAACCAACTTATAACTGGGGGGGCACCCAATTGTTGGTTCTATTGGAAGAATCCCATATTTCCAAAGTTTGACTTGAAAATCTGCCACATTTCCCTGTTGCGTATGTTGATGGCCAACCGTAAATACCCGGCGAAAAGGCTCTTTTCTAGCACCTGGAAAACATAGTGTACCATGCCTTTGGTCACGGTCATTACTTCACTGTGCAACACTACTGGGGTCACTGGAAATTATACTTTAGGTTTTACGAGTAGGATTCGTCGAGCATCTACGAATCTACGTCACTTTTCTGGATACTTACGATACTTTTGCTCTTTGTGCAATGCCAACCTTCACCAAAATCGAAATGAACCATGTTGTCCCTAATCCTAACGTTCGCCCGGACTCATGATTGTGACATAACAGAACAATATGTTGATTGGGGAAAATACTATCAACTTTATCTTCATGAGGGATCAACATTCGCCACCCCCTCTGAACAATACGTTGATTGGGATAATAACACCAACTTTATCTTCATGAGGGATCAAAATTCGCCACCCCCTATGACCAATGTTGAAAGGGGTGATAACATCAACTTGATCTTCATGAGGGATCAAAATCAGGAAGGCGGGACATCAACTCCGGGCAAACGTCCAGGTTGCAGCGAACATGTTTTACTCAACAATTGCGAGGTCACAAAAAAATTAGTAGCTTGAAGTGGATATAGAAATAGAGGGACCTGACCCGTTGAAGGAGATGACATTCGTATCTGGCAAAACCTTAATCCACCTACACTTCACCAGTCGGTTTACCGAGTCTGCTCCCCAAAACTAGTCAAAACTAGTAAAAGGTATTTGATAAAGGGATTTCAAGTCTATAAAACTAGTACCAAACTAGTAATTTGGTATCATATATCAATGGATTGGTTTAAGGGACAATTTACAGGAAAACCTCATATTTAATGGGAAATCGATGGTTTCCTGAAGATTTTCCCTTAAACCAAACCGTTGAATATACAAAACTAGTCAAAAACATGAACCCCCATGATCTGCATGAGGGGATGTGGAATCCTCTACCCAAATTGAAGACCAAACTTCATGATCGATTCACTCAACTTCAAACCAACACAAAATCATATTAATATTATATCATAATAACACAAACACACCAATTTTAATAAGATTGATAATATATCATAATAACTCAAACACACTAGTTTTAATAACATTAATATTATATATATATATATATATATATCATAATAACTCAATCACACCATTCTTAATAACATTAATATTATATCATAATAACTCAAACACAATTTTGTTAACAACATTAATATTATATCATAATAACTCAAACACACCATGCTAAATAACATTAATATTATATCAAAAAAACTCAAACACAAGTTTGTTAACAACATCAATATTATATCATAATAACTCAAACACATCATGTTTAATAACATTAATTAATATTATATCATAACAACTCAAACACACCATTTTGAATAACATTAATAGTAAATCATAATAACTCAAACACAATCAAAACACATAATTTCAAAATATCATTAATATAACATTATAATAGCTCAAACACACAATTTTAAAATCACGTTTATATGACATTGCAATAACTCGAACACACCATTTTAAAATAACATTAATATGACATTATGATAACTCGAACACACACAATTTCAAAATAACATTTAGATGACATTATAATGACTCAAACACACCATTTCAAAATAACATTAATATGACATTATAATAACTCAAACACACAATCTTAAAATAACAGTAACATTATATGACATATTATGATAACTCAAACACACAATTTCAAAATTACATGAATATTACATTATAATAACCCATGTGTTGAGTATGTTTCCTGTTGAATCTTACTGGTGCTAAACGTGGGGAATGTGGGAATGATCCAATCCATAATCATTGATCACCATTTATAATCATCCCCTTTCCCCATTAATTTAATAATCATTAATAATCGTAGTCAATAACAATGTTGGGGAAATTAATGATCATGAATCATTCCTTATTGATCATAATGGGGGGATGATAATACAATTAGCGATTAATATTATCAAACCATATTTGTTTTCAATTACTATGTCTGGATGATCACTAATTATCATATAATCATTTTCATATCCAACAATTTTCTTCCAAACAGTTCTCGCTACGTCGACTGCGCCGCACCTTCGACTTGGCTTGCCGGAGGCGATCAAGGTGTGCTTCTGAGCGACGGGTGAGCGGGAAATACAAAGGAATCATGGGGATATACAAGCTATTTATAGATGGTATAGATGGTAATTTCAGGTAGCTATGGGATAGATAACCCATTATCTATAGATGACTTACCTATACTAAAAAAAGGTGACTTTTCCATAGCTATGTGTGGGTCATTGCTAGAGGAAGAGTTATCCCGTGTCCCATATGCATCGTTTCAAAGTTGGCATATTCCGTTGCCAATTAAATACTGAAATAGTATATATATAATTATCAGAGGATAAACAAATGATATGATGGGATATTCTAAGGATACAGTATCAGTCAGAGGGGTTGGTTTTCTCAGGGTTTCTTTACAGAAAGCTAGGATATTTCATGATATTTCTCAGCCAAATCTGGAACTTCTGTCACTTCTCCCTTGCTGAACGATTCATTTTTTTTTTTGCAAGGGAGACGACTTCAGGGCCACAAAGTCACGGTGTTTGTAGGATTTTTACTCGCCTGTGAAGGGGCATTGGAAAACTGCTAATAGTTTGCTATTGAAAATGGTCATAGAAATAGTGGATTTACCAATTAAAATTAGTGATTTTCCATAGTTTTTTGTATGTTTACCGGAGGGTATCCATATTTGGGTATGGCTCAAGAAGTTTCAGGTACAGATTTTCCTGGCCAAAAAAGAACAAAGTCGTGTCTTGAGTGACCCAATTTTGCATGAATTATATAACTTGGAAAATCCCAACCGAGTGGTCAAGAATCAATACCCCCCATTGTGGTCACCCAAAATGGACAGATCCAATGTGAAACCTTGGTTTCTTGGGGGAGTTATTTAAGATTTGGGGGAATGGGTAACAAGCTAAGATGTTCAAGTCTAAGTATGGTTCAAAACGTGAAAAATGTCCGTATCCAATCCTCCTTCAGCTTGGAATGACGCAAATGATCCATATCTAATTGAACAAACCTCACCCTGTCTGGATAGGTATAGTAGATAAGCACCAAAAGATAGAAAACTTGAAAAGTGAAATCTTACTAAATGAATGGTAGTAGATTGTGTTCTATACATTGTCTGTCTTTATCGTTAATTGGGACTACTATATATAAGTCATAAGTAGATGCAAATAGACAGCAAGTGGGAATACTCACCGAACCAAAATTGAAATCGGGGACGAACAAAACACTCTTCACAAGGAACAAGACCATGGGTTTCTTCATGTTTTTCCGTGGAACAAAGCAATATTCTGGCCATGTTTACTATTCCACAATGTCACCTTGGAGAGCCCCCCAAATTGCCACAGCAACATCATGGAAGTTGGAAATCCCAAGAATGTGAATCACTCATACTCACTCACCATATTCTGAGCGTTGGAACTGTCCAGTAGCGCGCATTGTCGCGCAGGTAGCTGAGTGGAACCTCGGGAAACAGCGGCTGTGGAAAGGATGCCACACAAGGCAGGGTTGACTTCTCCGACTTACCCTTCACTAATCAGACATGGCAGTGCCAGTGGGAAATCCCGGAACTAAATGGAGATCTTGATGGGAAGGTAATGTACAAATGGAGGATTTTCCATTGACATGGTTGGTTACTGGAGGGTAAGCACGTTGCTTTTGAGCAGGACATCATGTATTCCCCCCATGATGTTCCTGATGTTATACAAATTGAGCTGTTCACCAACCAAACCGAGGAGTCGCCAGTCAGAGAAAGAGAAACCCCAGCTGGTGGTTTCCTAAAAATGGGGTACCCCGAAATCATCCAAGTCATGGATGACCATGACCCTTGGATTTTTCAGGCCATGGTTATGGGGTACCCCATAACCAAGGATCAACTTCAAGAGGGGTGACGCTGTCCATGGATTGATTTTAGATCCTGTTACCCTCCGGTAAATTAACATAGACCTGGCAGATAGGGGTTGGAAGACTAGTTTCCATTAAATATTGGTGATTTTCAGGGTCCATGTTAATTTACTGGAGGGTAGATGAGTTTCTGGGAATTGAATTGATAGCAAAAATCCAGAAAACAATTCCATATCTAAGATAAAATCAATATCAATCTATCGATCTATCTATTTCATCCATGTTGATATGGCTCCAAGCTGTGTGGACTTGGTGTAGCCCAAGGAACCCGAGATTTAAATCAACTAGTCATAGGAGCCACGGATCCCATGGATCCCTTAAAAATCACCACCGAAAACGGGTGAAAACCACCGCCGTTTATGGTAGGTTTATCATTGACTTTACTACATTATATAAACACCATCTTAAATAACTGATGCATCTGGTTAGCAAATCTCCACCCTTCATAGCAACCTTAAAATCAGCAGCAGAAAACATGACACGACATGTCCCTTGAGTTCAATGCTGAGAGCGGTTGTCGATTGGAAGGACGACAGGCCAACTGCGGATCAAGGGGGCCCGCGTTTGGGAAAATATCAGGTACCTAAATTGGAAGGCCTGTGTCAGTGCAAGGGAATGTGAACCTATTATTGTTACAGAACTAACATTGATGGGTGTATACGGTATATATATATATATATTTATATATATATATGTTTGAATTAACATTAATTATAAACTTGCATAACATTTTTATACGGGAATGTAAGAGTTCGATAAGTAATTTTTAAGATGCATTGACTAAAGGACTCTTATGCTACCGATACCATTTTAGTAAGGCCGATGTGGTTGAAAGGTCCTCCATTTTGGAGTAAAATCCCAGAGATTCGGCAGTAGTCCCCGTAAAGCATACCCCACAAAACCTAGTACATCGGATCTTACACTCCTTTCATGTTTAGTAAACGCCAAACAGATAGAAAAAAATAGAAAACCATGTTCCCACTATTTTAGTAGGATTGAGTTGGGATCAACATGTTCTATCTTTCAAATTTGCTCTTTCTATCGGTGTTTTTCCAAAAAAATGGCCAAGATTCCCCCCAGTCACAAGCCGAGCCGTTCGTCCCAGTCCCACTCCACGTGATGTCACCTCGCCCACGGTATGCAAGGTGTCATACAAGGGAATCGCAAGCCTCGGTGACTCGGCCATGAAAAAGGTCTGACCCATTCAAGGTGGGCCCCTTGGTCTATCGCAACGAAGTTCGTTTAGTGGTCCAATTACTAGGCTTTTTTTGTGGGACTTAGTTATATATGCTACTTAGAAATATATCCCCATGTGCCAAAAATATCTATTATAGTTTTTTTGGGGTTATATATCTATTATATATCTATTATAGTTCATGGGGATGGGGATTGTAAGTTCCAAACATCACCGGGGCACTGGGCTGCTCTGGGATGGACCTGAGACATCTTCGCTCATCGTATCGTTTCGCTTTGTGGCGACGTTTCCCCTGGCAAAAAACGCGAAAACCTCCTTCAATGCAAAGCGATAGACCCCTAGCCGCCCTAGCCCTAGCACCTTGAGCTTCCATAGGAGAGTATACTTCAAGCTACCCTCCGGTCATCGACTTTCACTGGGAAATTGAAATGGGAAAGTGATCTGTGATTTACATCAGGGTCACCAGCCCTGGCTGATCTCTACCTCCAACATCTCAAAGTCAACTGGGATCATCACCCGAGGAAGGAATGAAAGGAAGAAACCATAGTTGAAACCACTATAACATCTGGTACATGATTTTTCCCTATGTTTGTAGGTCATGTCCAAAAAACCTTGGTTAGTCACCCCCCATTTTACTGCAGCTTAACATGTCCAGTTACAGTAAACAAATCCCCAATTTCGTCAGCTTGATCCAATCCCACATAGTTTCGTAGGTTAGATATCCTCTGGTTGGTGGTATACCTACTCCTCTGAAAAATATGAGTTCGTCAGTTGGGATTAGTATTCCCAATATATGGGAAATAAAACATGTTCCACACCACCAACCAGTCCTGTTTAGATGTTTCACATTGTTTCACCAACATACGTAGAAAGCGGTACAATGCGGTACATCTCATCACAGCTAAGAAGCTTGGACAGCGAGAAGCGCCCTCATCATTCACCTGTGCCACCTTGTTCATACCCTTTGGTAATTTAACATAGCTATGGAAAATCCACTATTAATGGCCATTTTCAATAGCTACGTTAAATTACCAGAGGGTATCACCTTTGCTCACTCGGTTTTCAAATTGAGGGCGGCAACGCCATGTTTTTCACTTGGCGTCAGAGCTCCAAGCGCCAGCCATCGGCGCAGCACATGAATCAGCCAGATATCCCCATAGATATCCCCAGCTTTTTTGTAGATTCACCAGCCAAAAGCATGCTTGCTGGGAATCGTTTCAATCTTTGACCTGCCACAGAAATTGGTTAGGTCAACACAAATCCTCCTCAAAATAGCGACAAATCAGTTCTCATCCAGTTGATCTGCCTCAATTCTTGATGCTTAAACTGCTCAAACCCAATAATTGCTGGTTACCTTCTCTCAAACTAACATAGCTCTGGAAATCACGGTTAGTAAGTTAATCATCAACCAATGAACCATCCCTACCATAGCTGTGTTTGATTACCAGAGTCTCAGAAGGTCTCAGAGGTTTTTTGTTATCACCAACTGGGGGTGTCAACCACCAAAACTTGGATTACAACATGATTACAACTCAAACACCATGATAACTACAGTTTTCAGCAATGAAAAACCAATGCTTACAGTTTTCAGCAATTGATCATTATACCCTCTGGTAAACTAACATAACTATGGAAAATCACCATTTTTTATGGATAGATCCCTTATAAATGGCAATTTTCAATAGCAAACTGTTAGTTTACCAGAGGGTAACTCAAAAACCAATCATTAGTTCCTGGAGGGTCACTCATGTCTCGAGTTTTCAGCTAGCCCCACTTGGTCACCCAACGTCTCAGCTAGGCCCCGAAGCCATTCTGCCGCACACTGTCCCACCTGACAATTCCCAGGGAGATAATGAGGACATATTGGGCAAAAAAACAAGGAATAACGATGCACCATTGGAGTTTCACCAGGACAAATGATGGTTTAACTAGGACAATTTTTATACAGCAACTAGGAAAAATTAACGCGTTGAACCGGTTGAACTAGGAAGTTTATGGGTTTCAACTGGGAAAAATGGGATATACCCTCTGGTTATTTAACATAGCCATAGAAAATCCAGTATAAATGGAGGTTTCTAGCTGGGAAAATCATCTATAAATGGGCCATGTTCCATAGCTATGTTAAACAACCAAAGGGTAACTATAACCAATTGTAGGTGGGATGGGGATTTCACCAAAACATACTAGGTTTTTTGTGGGATCAGCAACACTAATGGGTCCATGGAGTTTATCCATCGAAAAATAGAAACCGATACAATGAAACAATGATCAATGAATATAATCAATGATGGCCATTCCAGGAACCGATCTATTGGAGGTACCTACCATATCCTATGTAAGATGTAAGGGGATAGAGATAGACCCCCAAAATATGGCCTTAGATGGTACAGTACCTCCATTTTAGGATCCTGGAATTCCCATTAATCATTAATATAATGGGGGATTTAATCAACGATCATGAGGGTATGAATTGGAACGGGTTGTTGTTCACACATACCCCCTGGTAAATAAACATAAACCCTGAAAATCACCTGTAATGGAAACTAATCTTCCAACCCCGGCAAATTGGCAGGGTCGATGTTAATTTACTGGAGGGTAACATATTTTTTAGCCATGGTCAAGATACTTGGATTAATTCACACCACAAGGGGTCGTCATCAATCCCACTGTTCTATGAATCCCCACTGTTCTGATGACCTTGTTGCCCACATGTTGCCAGCATCTTTGGACCGTGGCGCATATGGGAATTTGGTGGAATTGATCAACAAACATTAGGAGAAAGGTTAATGAAAGACTGTTGGTTACTGGTTACATGGCTATATAACTTACTGGTGCTTAGCAGGGAATGAGGGAATGATCCATAATCACTATCAATAATCATCCCATTCCCCCATTCCCATCCATTTCCTGCTAAGCACTAAGCACCAGTAAGATAATTTTCCGGGTTTCTTAAACTGCTTTGATCGGTTTTTTCTTGTATAAACCACTGAAGAACAAATCTGATGGGGGATATCATCTGGATGTCAGGTGGATATAATGGAAATCTCATAAAATCTGATCAGGATACAGTTGTCAATCTCCATGTTTTGACAGATCCCTAGCAGTCTGGGCCCCAAGGTTTCGGCATGGTTTAATTTAGCTAACCCAACTTGTGGAATGTTGGTCAGTTCATCTCATCACGTTCTGGTTCCATATTCAATTTATCTGATGATCTAACCATTCAGCCATCATAGTTGGTGACATCTCATGTTTTTTCCATGAGTACCCCCAACTGAGCGCCCTGTTTCTTTTTGAGTCCGAGGTCAGGCTGTTGAAACACAAATACTAAATACTGTGTGACATTCAACTGGCTGTGAATAAATATATTACATCGATTAATTCTCTGTGTGCTGTGTTGCCTTCATCCTCACTTTTGTGCCAATTTGAACACGCTCACTTTGGGTGAGTTGCCAGCCAAATGCCGCCTTTTCCGATGTAAAACTTTGGACTCAGAGACCTTACAAACGGGTGATTGCAATTCCAAGCAGAGCCATATTGTCCTCCAATTATATATATATATATATTTAAATGTATATAAATATGGCCACACAACCAAGGTTTACCCTATGTCCTCCCTGACTGCGCAGCGAATGATTTGCCGTTGCAAAGGGGCCTCTTTCTCTTCTCGCACGAGGCTGGCCCACAATAAATGCCTTGGAGTGCGGCCAGTATTTTTCAGCGAACAGCATGAGCCAGGAAATGTGAAAGTCACCCAACCCGGTCAAGGAAAAAACATGAAACATGTGACTTTAAGAAACAAACATGCTGGTTCAACTGGATCAGGGATACAAAGCGCCCAAAATGGGGATGTTCAGCAATAGAAGAATGTGGAGGTTCACTAAGTACGTGTACGAAGTAATCCAAATGGGCGGGCTGAAGGATCTTTCATGCAAAGAATGAGTGAAATCTTCCAAACAGAATCGTGGGCATGCATGACACTGGGTTATGAACCCAACATATAGAACTGAGGTTCAGAGTGATGCTCAAACAAAACCGAAATGTAGTAGTATATTATATGTATACACATATTTACTTCATGATGCATTCGACAACGAAATGTTCGAGTTTACCCAAGTTGCCTGTGTTTAACATATTTCCAAAACAACTCCATACTTGGTTCATATCCAAATACTGCAGGTTTACTTACCATAGTGTTTTCTTCGGGGGAAGAGTTATATCCCGCCAAAAAAAATCTGGAACCCCCAAAATTGATTTGAACAATAGGAAATCAGATTTACTACCATATGTACTTTTTTTTTGTTTGTAGACACGTGTATACAGACTGAATATGAACACACACACACATACATGTGTATATGCATATGTATACATATATGATCATATACGTACGTACGTACGTGCGAGTATGTATGTATGTATGTATGTATGTATGTATGTATGTATGTATGTATGTATGTATGTATGTGTGTATGTGTGTATGTGTGTATGTGTGTATGTGTGTATGTGTGTATGTGTGTATGTGTGTA
>Ga0126342_10011967_pt1 | contig 15486 bp, 11 predicted proteins | sample Cyp1metagenome_FD_92528 | JGI IMG/M metagenome (GOLD analysis project Ga0126342, IMG submission 92528) | Coral microbial communities from Lord Howe Island, Old Settlement Bay, Australia - Cyphastrea 1 metagenome | ecosystem: Host-associated > Invertebrates > Cnidaria > Coral ...
AATAGTAATAGTAGTAGTAATATCAGCAGTCGTAGTAATATCTTCAGTAGTAGTAGTAGTAGTAGTAGCAGTAGTAGTAGTAGTAGTACTAGTAGTAGTAGTAGTAGTAGCAGTAGCAGTAGTCGTAGTAGTAGTAGTAGTAGTCGTAGTAGTAGTCGTAGTAGTAGTAGTAGTAGGAGTAGCAGTAGTAGTAGTAGCAGTAGTAGTAGGAGTAGGAGTAGGAGTAGGAGTAGGAGTAGGAGTAGCAGTAGCAGTAGCAGTAGCAGTAGCAGTAGCAGTAGCAGTAGCAGTAGCAGTAGTAGTAGTAGTAGCAGTAGCAGTAGCAGTAGCAGTAGCAGTAGTAGTAGTACTTGTACTTGTACTTGTACTTGTACTAGTATTTCTTGGGGGAGGGGGGAGGGGGGGTGACCTTGATTCAGACGAGCAAAAACGCGCAGCAAGAGAACAAAGGAACAAGTACAAGCCAAGAACAGAAACAAGAACAAAGCCTTCCAATCAGACACGCCGGCAGGCCGGCGGATTTACTGTATCCAATTCTATCTATCGATCTATCTATATATGAATTTTCAACTTTGGCTGAGTAGGTTGGGTATCTAAGATGAGACATGATATTGTCGTCATCGTCATCCTCATCATCGCCATCATAATCGTCATATTATTTATGTCCCCATGGGAATTTCCCTTCAAGAATCAGACAACCCGGGTTGTCCCTAAGAATGATTTTATTTAGGTAGAAAAGTGGTTACTGCTGTTGTGTGCTGGCCAGGTGGCTCAAACAAACCAAGTACATTTGGTGTTTTAGGGAGGGTGACAGCCAGATGGCTAACACGGACCCCCAACTCTTTAGAAAATTGCCTTTGTTTTTGTTTTTCTTGTAGTTGGTCACCTGGGCCATGATCTTTTTGAGGGTATTAGACCCCCAAGCATCATAGGTAGTGATTCTTTAGATGTGTTTTTGCAGTAGTTCCAGGTGGACTGCCATTTTTTGTTTAAAAAATAGGGAGTCCGTGTGAGCAGGCGAATTCCCACAGGGATATACTAATAATCGAAATAGAGTTTTAGTCATGAAATTTAATGAGTCATTAAATGATTTCATCACCATCGTCGTCGTCCTCGTCCTCGTCCTCGTCCTCGTCCTCGTCGTCCTCGTCGTCCTCGTCCTCGTCATCCTCGTCATCCTCGTCATCTTCGTCCTCATCCTCATCTTCGTCCTCATCGTCATCGTCATCATCATCATCATCAGCATCACCATCATCATCATTGTATCATTGTCATTATTGCTTTTATTGCTAACAGTGTTTTCATTGTTTTCATTGTTATCATTATCATCAGTGTCAGCAACACCATCACCAATGATTAGCATTCCCAATGGCGATTACACAATGTATAGTTACGGTGATATTCTTAATAATCATCATGTAAATCATCATAATCAGCAAAGACCGCATGTCCATCAGATTAAATTGACATGGCACCGCTTCCGTCACTTCCGTCTTGAGGTATTTGGGTCGTGCCTTGAAGGACGAGCAGATGTCCATCATCCATCACTATCAGCAAGAACCTCCGTATCCCTTGGCTCATGCAGGATTCGTTCCTCGGTGGCACCAAGCTGCGTCCGTTTTTGGTTTAACCTGGAGTCTGAGGTTAGACGCATGTTTGGGGTCTTGGTACTCACTGCGCCATCCAAGATTGGATTCATGTAGTATTGGAATCGCTGGGTTCGCAGAAGCCAGCTTGCACAATACCCATACTTATATCGCAATTACTGTATGTTTCATGAACTGCAGTTCGTTCAAGTCAGCTGGTTAAAAGGCCAAAGGAATCCTATAGAGCCCACTGTGAGGCCTTGAGTGGGGGGCTGCTGCGGAAGTTGGTGCTGGATTTGGAGGAAAAACCGCTACTTGGCCGAACTGGTGAACTGGGCCAGCTCAACCACGGAAACCGCTGGTGTACCGCAAGATAGCTGGTATGTAGAGTTCGTTCACCTTAATATATTGTTTTTTTTTTTTTTTCGTAGGTATATATACGTATGTGTATAATAATAAGAACAAATATAATAAGAAGAAAAATAGTAATAATAATAATAAGGAGGACTATTTTCTTTGTTTTTATATATATATATATAGTTTTTTGTTTTCCAGCCTGGTTTTGTGGCTTGTTTGGCTTCTGTGGCTTTTGTCGGTGTGTGGCTTGTGTGACTTTACCATGCTTTGCCTATCTATCTATCTATCTAATCTAACCTAATCTAATCTAATCTTACCTAATCTTATTTGATTTTATCTGACTTTATCGTATCTAATCTATCTAATCTATCTAAAGTATTTATCTAAAGTATCTATCTAAAGTATCTGCCTCAAGTATATGTCTAAAGTATCTATCTAAAGTCTCTATCTAAAGTATCTATCTAATCTATCGATCTAAGTCATTTATCTATCTATCTATCTTCCTACCTACCTATGTATCTATCTATCTATCTATCCATCCATCCATCCATCTATCTATCTATCTATCTATCTATGTACCTACCTATCTATATATATATATTTATATTTATTTATTTTTTTTAAAAAAAATATTTATTTATATGCACACACACCTAAAACAACCCGACATAACCAACCCTTTATAAACCCTAAACTAACCCTAAATAACCCTAAACCAACCCTAAATAAACCCTAAACTTACCCAAAATAACCATAAATAAACCCTAAACCAACCTAAAATAAACCCTAAACCAACCCTAAATAAACCCTAAACCAACCCTAAATAACACTGAATAAACCCTAAACCAAACCTAAATGACACTAAACAAACCATAAACCAACCCCAAATAAACACTGAATAAACCTTCAACCAACCCTAAATAAATCTAAGCCAACCCTAAATAACCTAAATAAGCACTGAACCAACCCTAAATAAACCCTGAACAAACCTCATATCACCCAAACAAACTTTAGTGTCAAACCTAAATGACACTAAACCAACCATAAACCAACCCCAAATAGCACTGAATACACCCTAAACCAACACTTAAATAAACCTTAAACCAACCAACACTATGATAGCATCCAATGCCACTATTTAGACCCAACAGGGTTGCCTTTCAACCTATATTCTACATGTTCGCCAGACGCATGTTATGCAAGGAAAAATCGATTGAAACCATGGAAAAATAAATTGTAACCATGTGGACAATTCAATGAAAATTATGAGAACATCGATGAAAACTTTGGGTAAATCAACGAACACCATGGAAAAAATCGAGTAAAACCATGGAAAAATCGATGAACAGTGCAAATGGCAAATTTTAGCTCCCAAAATTCAGCAAAGTACAGGTTTTCGTTCCAAAATGTAGCAAATAGCAAGGACAAATGCCCCAGACTGAAAAACAAAAAATACAAAAAACAATACCAAAAAATATGCACCCTTATTATAATACATATAGAATAATATATATATATATATATATGTGTGTGTGTGTAATGTGTGTATATATATATGCATGAATCATGTATGTAATGTAATGTAATGTAATGCAATGCAACGTAATGAAAAACAATGCAATGCAATGTAATGTAATGTAGTGTAGCGTAATGTAATGTAGTGTAGTGTAATCTAATGCAATGCAATGTAGTGTAGGGTAGTGTAATGTTATGTATGTATTCATTGATCCCCTCCCCACCAGACCACTAGAAACCAGGCAACATCGTCGCAACCAAAGCAACGAGTCCGCCAGTCCAAGGTTGGGAGGTGGCCAACAGATCGAACCCGTTTGGGAATTGGCCAGTCGTCTCAGCAACTCGCCATGGCATGCCATGGCCATCGATGAGTCGATGGCCTTTGTTTGGGGACGACATGGGACGACCTTGAGGTTGGTACATTTGATCGTCCCGACTTTGAAGCAGCGATGTATAATATATATTATATATATGACATTGTATAGCACTGTATAGCTAAGTTTGCATTGGAGATAGATGTTGCACAACTCCCATCTTAGGGTCTCATGTGATGAACCGTACTTGGCTCGTCATTCACCAGCCAAGAATCGATGGGTCAACCTTCGATGCCCTGAATTCCACCAATGAGGTTTGCTGAACTATTCCCATTTTCGCTGGTTAAACCACTTTTTTTTGGTTGATTCAACCCCAATTGGTAACCGGTAGTTTTAAAGTCCGTCCAGTTCTCTTCCTGCCAATCTTCTTGCTCTCTCTAGAAACGCGGCAACCACAAACTGACGGGGATCTAAACCATACGTCTTGGCAAGGACGACAAAATGGGTTCAGCTGCTAACTGGCTCATTGTTTTTTAGGAGATTCACCCAATCTATATGACTGTAAAACTTTATGAATTAGAAGGAAAAATCATCCATTCCAAACCTCCGGTGTATCTATATGCAATGATAAACATCCAGTAAAGGCCTCGGCAGGCAATGTTCTCCCTACGCTTGCGCTCAGTGCATTTCGCTGGGTCTTGCCTTTGATGATGGTTTTTGGCTTTTGTTTTTGCCGCCATCTTCACCTGTAGAACACCCCTATGCCTGTCCCCCCCGATCTCTATTTGTGTCCTGCTCGCCTTCCCAATTGGGAGGTGTCCTGTGCGGATTGACTCGCACTTTCACGCGCATGTTTTATCCGGACATGTTTTTTCTTGTCCACAGCTACCAGTTTTGCTATGGCCAAGGCGCCACGGGCCGTGTTATCCAGCATGACCTTGCAATTCTAGGTGTTGCTGCTCTAGATTCACAGCGACAGCTGTGAATGACAAACATCCGGCAAAAACTCCACTGCATTTTAAACATTAATATCTACCTATCTATCTACCTACCTCTCTATCTATCTATCTATCTATCTATCTATATATCTAGCTATCTATCTGGAGGTAATGATAGCTATCTTTGGGATTCCACTGGGTTTTTCCAGTGCCAGGCAAGATGGGCATCGCCATCACTGACCACCGTGGCTTCTGCCTCGAGGCAGCCACGGGCTGCGCCACCTGGGCGAGGAGCCTGGAGCCGTTTCGACCCTCCATGGGCTTAACAGCTGCAGAGCTGGCACCTCGGTGGAGTGGATCAGGTGAGAACCTTGGGCCGTGGCTGGGTATGGCTGGATGTTTTCCATAGATTCCATAGATGTCTCTATGATCACTAAGTGAATCACTATGATGAATTTTGGAAGATCATGAAGATTTCTGCTGAGTAAGCCGCAGAAAACTGGGAAATCAGGCAGAAGGAATGGGATTTTCACCAAGGACAATGGGACTTTGGCCAAAAAGTGTTTGTACTTGTTTAAACTTCGAAGGAACTTGTGGAATGTCTGACGAGTTTTGTGAAGTTGGAGCATGGTAACGATTGTATTTGCATGTATTTGCTAAAAATGGATCAAGTACTGACATTTGAGAACTCATGGCACTGTGGAATTAGAGCAGCTGATTGCTCTTTGAGTGACAGCAGTAGTTTTTTTATTTCTGGTTGGTTGTTCTGAGGATTATGAGAATATTTGCCATGTTCAATTCTAAACTCGGGATACCTCGGGATGATAGCAGTTGTATATGTATACGTGTATATATATATACATAGTTTATTTGCAGAGAGAGAGAGATGTATGTATATATATATATACAGTATGTATTATTTATGCTCTCTCTCATTTGGCCAGTGTTTTTCCGTTGGGGTGACTACTCCCAATTTGACTCTGCACACATGGGGTTGGAGAGACACGACACATCTATAATTTATACTTATATTGTTTGCACAGAGAAAAGAACTAGAATTCATTGGGTTAGATTACAGTACATAGCGCGGAATTACTTACGCTACAGAATGTAGCGTAGATTAGAGGCACATTTCTAAAGTGCACCAACCACCAACCTGTGCTGCATTCTGTTTGTAAGTTGCAAAGGTCATCGCCGTGAAGACCGTTGAGAAGTTCCATTCCGTACGGCTACCGCTGTTGAAGGAACCTGAACATACATGGAAGCCTAAGGGCTTAAGGGCATGCAGTATATATATATATATACATATATATATGCAGTGGCAAAACCAGCAACGATGATCAACCATGGGGATAAGTGGAAGGGTGATGTTTCTTAGTTGTGTTTATGTTCATTTATGTTCCATCCTCATGACCTGATGCTTGGGATCCTAGATTCAATTGATGAGCCAGTCTTGAGGATGCAGCGGAACTACATCAGGCCTTCACTGGCCATACTATATATATATACACTATACAATGTTCAGTGGTTTTTGAAGGAACATCAGGTGTTTTTTTTTTAACCCGGCCACCAGGAATTTTGGACGGATGAAAGTGCAGTCGAGGTCCTCTACTTGAGCAACACCAAAAGCCACTGTGTGCAAGAAGCAGACCTTGGATGCGCCCAGAAAGCCAAACCCGCTGATTCTTAAAAGTTTATTTGTCAGTGATTGCCGGGATAGCTAGATGGAAAGATAGAGATGGCTCTCGAGGAGTGGTTCGCCCATGACATAGACAGAGCCTGTCACTTTCAAATCAAATGAACTTGACTGGGTTTGTTGAAAAACATGTGCCTTCCAGTAATTGCACCTGGCTTGAAAAATGAACCGTTTGACTTTGTAGATGATATACCTATTGAACATGGTGATTTCCCATATGAAAACCGTTAAGTTACCAGAGGGTAGTTTCCAGTGACTCTCCCAGGTAATGACTTGGTGGACATCATTGACTTGAGCCTTGAATTTGGCGACATGGTTGATCCAAGCAAAGAGTCCAACAAGCAGGGCAGTGGCCATTGCACAAAGATGCAGGCCATTTTAAGGCGCTGAGTCGTGTGCGGTTGCCGTATGTTGCCGTGTCGGCAGCTGGTGAGAAACTGAGCCTTGTATTCCTTTTGGATAAAATTCAAGGGCCGAGATTGGCTTTGTTTAGGTTTGAACATGTTTGAATCATGTCAAGCAGTTGATGTGGGGAATCCATGGAAGCAGCTTGTTGGTCCAACGAATTTCCAGCCATGTGGCAGGTATTTGCACCGCTCCCGGCCGAGTCGACGATGGTATGTGGTCACAGACGATGACACCTTGGTGAACGTTCCTCGCTTGCTGCGAGTGCTGGACTCGCATGATGATTCACTGGCAATCTATTTGGGTGAACGCTATGGATGGTCTCACATGCAGGCGTCTCTCTCAGGGTTGATGTTTGTTTTGTTTTTTCTTTGCGGGTAAGGAGCCTTGCGGAAAAGCAGCAAGCCTTTTGCGTCAGCAAGGGGTCAACATATTTGATCATGAATCATATATAATCATATTTGCGTTTTCTCTGAACATTCCGTCCCACATTGTTAGGTAAGTATGTTTCAGTCAATTCTGGTTCTAGTGGCGCACTTGGAGTTTATACGTCTAGTGGGGCGCAAAACAGGACCGTGACGGGACCAACTACATTACCACAGGGGCCGGGATGGCCCTTTCCAACGCCGCCCTGCAACGCTTGATGTCTTGCAGCACATGCAACTGTCGGGCGCCAGATGCCCCTGATGATATGTCATTGGGCACCTGGTTTCGCAATTTGGGCATCGAAGCGTGCCTCAGTTGATGTGCGGGATATTGCAGGTACTGGTGCTTGGGTATGGGTTGGCTTCCTTGCTTGGTCCATCCTTTTGACAGAGGAGACCATGGAACCCACATGGAAAAAGAATGCTGTGATTCTGTAAGTCCCGAGCAGATGATGCTTGTTGGCTTTTGTAATTTTCCACGAAACATCCTTTCCACGCAGAATTTTGGAATGTCTAAGATAATAGTATGGAGCCATTAGATCTCACCAAATGAAATGTCTAGATTGTAGCTGCGCGTCAGCAGATATACAGTAGTATATTCTGTGCAAGCAAGCAAGCAAGCAAGCAAGCAAGCAAGCAAGCAAGCAAGCAAGCAAGCAAGATTCAAGGCAGACTGTGCATGGGCAGTGCAGCTTTGGCATTTGAGGACCCATGAGGAGGGTTTCCATCAATCAGAACCGCAGAACTATCACAAGGACTGTTTGCTGCTGCACTGTGTTTGTGGGGCATCTATAGATCCATGCTAAGCCCAAAACCCGGAAAGCCGACACAACTATTTCATTCATTTGCTGCGAAGTCCTGCGTGTGTGGCAGCCTTTTCTTTCGGGTGCACTAAGATGAGCTGATAGCTGACCATAAGCGATTGTCATGGAGTATGTGAATGGACGATTGTCCAATGACTAATGTAAAGATTGGTGATGTTGGGTGCAACTTCCTGTATTCTTAGGCCAAAGTCCCCGCAGAATCAAGTTAGAGTGAATCTTATAATATAATTGACATTTTTATTCAAGCGTTGCCAGGTTTATCCCGATGAACATGCATGTTCGTGTAAGTGCCCACAAGGGCAACATATTTAATTATATTCTGATGCAGATAGCTGGCAAAATTTTGTTGGTAAAGTTTTGCCCGTGAAGTTTTGCCGGCGAAGTTTGCGGCACAGTTTCTGAGTAATCATGTAATATATAAGTCTGAGTATGCGGCGAAGTTTGCGGCTAAAAATGCGCTTTTTTTTATTTTCGAAAAAAGAACACCGAGATTTCACAACACACTTCACCACGCACCACGGCCCCGAACCCAAAAAATCCATTACAGTATAGGCGGCATTTTTTATCCACCAAATATATTCATTAAAATCCTTGTGGCATAATTTAGGTTACCAATTTGCGGGGAGGGGCTGTTGGGATTTTTTGAGTTCACCCACAGTGTTCATTGGTTTCTGTTGGGTGTTTGTCTGGCACAGCAATGACCCATTGGAAACCAATTCAAACCCACCGCCTTTGTTATATTCAAAACTTCAAAACCTTTCAAACATGTTCATATCCTTATCAAAACGTTCATTGGTTGTTTTTATCTCAAAATACATCACATACTGCTAAACATTGATTGGTTGATTGTAATGTGAAAACTGCAGCTGTTTCAAACATTAAATCAAGACCTGTATCATATCCAACCCCCCAGGTTACAATGTCCTATACCCTCTGGTAATCAACTTGCTGGACAATCCAGCTCGCCATGTTTGATGACACTACACGACAACCCTAATTGCTGGTTAAATATTTTCCTGTAGACCCAATAAATCATCACTTATGGTTGGTTCCCATTATATCCAAATCATATACCATGTATGCTTGCTTGGTGATATTCTTCTCTCCCGTTATATCCCATTATTTATATATATATCCTTTCACATGGATATTGTTGTGTACCAATTAATCCCTTCCTCCTATTACTAAACCCCACCCAAATACTAAAAACTAGTGTCCATCTCCAACTTTTGAAAATTTCAGATTGGCCAATTTGATTTTTAATTGATCCCCTTTAGAAAACAATTTAAAAATCAAACTACCATTTGTGGGTTCCCCCCCCTAATACTAAAAACTAGTCAACCCCGGGGTGTTTATTATTAGGATCCGTCCGATTTTTTTTGTTTTTTTTAATAAAAATGTTTTTAATTTAGTACTAGGGGGAAGCTTCGAAATCCAATTTTTGGCAATATTTTAATCGCGTTATATAAAGAAATTTAATTGATTTTGAGATCGGACAAACAGTTTTTATTACTAAGGGTTTAAGTTTATTAATGGGGTTCCCTAATAATAAATACCACCCTAATACTAAAAACTACCTGCCGCGTTTAGTAATAGCGGGGGCGTTTAGTATTCGGAGGAAGGGATTATTTACATACATATATATATATATTTATTTATTTATTTATATTTATATTTAGTAAATTTTCACGACCTGCGACCGAACCCTGGAATGATAGGGTAATTATCCAAGTATAGCCTTATTTGTCTTATTTCATAGTGAGTTATGATAATCGACCAGGAGTACTTGGATGTTCAACCCTGGCGATTTCACGCTAAGTAGGGGCAATGTTCACTTTTTGCATGTGAACTAACCCACCTGGGCTAACATTTACTAACTGAGAATCACTGGGGTGAACTCACCTGGGCTTATTACCCACTTTTCCCATCTTTTCGGATGAAGGCTTAGTTCACTGATGTTCAGTTGTAAGCAGCGTTTTAGCCCAATTACTACCCTCTGGTAAACTAACATAAAAATGGAAAGTCACCATTTTTAATGGGAAAACTCACTAATTCAAAGGCTATTTTCAATAGCTTTTTGTATGTTTACCAGAGGGTAACAGTACCTGGGATGAACCACCGTTGTTTAGCGTTAGGAGCTGCTCGGCGCCAGCGATCCTCCTGTCTCCTTCCATCGCTTCAATGCGCGGCTACCGGGCTCGGCCTCCGCCGAGGAGTTCCACGAAGCACGACGTGCCCGGAAAAAACTGGAACTATGTGGGGTTGTTATATGCAAAATGTATACAACATACACAGAAAATAATATATATATATATATATATATATTTATGCATATTAATTAATGTATACATAGTAATATACAGATATAGGAATAACCACCAAAAAGATAGAATAGAACCGTGATTTGCCACTATTCTTAGCAGGATAATATATATATATATACTGTTCTATTCTTTTATGAATTCTTATGTTGTTATTTTATTCTGTATATATTATGTGTGTTTGAAAATATGTGTTCGGATTATATCCTGGGTTTGCTGAAGATTATTTTTTGTAGTTTACCATTGGTTCATCCACCTTTTTGGGCAATCTTGTCGGATATAAGTTTTCTCTAATTTAATGATATACACGTGCCCTCCATCTAACATAGGCAGCACCAGACAGGGGCCTGCCAGTTTCTCAGTGTGCTAGCTGAGGGGATAAGAATTATTATTTTAAGTTACCATTCTGGAAAAGTATGTATGAGAAATCAACACTATATATAAATATGTATGATGATAATATATACATATATTATCATGATAATATATATATATATATATATATTATGTACCGCAGAGGAATAAAGCGGCTATTGGGGATTTAATCACTATTCTGGGGATATAGTAGAGGTAAGGGATTCAAATCAACAATACGAGATGAACTTGTTTGAAACGGGAGGCACCACCCCAAATTAAATTGTTGTTTGAATGGGGGAAACTCTAAACAAATGAATTTCGAGGTCCCAATTTTTCTAGGCAAACCCAACAAACCCATCAGTGAATTGAGTAGCCCAGGTTCCGATATTGTTATCCATCAGCCATGGTTCAACTTTGTGAGTTGTTCAGGAAGGCTCCAATGTTTTTGTTTGTTGCTTCAGTTTGTCGGACACTTTCGGTATCTATATAACTGGCCAACAGGTGGCCATTTTGTGGTTTTTGAGACAAACGCATTGCACATTTGGTTGGCCTTTCATACGATGTTCAACCATTTGTGGGGTGATGTGCTGACTTTCCCGGGATGGATTGAAACCACTAAGCAGATCTCAGCAGATGTTTACAAAGTATCGAGTATCGAGTATAAAATAATTGCCAGTTGTAATTAGGCCGTCCCTAGGCCAAAGTTGGAGCAGTTGGAGGAAGAACTATTTTAAGCAGGAGTTGCGACTTGTGGGCTGTGGCATGTGGGGTGGCTGAGCTCGGATGACTTGGCGTGGATTATGTTAACCTGTAAGATGTTGGGGTGTGCTATCTTTTGAATAACCCGCGTACCACTGTGGTGCTATGGCCCACGGCTACGACGTTTTCTTGCATGAATATCAAATATTGTTGCTGTAAGTGTGAACGAGTCAAAGTCTCTAAGGTGCTTGCTCTAAATCATCATATGGTGACCCGTGGTGACGCATGATATAACTGTCTTCAGAAGGTCAAAAAGATGCCCTTACCCTCTGACTCACCGATGTTTGTGGAAGGATTGGTACTTTTGTACCTGGCTGACGGGAACACCAGACTGTCACTGATATGCGTTGCCAGCTATGTGCATGTTCTCATTTGTATCACCATGTATCACCGTAGTTGATCCACCCAAGCTTCGCTTCAAGGCTGTGAACCTTCCCCCATCTCTGGTACCAGTACAAAAATGGGTCTTGAAGAGTGGGCAACAGGCAAGTTTCTCAAGCTTCATGATCCAAACACAGAACCAGAAGGCGACTATCACTTGTAGGCAGAGTTATTCCGGTACGATGATGTTCGTTTTGACCAGATTTTGACCCTTACAAGTGGAGTCGCACTTGAATAGGTCCGGTATTACCCCTGTTATAGCTGTGAATATGCCTAAGCTGCACCAACACCCTCCTGGTGCTGTCACGTTGGTCCCGCCCAAAGGAGCTGTGATCAGCGTTTGGGAGGAAGAAAAAAGCTGCGCGTTGTTGATGGAGAAAGTGGGAAGTAACACGACATATCCCACCAACAGGCAGCAAAGGAAACAAACCTGCATACCATATGCGTAACTTTCATAAAGATAGATGCTTGCTTTGCTGGTGGTTGCATTTGTTTGTTTATGTCGTGTTCCTCCGTCCCTATTTGGGGCATATAATTATTGGTAGTTTAAAGACTTAAGATCTTCAGGATGCGTTTTAATGTTAAGAGTTGAAACCAAATAATGAACAACCAGGATAGTTTGGTTGGAGCAAACAGTAGATGAACATTTGCTGGTGTGTTTACAGATTCAGTTATGGCTGGGCATATCTCTATAAATAGACATTTGCTTTGACCACATCCCCAAGAATTCTACATAGCCCCAATAATATGGGAATACCCAGACCCCAGAATGAATTACATCCAATACAAAACCGGTACTTATACCATCTTATACCTATTCATCACAATCTGAGTGGGAAGTTAATCACCATCACAGCGAAACCCTGATACATGAGTTGCACATGTTTATGTAAATGCAATTGCTACCTGGAATTCAGGTGACTGCATGTCAAAACCTCAACATGACCGAGACCTGGTACTGAAATCAAGGAAAGTAAACGGGGGAGCTCTCACCGTATCCCAATTTCTAAACTTCTAAGAGGATTTCATCATTGACCTCCTCCCATTTATACAAGTTATCATCAGCATCAGCAGCATCATCATCATCATAATCATAATCATGATCACCACCATCATCATCATCATCGTCATCATCGTCATCATCGTATTCATCATCGTCATCATCGTCATCATCATCGTCATCATCGTCATCATCGTCATCACCGTCGTCATCATCATCAGCAGCATCATCATCATCATCAGCAGCAGCAGCACAATGGATACTGGGTAACAGATAATGTTGAAAAGAAAACGTATAAGCCCAAGTTACCATATATATATATGGCAACAAACGTGGAACCAGATTACGGATCATTACAGATTATATATAAATCCCATTAAATCCCATTAAATCCCATCATAACCTCAATACCTTCGCGGCGCGTTGCGCGGTCATCCCCGACGCAGGGGGACAAGGCTTGGCGCCTTTTTCAGGAGGTTCAACGGCAGAAGTTGCGCCGCTGGGCGAAACGCCGGAGAGATATGGGGGGAGATCAAAAAAGTGGTAGTTGGGACATACCATGACATACCCACATGTTGGTGTTTTCAGGGTTAAAACTCCGACAAAATTTGTGTGGCTACTTGGAGCCAACATGGAGGATCATCCGACTATAGCAACTGTTGTTGGTAAGTGGGGATGTAAACCAGAAATGGGATAACTACTGGAACCTCAGTTTGGGGAACTGATTCACCAGAGTCAGTAAGCACGCACTGACCCCATCCAAAACAGCGCTGGGCCCCTCGACTCCAAAACGGGGGCAAGTGGCCCTAGGGATGAGGAAGCTGGCAATTTTCTGCTTTCCTGTTCAGCAACCCCAGAGTCCGCAGTGATTCATATATCCCTTAAAGCAACGTGAAAAAATATTGAAATTTTAGTAATTCCAGACAAATCCGAAAATTCAGACAAAACAGAAACTTCACAAGAGTCTGAAAATCAGCAAATTCAGAAGAGCAGAAAATTCAGAAAAAACAGAAAGCTCATACAATTCCAAACAATCAGACAAATGAAGCAGACCATGCAGAAAATTTAGAAAAAGAACTCATTTGAAGCTTGATTTATGCAGCACTTTTGGAAAATTCAGGAAACAACAATAAACATACAACTCAGGAAAAATAACAACAAAAGAAAAATAAACATCTGGAAGAGAGTAGACAATTTCAAAAAACGTGGAAGAAACAACAAAACAAAATTCATAAGATATAGACAATCCAGAAACATAGCGCAGTTGAAGCTCAATATGTTCAGAAAACACAGGCAAATCATGAAATTAAGAAAATCAGCAACTTCACAAAACAAAAATCACAGAAAACCCAAAAACAAACAGCAAAATCACAAAACAAAACAGCAAATCAGAAGAACATTACAGTTCAGAAAACGCATAAAAAAACAATCAGAAAGGTTAGAGAAAAAGTAGAATTTTCATAAATTTTAGATTGTTCAAGTTTCTTGAGCAAAAACTAATGAAATATATTCATCCTGAAATGGCGGTTGGAGAAGAAACATGAGTTTGAACACCATGAAAAAAACTGTCTAGGAAAAATAGAACATTCAAAAGTAAAAACACGTGTTTTCATTTTCGAAACAGTAGTGTATAAATAATATGGCAATGGCGATGAAGAGAGGAAATCATTTCCATATTTCTGCACTTGAGAAAAACACCAGCTAACAGCGTAATTGCATATATATATATATATACATATATTCATTTTTTTTAGAGGTGAACCAAAAAACAGTCAAACTATCATCAAAAACAACACGTTTGCAAAAGGACATAATTTCATCCTCCTGTAGAATTCAAAACTGCAACATAGGTCTTGACACGATGGCGGCAGCAGAAACTATGTTCCACGTTATTTCCCAATGTTTCAGCAGTAAAAAAGTTTACATAAGTTCGAAAAGTCAATCAAGTAACTTGTGTTATGACATATTGAGTTCATATAAGTTCTTAGATTCCAGATAAGTGCCTGAAGTAAAACAAGTTCTTCGTTTAGGCGTCACAGTGGTTGAGAGACAGCTGAGGGCCTTCCTGACCACTGAATTGTCATAACAGAGTTACCCGCTGAATTCACGTTAACAAGTGGTGAAGGTAGCTTCATGTCATTCTTGGGTTAATTTCCAGGGCCTGGATCTTAGTTACGAGCAACGAGTATTCACAGGATTGCCGCAGGCTGCAGTTGGTAGTGACGGCTGCAGTTGGTCAAACTGACCTACAAGAGAAGCCATTTAGAACCTACATTGATTATACAATTATTATATTTATTATACACTATAATATGCCAATGGGCTCATCCAAGAATCAGCCAATGTTAACTACCGAACTGACCTACGGACCTAGGTCCGGACATCGCCATGTACAGCGTCAGGGCTCCAAGTGTCAAAAGTGTCAACGCTCCGGCTGTGGCTGGTTTTGGCGGGAGTAAATATGGCAGGTATATGGCAGGTATATGGCAGGTATATGGCAGGTATATGCATTTGAGTAGGGGAAAACCGTTTTGGAAAACCACTTAACTACTAATTCGTATACGTTTGTGTCAACATTTAGATATATTTGAATACATTATATATATAT
>Ga0126342_10011968_pt1 | contig 15485 bp, 15 predicted proteins | sample Cyp1metagenome_FD_92528 | JGI IMG/M metagenome (GOLD analysis project Ga0126342, IMG submission 92528) | Coral microbial communities from Lord Howe Island, Old Settlement Bay, Australia - Cyphastrea 1 metagenome | ecosystem: Host-associated > Invertebrates > Cnidaria > Coral ...
ATTTTCCTTTTGGTGGGTAGTTGGCCATCTGCCGGGCGCTTGCAAAGGTGTTTTCTAGTGGCTTCAGAAAGCGAAGTTAGGCAGTATCAGGCGCTTTCAAAGAGGTTTTCTAGTGGCTTCAGAGATATATATATATATTATCCGCCGACCCCAGACGATGGCAGGGGGAGCGCGTCCAAGGAGCACCCAGGCGTTGGCAGGGCATGCGCTGGCTTCTGGTGTCGCGGCGCCCTTGCCACAGGCTGTTGCTGCATTCTGGGGGCAGTAGCCTAGCTTCAACTGCCTCGCGGCGCCTTCGCCGGAGGTTTTTGCGGCATTCTGGGCGCTTTCCAAGAGCTTTTCTAGTGCCTTCAGAAAGCAACGTCAAGCAGTAGCCTGGCTTCAAATGCCTCGCAGCGCCCTTGCCAAAGGCTTGTGCGGCATTCTGGGGGCAGTAGCCTGGCTTTAACTCCCTCGTGGCGCCTTCGCCGGAGGCTTTTGCGGCATTCTGGGCGCTTTCCAAGGGCTTTTCTAGTGCCTTCAGAAAGCAACGTTAGGCAGTAGCCTGGCTTCAAATGCCTCGCAGCGCCCTTGCCAAAGGCTTGTGCGGCATTCTGGGGGCAGTAGCGCGTTTGCCAGAGGCTTTAACTTCCTCGTAGCGCGTTTGCCAGAGGCTTTTGCGGCATTCTGGAGGCAGTAGCCTGGCTTCAAATGCTTCGCGGCGCCCTTACCGAAGCCTTTTGCGGCATTTTGGCCGCTCTCCTCGACCTTTTCTCGTGGCTTGGTTTTCTAGTTGCTTCCGAAAGCTACGTCCTGCTGTTCGGCCGTCGCGGTTGTAACACCGACCGTTTTCACCGTTCTATGCTGGTTTCTTTTCTTCGCTGTTCCAGCTGCTCCGTGGGCACTGGCGCCCCGACGGTGTCTTGTGCCGGACGCGAATTCGCCCCGAGGCGCATGCTGCCCACACCACAGTTTGGCACTGCGGGCATTTGTGCGCATGTTGTCGCGTCCCCTCGCTGACCTTGCCGCTCTTGGCGTAAAACCGGTTGCCACACACGCTCCGATGGTTGATCTGCCCAGTCATAACGCTGCTTGCTACAATGCCGTTGCAAAACGGGCACCATCTAGTTGGTTCATATGTTCAGTTCATTGTTTTTCCATTCTTTGTCTGTATGTAATGTGGTTCGGCTATGCGGCAAATTGAAGCTTTTGCTGCGGTTCAATGCACTTCGTCAACGGAATCCTATCCAACTACAAATCATACATAAATCAAACATTGCCTTCGAAGCCACCACAAAACCACGCAACCACACAACAACTCAGCAACACAACCACTGCAACAAAATATCTGTTCTCAGTTCTCATGATAAAAATACTACAAATGTTTGCTCGACACATGCGTCAAAGAGTGAATCTGGGGTCGGCGGCAGGGGGCGTGAGCCCTTTAATATTATATACTATATATATATAATTACATTATATATATGTAATTTACATTTTTTAGTTATCTGAGATTACCCACTTACTGGGATGCATCCCCAAGCAGGCCCCTGCTTCAGCTGCTTCAGCCAGGTATCTGTCAACCTGCAACATGGTCTGCTGGGATCCGAAGCTATTCGACGCCTGGAGCAGTTGTTTTCAGGACCCCCAGCAGGGGCCCTGAGGACCTTTCGGATGGGGGTAACATCTGGTTAATGGTGTTTAATGGTGTTTAATGGTGTTTAGTGGTGTTTAATGGGATTTAATGGGAATCTCGGTTCATCACTATTAAAACGCTATGGACAATTCTCCAGAATTCACCAATCGACTAGGCTGCTTACAGTAGTGTTTATGCATATATACTTAATGGGGTTTTTAAACCAATTTATAGCCGGGCAGAACCTTGCATTTTTTTGTGATGTTCCAGCTTTGGCTGGCTCATCTACAATCAACAAGGGTATAACCAAACAGCTGTCACTGTACCCATCTTATCAATGATACCCAGAGAACACTCAACCTTGATTCATGCCTGTGATATCCCAACAAACTCTTCAACGTTGCTTATATCTTCAGGGATGTGGTAAACCCAAAAAATAGACCATACCTACCCTTCCCTCTGTTGATATGGACGTGGAGGCCAAAAAAACGTACCACTAACATGGACGTGCATCTGGTAAAAACCATCAAAATTTAGGCAAAACTGGCAGCCTCGGGGAAGTTGCATGACTGACCCATGGACAAGTCTACTATCATGACAAGCACAAGGGGCGACAGCAGGGAGACCGTTTGACATGGGGATCCGCCAAAAGTTCAAAATCGATGAAGCTCCACTAACATGGACGCCGTAAGAAGCCAAACATCTTACTATGAATGTCCATGTTAGCTGAATACTGTTCAAAAAAACCTGTTTGAGTGTCCATGTTAGTGGACCTGTGACATGTGTCACACTAACATGGACGCTTCCAAAACTGGCAAAAGTAAGAAAAACAACTAACATAGCACGTGCGTACATTTTCTCAATTTTCAGCGTCCAAGTCAGGAAACTGGAGAGTACCTACTTTGGAGGCTTCAGAAACTTAAACATCAGGGTGCATCATCTTGTCTCACACCCTGAAAAATACTGGTCACATGTATATTCTGAATCAATTATGATAACTCAATATAAAAACTGAAAAGCTCGGCCATTTTGGGATAGTTACCCCAATCCAATTCCTATCACTCCAGTGACGACGCAACATGAGGTTGATATTTCTGAAATATTTCTGATATATTTTATCGAGGTCATTTTCACCCAAAATCCCCTGTTCTTGGCTTCTATCCCCATAAAATCATATAAAATCCTCATCTGGGCCAAAATTTTCGTGGTGGAATAGGACCTTTTTATGACCTAATGAAGGCGTCAAATTCTGCTCCTGGCCTCCAAATGTGTCGCGAGCGGCTTGGGTGTAATCTCCGGCAACGAAGGGACTTGACTCACCTGAACCGGTTTTTGCCAGATGGAAATGGGCCAAATGGAAACCCCATATTTTTAGCTCCAAAAAAAAAACAGTTTTTTTTTGCCATGTTGTTTTTTGGATTTTGCCAAATTTCTATAATCTTTTTGGTGGTGGTGAGAAAATGTTACAAATGAAAAATGACCATGGGGAGGTCTGAAATCAGATCGCTTTTCCGCGGGCATATAGGGGGGAACTTCCGCTTTCAAATTTGTTGCAAACGGAACAACCAATGGGGCATGGAGCAAATGGATGGCCAAAATCAGGTCGAAGTCTTCCATGGGTCAAGTCATTGTCATTGGGGCATGGTCAATGCATTTTTTAATACTAAACAGTGACCAATCCATCGCCCCAGGATCTTGAATTTTAACCAACGCCTATATGTTTTGTCATGTTTTTTCAAGTATGTCATAAAAAAAATCGACAAGTCCATCCATGGATCCCTAGTCTTTTTCTTGGGCCCCAAATCGCAAGATGAGTGCATGTAAGGATGACCCTCTTTGGCTAGTCTTCGTAAAAGGATGTAAAAAGGGGTGCAAGCTTCCCAAGTATCCCCAGTCATACAGTCATACTGGCCTACCCTGCAGTAGACACATAGGTATGGACAATCCGTGGTTTTCGCACGTAGAAAATGATCTACACACTGTATCTTTTCATGTCTTTTCCATATCTGTGTTAAACTATGCGAGTTTCATGGAGACACCAACAAGTTTTAATGATTTCCGTCCGTTCCTTGGGATGACCATGTAGATTAGGGAAACGAAGCGTCGACACCCCAACTTTAGCTTCGAGATTTTTTGAATGTGGTCAACTTGCTATCCATGGACAGCACCCAAGTTCCATCCATCCATTCATCCATTCATCCATCCATCCAATGTGTTGTATAGATCTCCCATCCAATCGGCGTCTTCGGCATGATTAACTGGACGGACTGGCGCTTGTTGATCAGAAAAATCCCATCCCCTGATCCAAACTACCGGTGCGATCCAGCTGATCGATAACTTATACTCCAATTCCCCTATGCTATATATATATATATATTATATATATATTGAAATATAAATCACCTATTTAGTTCGATGATTTTCCCAGCCATTTCTACCTCCATAAACAGATCATTTGCTTTGGGGATTTCCCTATCGGGTATCCCCAATGTTTGGGACCCCAAGTCATGATGATCATCCCTGGGTGGTTCAGCCCCTTGAAAAACATTAGTAATCGGGATCTGTAATTATCCCAGGTAAGCTGGAATAACATGTGAAAAAACGCCCAGATGTAGTTGGGATAGAAATTTATGATGAAAAGACCGCCAAGAAACTCACTGCGCAAAAAAAACCCTGTACCTCATGTTAGCTGAAGTGAACAGGTTTTTTGTCAATCCCAAACTAACCAGTCTTGGGATTTGACATTGCGATATTCTTCCAAAATCCACCTTCTTGATGCGTGAAATCTTGACCCTGCCCACGTGTTCGGACTCCGTCCCAACTTTCACGCGCCAAAGCACTCCCCCTGGTGATATGGACCCAGAGGCCCCTTCCGAACCGGACCCAGAAGTCCTACCTGGCCATGGACCGAGCCGGAACATAACCCTGGGGCGATCCTGAACACTGGAAGTGGTTGTTATATGTTGTTATGAGGGCCACCTAGACGTCTTAGATAGGTAAGTTGGAGTAACTAGGTTTACTAGACTTATGGCTACAATTACTGTAGATGGGTTGAAAAAACAACTTTTAATTGGGGGTGCACAGATTGTTCTGTCCTCACATTGTAGCATTGTTTACCTGTTCCCACTATATAGTCATGAACCCCCAGCCATGGAATTCCGAAACCTCAAAATGAACAAAACAAGGTGGCTCTTGGGTCCGTATGCATCTCTCATCTTTAAACAGTTTTTAAACGACGGCCAGTTAATCAAACCATACTAAACTAGCCATGGCTAAGCCATATCTGTTACGTAGTAATTGGTTGGGACATCACGGTGAAACTGCGGGATGATGTCGAACGACCCCCACATGGCTGCTTACTGGGATGGTTGATGACATCGGGTTTACCACATCAACTATGGGTTTGTTTGAACATCAACTTGTATCATCTAATCATTATATCCCCAATAATTATATCACCCTTGTGGTTGGTCAAATTTAAATACCTATTTTGGGTTGATTACAAAAAATAACCCAAATCACTTTGGGGTTTACCATGAAAAGTCACCCACTCAACCAGCCCAGCTGCTACGCGTGGGGAGTGCTCCCTCCGCGATTTGCACCAAATTCTCGTAGCCATCCTGGCGGCGGTTCAGCACAATGGGATCAAACGTAAGGAAAAGGGAGCACTGTATACATACATGGATACAGTAGATAAAAAGTAAAGTAAATAGTATATATAAAAAGTAAAAAAATACACTATATACAATATATATATAAATAAATTATGTAAATATATAACATATATATATAGCATTAATATATATATATATATGACATATATATAACATGTAATGTAAAAAAATAAACTATAATATAATATATAAATATTATATGTATATATGATATAATATAAATAAACTATATTTATAATTAACATATATATAATATAATACATATAATAAACCACAAATAATATATATAATATTATAAAAATCCGATATAAAACATTAAACATTGAATGTGATCTACACTATACTGCATATACATTATATACAATTTATTAAATCTATGGTATATATATACATTCAATACATCAATGTTTGAAAATGTTGACATATATCATGTTCTATGAATATACTATAATATATATATATAACATTTTTATGTATATATTTATACACTATATCAAATATTCTATTCTATATATATATATTAAAAATATTCTATATTTTACATATGTTGTCTATTTTGTACACTTTGTTTATTGTATATATCATATATACCACACATTTATATACATTATATCTGTTTTATTTGAAACATGATGTAACTGTGAAATAAATATAACATATATATATATAACATATGTAAATATAAAAATAATAATATATTATATATACACAATATTATACAATATGCAGAAGCCAGGTGCAAGATAACTTAATCTGTAGAAAAACTCTATACATAAAAACTCTCTCTCTATACTTTCCTTGCGCATCTCTACACATACAGTAATTACACATTTGTAGGTCTCCTAGGTGTTGGATGGTTGTTGATCCCAACATGTGAATGCTGCTCACTGACAGCACAAACGTCTCAAACAGGCAATATTTGCCGTCCCCAGTTCCAATTAGTTGGAACGTGGCAAAGGAAAAAAAAAACTTCAACAGAAAACACAGCTTCATAACTTAGTACAAGTATATACAAGTAGCATAATGTAGCAGATCAAACATTCATGGCCAACATCATGACCTTCTTGCTCTCTATCCAAAAAAAGTCGCTTTTGCAGGTCTGAACTGAAGTCCAAAAACCTCGTGATTGCTGGAGACTCCTAGGCCAGGTTTGCCTACCGGATCCTACTGTACATCCCATATCTTTGGGCGAAATTCAACTTTTGCCTGTTCAACTCCTTATTCTTGTTGTGAAATCCTTGCTTTGTGATGACATCCGATGTTTTTTTTGACCCCTAAGATCCAATCTTACGTTCTGAAAAACGTGGTGAACATCCCATTTTTTTGCAGCGACAGTTGCAGTTTTGCTGCTCAAACCGATGCTGTCCTTGTCCCAACTCGCGACCTCCGCCTGGGCCTGCTGATTTTCAGGGATGGCCTCGGGATTCAGACTGCTACCCTCTGGTAAATCATCTCCATGGCTTGCTGGAGAAATCCATCGTTTAAAAGAGGCTTGAATGGCAAAGTCATAGGAAAAGCATAGGAACATATGGGAACACACCATTAATTTGATGATTTTCCCTGATGATTTTCCCACTTAACGGGACTTCCCAGACATGTTTCAGTGGAAGGTATCTTTCAGCCGATTGGCCACTGCCAAACCTGCCAGCCTTGATTTAGGCGGCTAAAATATGTCAACACCCAAATTATTTGGTTGGCTTTACTATCCCGAAATCAACAGTTCCAGTGTTTCCCAGCTCTGCTTAGATTTGCTTGTATACCCCATTAAATATACTGTATATATATATATATGCTCCATTGTATTCCCGTACATAACCAGTTACAGTAATTAAGTTCGCCTTTTACCCAGCAAATTCCATCAAATTCAATTTTCTTTAAGGCAAAATCAACATTTCTACTTTGCCAAACCCATATGCTACATGTTTGTTGATTGTTACTTTGTGGGTGATAATTATATACGAAGTACATCCCATACACAGGCTAGACAAATAGTAGCCCTAACGTACCCAAATCTTCACATTGTTGATCAGGCATCCCATGAAAATCACCAATAAATCCCATGGAATCCCTATGACATCCGAAAAAACAGCAACATGGGTTGAAACACCACTATATGGTCATTACACAACACACGCACGCACATGCACACACGCGCACACAGTATCATGGCCATGTGCGGCTGCCGGCTTGCATTGGCGGAAGCACATGTACCAGCGTGTGTGTCCTTGCTGCCCATATTGAGCAGCTCCTGTTTCAATTCAAAAATTAGAAGCCCAGTTTTCAATTCGTGGCCCCCCTTTGGGCCCATGCTCTGGGCGCCCGCCTTTCCGTAAAGCGCGGGTTGAACTGCGACAATTGACGTCGTTCATCAATGGCTTTTGCGTTTGGTTGCCAAGATGCTGGTTTCACAGTATATATATACACATACAAAGCAATTGTTTTTGGATGTTTTGGTGGGAACAACATCATACATCTTCCAAACATTGTCCCACAAATTGTTCCAGATTTAATTATTCCGGATTGTCCTAACATCCCCAAAATGATCCTATCAAATTACCCCAAATCTGAAGGATTTCATCTTTGATCCTGGATCCATTCGACAACCCTCAAAATTCTCGTATTGAATCCCCAAAATCTTCGGAAATCGTTCCTTGAATTCTCAAGAATGAAACTTCTCCCATTCAATCCCCCCATTTCAAACCGATTTTCACCGTGTTCATCGATGTTTGGCCCTCTCAAATCTCCGTATAGATCCCCCATAACCATTATTCCAGTGAGGTCGCGCTGTGAGGTCGTGATCATATCTAATTATCCAAGTATGATCACCCTTAAATTCCCATTGTTGATTGTAAAATCCCATCAAAAATAGCATCCCATTGATCCCATGTATACTGTACACGTAATGAACAAATCCCATTCTTTAATACATCATTGGTTGATTCATTGTATACCAACATATTAAAAACATGTCATGGTATTTCTTAGAAAAGATTTCTATGATCCCCATAACATATCCATAACTTGGATGGTCATGAAACCATCATTTACCATGAACAAAACCATCGCGAAATCACCATCTAAATGTTTCCAACTATGAACCATCACGAAACCATCATGAAACCTAAAAAACAAATCATGGTTAACCATGGTTAATCATCATTAACCAACTAATTATGGTCATTTTCATGAAGGGTTTACCATCATTGGCCATTCACCATCATTATTAGCCTCCAGTAAATTAACATAGACCCTGGCCAATATGGGTGGGAAGATTAGTTTCCACTAGTTTAGTGTCCTGTTTTCAGGGTCGAACTGTTAACTTACCAAAGGTTAATACCATCATTAGCCAACTAATTCTGGCCATTTAGGATTATTTAGAATCGTTTTCATCAAGCATCATTGGCCACTAACATTCATCACATCCATCAACATCCATTAACATCCATCAACACCCATGAACATCCATCAACATCCATCAACATCCATCAACATCATTGATTTTTCACCCAGGCCATTTCCGCGCCTCAAGTAACTGATCTCGGAAGATCCTCCAATGGTCATCCAGCAGCTCCGCAAAGGCCGCGCGCGATGCCAGCGATGGCGTGGCGGCCATGGCGGCCACCGAAAAAGGCCGGGCGGTGGCGATTTCTTCGTTTTTTTTGGGGAACATCTGGAACATGTATGGATAGCTATGGGAATATCTATGGGAATATCTATGGGAATAGCTATGGGAATATCTATGGGAATATCTATGGGAATATGTGGGAAATGATGGAATATGGAATCTGGTTGGTGGTTTCAACCCCTCAGTTGGGATGATGACATTCCCAATATATGGAAAAAGATCCAACATGTTCCAAACCACCAACCATTTGATTTTTTTGGGGGGAAGAAAATGGTGAGGAAAAGATGGAACACCTAAAAAAATATCTAAACAAATCTGCACAATTCTGGAAAGACCTGGGTGAAACACTGTGAAAGAAGTGGAAACAAACTGGGTGAAAATCTGAAATTTTCTTTGGAAAATCGTTCTGAAATAAACAAGCAACTCTGAGACTCTGGTCGAAAAAAGGGGATGAACAAAGCGAAGGCTTGGGAGTTTCAAAGAACATGTTGCCACATGTTTGCTGTTGATCTGTCCTTTTTGCCATTTTTTTGGGTGCACTTTTTTGCAACGCTTTTGGGGTTACTCTGCACATCTTGGGTTAGATTCTTGGTGATTCTCATGGAGTTTGATGAAACATCAGCGATGTTTTAGCTGTTCAGCGGCTGTGGGGCGAAAAAAAAAGGTACCTTCTCCTATCGGCTATCGAAAAATAGCTTGAGATAATCTGATATACAGGAACAAGACATCCAAGGTCTCTTTATTGGTTCCGTTTGGTGCTGTCAACCCTCTAAATTTCTGTGACTTGTGATGCTATCCCTCCCCCATTGGGTAGGGTTTACTATTGGTGTTTACCTCATGAAACATGGAGGATATGTAAATAAAACAAAAGGCGCACCCAACCCAATCAAATAAATAGTATTGTAATCCCGGTATGGCTCAAAATCATTGACCCCAAAGATTGAATGGTTCCACTAGAAGCTGCCAAATTGGTGGGCTTGGTTGTATCCCAGCCATTGCAATACCGGGCCCCACGAGTTATAAGTTGGTTTATAACACCATAGAACTAGCAACTATTAGTACCTAGAACTAGCAACTATTGTAGTTCGATCTATCCACCGTACATCCAATCGTTCGAGTTTTTGCATCGTTGGCCTAGCCAATTCAACCAACTTATCTGAGCAATCTTCAAAATCCAGTGTTCGAAATCCTCTATCGTCCCTTTATAATGCATGGTCAAAAAACGGGATGTTCCAGTTCATGGATTATGATCATCCCCGATACAATGGCCGCCTGATTCAGCGTCTCGCAACAGTGGCCTCAGCTACCGAGCACTTCATGGGGCATGTCCCATTCCTTTGTTTGATTACCGTGGGGTAACCTAAACAGCATTGGGAAAAAATGTGGAGATTATAGACTTGTGACATATCATCAATCATCGGTGTTTTTTTGCAGCAAAACAAGATACAATCTTTGTGAATTTAAATGATGATAGATGATGATAGATGATGATAGATGTGGTCTAATTAAAACAGGGGATGTCAACATCCAAAAACCGCTGGCTGCAAATTTCATGGACTCATATTGGGTGGTCAACCCTACCATTTTCCACAAGTGAAATGTACGTTCCATTTGAAGATCTAGCCTAAGGGTGTAAAAAATGATGTCACATGTGTTCCATGTATTTTTCTTGTGTGTGTGTGGGTTCAAAAGATCCATTCATATAGATTCATATAGTCAATACAGATACATCGTATTATGCACACATGCTTTTGAAAGGTAAATAAGGTGTGTTGCGAATTGCCAGAACTCCCTCTTTGGGAATCCTCAAAATTGGATATATCGACAGAAGCTAACATCTCAGGCATTAACTAAAGTTTCCTAAAGTTTATTCCTAAAGTACCCCCTGGGAAGCCAACACAGTTTGGGTGAAACACTGACATCTAGACAATAAATTCCATTAGGGATGTTCCGTGGGCATTATGAATCACAACTCTCCGCTGCTCTCCACTTTTCTTCGCTATGTTTCAAGGTCGCCATGAAATTTTAGGGAACCGTTGGCAGAATCGTGGCTCAAGTTAAGTATCAGGTCAATCGAGCTGTGGTTTTCTACAGAGTCTACAGCTAGGGCCACTGCATGTTTCATACTTTGAAGCAGGAAAGATCCCGCCCGTCTCTGTTTCGGTCTACGTAGCGCCAGAAAAGCTGGATGCCAAACAAGTCACCAAGTCATTGTTAAAGGCAACTCCAAGTCCTTTATCCTGATCTTCCGGCATTTCTTCGGGGTCAAAGTCTCAGACTTGACCATACCACCTCTTGAAAAAACGGAATGACTTGACCAATGCCCATTTCATTATCATCGCATTCTATGAGTCATATGGCAAACTACGATTACTATATCAATGACCCAAAATTTTGCCTCATTCCATGAGTCGTGGGATGGTTCACCAAGCCTGACCCAAAATTCGCCCCTCAACATCCCACGTGGTTCCACCAGCGTGGGACGTTGGACACATTAGCAAGGCCCTTTTGAAGGGAACCAAACTGTTCATCGAGCGGTGGACGAGCAGTCCCCAGCAACAAACGCAGAAGAAGAGACCTGTACCTACAGTCCATTTGAATGCAGCATGTACCCTCTGGTAAACTAACAGAGCCATTGAAAATGGCCATTTATAGTGAGTTTTCCCATTGAAAATGGTGATTTTCCATAGTTATGTTAGTTTACCAGAGGGTAATGTCTGGGAAAGGATGCTATTTAGAACTTTTCTATACTGAACTTCTTGATGCTGAAGTGCTCCTTATCAGTACCGTTACAATGACCATGGTTTCACCAAGCCCCTTCTGGGACGCTTCCTTACCAACAAACCAGGATCATCATCTACACAGGCAGAACATGTTCAAATTCACCCATCAGTCCATACATAGGCTGAATGTCAACCCATCTTTTACATTCTCTTACCACGTCCCCATCTCTTCTAAACTGTTTCCATTTCTGGCGAATGCTTTCCGGCAGAGATTTTCGCCCCCTGAAATCGAGTTTTAGATACCCACAAATCTTTGCTGCTTAGGGTTAGTGTTGTAAATCCAATAACAAACAATCGGATCCCTAATATCACCAGAAGTGGGTGGTAGAAGCTCTCCAGTTATGGAGGCTTATTATTGGGTTTGCCACATCGGTCTGTGTTCCTGGTTATGGCAAAAATATGGCATACCGCACTCACTTATAGGAACCTGACGGGACTTGTTGTCCAACACCAATTCGCCCCGTGATGGCAATTTTTCATGTGGAGAATGATGATGAAAATCCAGTGGACTCTTTACAAGACCATGCCCAAACCTGGGCCCTTGTAGATTAAAGATGATATAAGTGGATCATATCCCAACGTATCGGGGGTTATTACCATAGTCTACCCATCATTAATAACCCCAACTGCACACCCAAGCAATGACATTTGACTCGGGACATCACCCGCTTTGTCAACCTTGGCCCATTGGCCGGGCCAGTAAAATGGCTGGATGTTCACAACGAGGATTGGCAAAGTGGCGGGCTATCACTGAGTCGATTCCACAGATTTGGTGGTTTCATGAATTGGGGCTACATTGCGGCTACATAACTGACATAGCTCACTTTGACCCATACTTCATGGGGCGCCAATCCCAAATGCTAGGCACTTTGCCAATCTCACGTTGAAAAAAAACACCGCAGTTGCGAAGCCAAAGTTCGACTGGAACTGGAACATCCCTGGAGCTTGGAGAGGCGAAGCATGCCCAAACTTAACTGTGAAAAGCGTGCTCAAACTTTGGTTACTTAATCGTTACTGGCGAATCTTGAAAGTCGATTGAGATTCGTGACCCAAAAAACCGCTTGAAATGTCGATGCAAAATGGAATGCTCCATGGTTATTATATAGTGACTAACAGATACTAACAGCTTGCCATGGACAATTAGCCATAAGAATAGATTATTTAATATGATTTACCAGTGCACACTGTTAGATTACATTAGATTACCAGAGGATCAACATGTTCTCTTTGACTCCAGAACTGTTCCAAGTTGCGCCCTTGGCCAGATACATTTTACAAGGTGCCAGGTGGGATCCGACGAAAGATCTATACATGTAAATGTACATAATATGATAAACTATACATGTAGATATAATGCTGTATATGTGTATTACCAAACGTATGATGTATGTTAATCATAGATTGATAACTGAAAAACCAGTTATATTTCGGATGAATTGTATAATCATTGAACAGTCTGAATAAGTTCATGTCAGTGTTGTCTGTGGTTGGCTTGTCACTGCGTTGATTCACGAGGACATCTCCCTGGAAATAGGTGATGTCATTATTTTCGGAGTTCAAAATATAGCCGAACTACATGCTGATGGCGATTGACCTTTCTCCAATGAATTATAAACTGTGATGAAACATTTGCATCCATTTACAGTACAGTATTTACACAAGGTGGGGACCCCAAACGATAGCTAGGTAGGTTTATGAGGTTTACTATGGTTTAGATTTGGCAGATGTACCCTCTGGGAATCAAACGTGGCAATGGAAAATCCATCATTTATACATTTATAGTTGATTTCTCATTAAAACCTCCATTTACAGAGGATTTCCGATTTCCACGTTTTACCGGAGGGTATCTATTGAATCTATAGTTAGATGGGTTTATAAATCAACTTACACCAGGTGTCTACCCATTTCTCAAAAAGCCCAGGTCTATCTCAAATTTGGTACCAAGAACCCCCAAATTTGGTCAAATTTTCCCTATTTCTCGTCGGCCATACCTGGGGTCTGTGGCCACCCCCCACACGTATGGCCAACACGCCGATACAAAGTCATGACGGTTTCATCACTGCTGACTCACTTCGGGACGTCCTGTGATTTCCCTATCGTTCATGGTGAGAACAAATATGGACAGAACATGGAATCAGGAAATAGAATGGGAGATGATACTTGGGTTTCTTCCACAAATGCCACTCTGGTTTTCCGAGTTTGTGAGTGCATATGAGATGATACAATGGCTAGGGGTCAAAATTGGCTACTCCAATCATCAGATGGTTAATACTAAAAATGGACTACAATCTGTGGTCCAGGTCTTTCATTTTTTGACCCAATCCCAAATGAGACCGGAACCCGATGTGGACGGAGCGGGGAAGCGTTGTGGTCCATCCCAGTAACATGCCCATTGCCATAAGGGATTCGCCCATTGCCATCTTTGATTACCTGGGGTTAAGTGATATTAAGTGGATGCCAAGCTATTTCACAAGTGGCTATGTCCAATAGAACTGGAGGGCTGCGAAGCACAAACGCTTGAGCCACGTATAGCCCGGTGGCTCATTGGACAGTGGGGCCATGGGGATTTCTGAAAATGAACCCACGGGAACCCACTGTTTTCCCTATCAAAGCCGATTGTTTTAATGATAGCTTTATCCTCAAAATCCCAGAAATAGCGCTGGATCTGGGAGAGTCGATGAAATATAAATCCAGGCGAACTACAAGATTCTGAGTGAGGCGATCTACTACTAATCTCACACCATGTGTTTCTCTTCAGTCTTCTCGAGGGCCTCTTTTTAGATTCCCAGAAAAAAAAGGAGGAGGTGCTCAAAAATGGTGGATGGGCCCCCAAGTCATGGCATGTTTATTGGAGAACCTGAGGTTTTGACATGGTTTAACAATGTTTAGCATAGCTATGGAACATCACCACGTCCAATCATCTAATCGTGATATAGGAACGGGCCATCTTCCATCGGCTATGCTCAATTGAGGGTAAACATGGTACCCTCTGGTAAACTAACATAGCTATTGAACATGGCCATCTATAGTGGATTTACCCATGAAAAATGGTGATTTTCCATAGCTATGTTAGTTTACCAGAGGGTAAACTCTAACAAAATTAACCAACATCTGGTGAGCCAAATGGCCCCCGCCATCCCACAGGAGGTCTCCTTTGACGTGGCTCGATCTTCTTCAGCACGGTGTTTCTAAACTCCGCTTGTTCCTCCTTGAGCTCCTCAGGGGCTGAGGATCAGCTGGTTACGTGACGTAGAAAATAGCCGCAGAACTAATATGAACATCTGAGCAAAAGTGGTGATAAATCATGATTTAGTATAGAAGTTGTTACAGCAATGGAATGTGGCAACACCAACAATGATATTGCATGAACTCGGATTTCTTAAAATCAACCAGTGAGATCTCAGTGCCGATCTATAGCTATACGATCATACGGATCATCCAACTGAAACGATGGTAAACCCCAATTTGAAACGATCCCTAAGAGCAGATCTACTACTAGATCTACCTTTGTTCGATACAATCGACGCATGGTTATATAATATATAATACAATACAATATAACACAATATAATACAATACAATATAATATAATATAATATAATATAATATTTCATAGTGCAATACAATACAATATAATGAATTATGGTAACCGACAGAATTATGGAAAAAAAAACGTTCAACTTAGACAGGCGGCGCCTGCGTCCGATTTTTCCATAATTGGATTTTTCCCCATAAGGGTTCAACATATCCCGGAAGTGATCCGAACCTTTTTTTTTCCATAATTCTTG
>Ga0126342_10011969_pt1 | contig 15485 bp, 13 predicted proteins | sample Cyp1metagenome_FD_92528 | JGI IMG/M metagenome (GOLD analysis project Ga0126342, IMG submission 92528) | Coral microbial communities from Lord Howe Island, Old Settlement Bay, Australia - Cyphastrea 1 metagenome | ecosystem: Host-associated > Invertebrates > Cnidaria > Coral ...
ACAAGGATGACAAGGAGGACGAGGAGGAGGAGGACGAGGCAGGAGGAGGCGGAGGAGGAGGAGGAGCAGGAGGAGGAGGCAACTGACATAAAATCTAACAACCCTCACCTGGCAGGTGGGGAATAACATCATATAACATCTAATAACTATAGTATATTGTATCACCATCTTGACTACTAAACTTATCTACCTGGGACATCCTGGGACCCTAGTTTTCAAGTTCCACTTCATCCCAGGTGGATGCGGCTGCTGCGTGCAAACGCCTCCATCAACAGCATGCGCGACAGCAGGAGAAACGGGATCCGCCACAGATGGTTGATACCAATGGCTTCGTTTCAAAAAGCGAAACGGGAAACCCGGCTTTGACGATCCAAATATAAGGGGTGACTGTAGTATACAATTGGGGAATCACCATGAATCACCTGTGTTTGGCATAGCACATATAGCACTCATGCCAATTACTGGAAAACAATATCACTTCAGCTGTAGTTATCCTGAACAATGAGAATGCCCAGAGCTGACATCCTCCATCGATTGTTTGTTGCCATACAGGGCCATTTGCTTAGATTTTTACTTTGTGAGGGGAAAAAACGAAAACAGACAACAGATAGATTTCACATAGATCCCACTATTTCATCACTGAAAAGCCATAGGAAGGGGATCACAGAACCAGCAAAAAACTCATATAAACTAAATTTGAGATGATATAGCCCTGGTATAGATGGCCCATAGAAATAGATGCTCTAGCTATCCTAAAAAAATAGATAATAAATGGTTTTATCATGTTTTATCTACCTATGGTTAAATCACCATTTATAGATTTTTTTCGCTATCTACAAAATGGTGGATCTTTCCATGGCCAACTGTTAGTCATAACCAAACAACGTAACTTCCTGGTTGCCCGGGCGTCATGGTGGTTTTCCATGGCTATGTTATTCTGTTATTCATAACCAGATGGTAAACTCTAGACTGGAGTCACTGGAGTCTCATGGATTGCGCCAGGAGAGGCAACACAAGAAACGCTTGGAACATTTCGCCTCCCGGGCTCAGCAAATTCATGGGTTCTGGGTAAATTATAACGACCTCACTACGACCTCACTGGAAATCATGGTTAGTAAGGAGAATCATCCCCAAATGGCCTTAATTCAGATTAGTGAATTATTATAATTTACCCAGATATTTTCCCATGGGAGATTCAGCATACGTAGGTGATGTCTCGGTGTTTTGTTGTGGAGTTGCTTGAGCTCACCACACCTTTTTGCCAAACTTTTCTGGTTGGTGGTTTGGAACATGAATTTTATTTTCCATAGTATATGGGATAGTCCTTCCCATTGACTAATGTTTTTCAAGATGGTTAAAACCACCAACCAGTTTTGTTCTGAAAGAAATTACAAGAGTTTCTGAGTTGAAGAGGTCCATATGGAGTTTTCCTAGAATGAGGATCCAAATTTAACAAATTATTTTAGCACTGAAAGCTATGGTTTTGGGGACTCCCCCATTTTAGGAAATCCCCATATTTGAGACATCATGAGACACCATTCTATGCTGCAGCTTAGGCAGATGCTCACGAAGACTTGCATCTCGGCTGTTGTTTGCCAGGACTTGGTCATTTGACGATCTGAATCGGATGTTTAGGGGATATGTTGATATACCATCTGGTAAACATACAAAAATCTTATTGAACATGGCCTATTGAAATAGTTGATTTACCTACTAAATTAGTGGTGATGTTCCATAGTTATATTAGAGGATACCCACTGGTAAACGTTTACATAACTATGGAAAATCACCATGTTAATAGCAAAATCACCTATAAATGGGCGATTTTGAATAGCTATGTTAAATTACCAGAGAGTAAATTTGTGCATGTGAAGTGGTTGGCCATGATCTTTCTGCTTGATTTTTCCACTTACCACTGGCAGCCAAAGCTGCCAAACTAATACATTAGGACCGACAGTTTCAAGTGCAGCATGTCAATTTCAGGTTGGTTTCAAGCTTTTCTCCACCTTCCAAGTTTTTTTTTCGACATGTTCTGGTTGGTGGTTTGGAACATTTGGATTATTTCTATTCAGTTGCGAATGTCATCATCCCAACTGACGAAGTCATATTTTTCAGAGGGGTAGGGCTCAACCACCAATCAGTTTACCATGATCAACCACTATAAACCACTATAAACCACTTATAAACCACCATTAAACCATTATAAACCACTACTTTTCCCACCTTTTTTAAGTAAAGAATTCCCCAACACCTTCACCGCATTGGAGACCCCACGTGGTCCTGAGGAACCGTCTTCACCGCGAAGTGGACAAGACACCAGTGCTTTGGAGACACCGTGAAGGGCTTCCCTACCCCATGTGCTCCACGTATGAGATTCTTATTTTATATATGAGATATATATATATAGATCTGCATACAAATGTATGTACATATATATATATATGTATTAATGATTATTAATGCTTGTATATGTATATTGCCATTTACTAATTAAGTGACTGGAGTACAAGCTATTCATTTACCATCATTTACCATCATTTAGCATCATTTAGCTACCTGAATTGGTGTTTTCTAGGGTGGATGATGGTATGAATATTCCATAGATGTAGCATCTGGGTACGGTTAAATGGTCTGAAATAAAAGGTGTCTAAAGGATGTAGTCTCTTCCGCTGCGGCGTGGTGGTACAGAAACTTTACGTATTCTTGGCATGTTGCAATAGGCTCATGAAAATCAAAGCGTTTTTTTTTTGGCATGCGCAGACCCAAAGTTCACTGCGCATAGCAATAATAAGGCTTGATTTCAGGGCTTTTACCCTCTGGCAAACTAACATAACTATTGAAAATCACAACTTTTAATGGGTAGCTATGTTTAATTACCAGAGGGTAACCACCATTAACCATTGTTAGGTGATTATGAAACCTCTATTGTTAATAGGGATGCCTTTGAAGGGCCATTGGTCGCTTTCCATGATAAATGAAATGGGAAAAACATGAGTTACCCCCGAAGGGGGAAAGATTGAAAACATCTTGCCGCCAAAAGAACCAGCTTGTATACTGGATGAATTGTAGCTGTACGCTTTGATTTTAAGCCGTTTGGTGATGAGATGTATTTACCATAATATATATATATATATATGTGTGTGTGGGTGCATATTTATTTATATATCCTACTAAAACTTAGACTTTGAGCAGGGAACCAACGAACCACAAAGTGTCGTTGCTTCTTGGGCCACCTTTTCTGCGACCCAGACACCAAGCAGTTCCAGAAACATGCCAATCTCACCTGAATCGAGGTAGCTTCAGCCAAGGTGTTTTGACTGCAGTCAGGACTAGAGGGACACCAAAACACCCAAGTATCGAATTTACACCTCACACATCCTCACACTATTTGGTGAACATTTGGTGAACACCTGGTTGTAATCGCCAAACAATATCAGACGATTGTGCGATATTGTGCGCAAGAAAAAGAGCACTCGTTGGAAACTTTACACATCTTCCTTTTAAGGCTTTAAACACTTGTTTTTTGGACACTTCTTGGTGATTCAGATGCTAACATAATATTGGATACTTCTTTGCCCAGAACTCAGACTTTCAGAGCCCTCATGACCGCAGGTATATCCACAGGTATATCCACCCTAAACATACCTAAATCATAGTGATTCTATATATTGCACACTGATATGGGTATGGATCAATACCTATTAATACCATTTTTAGGGGGATGAACATCCATTTACCAGCTATTTTGATGTTCACCAGGGGTACAAGGTTTTGACACACTGCCATATATAGAAAAAGAAACCAGTCTTGGCGCCATCAGAAACCCCAAACATTTAAGGTTGGTCACCCAGTCAGGTGTTTCGCCACAGGTTCAGTCCTACTTTCTATGATAGCCTCCACAGGTTCCCGGTTCAAAGTGCAATTTTTTTGTGCTTAATTCCCCTTATTGAGTATTAATTCCCTCAAGTTTTCCTGGCGAAAAAGTTGTCTTGCAAGTGACAAGCATCATTTACTGTAAATACCATCTGTCCCTTTTTTGATACCATCAATCCATATTAATCATATTAATCCGTGTATGGAAGATCCAAATAAAGTAGTCTCTGGTTATTTGTTACATAGCCATGGTATAGATGGCCCATAGAAATAGATGCTCTAGCTATCCTAAAAAAATAGATAATAAATGGTTTTATCTACCTATGGTTAAAACACCATTTATATTTTTTTCCGCTATCTACAAAATGGTGGATCTTTCCATGGCCAACTGTTAGTCATAACCAAACAACGTAACAGCCTGGTTGCCCGGGCGTCATCGCAGAGGTGGATCAGATGGTGGAGCGACTTTACGACAAAGACCGGGAACATCGCCAGGAACGACATCAGCAACGCATGAACTTCGGCTGTAACATCGCCACGGTGATTTGGGTGTGAAGTCGCTTTAGCTATTTATTAAATTTTATTAATATAGCAGAAGCTATTCATGAGCTATTCTTTACGGGATTCATTGACTAGGCATTCACTATGTGTTCACTTTTTTTGTTGCCATGAAAACCGAGGGTTTGATCATCTAAACCTGTCTGAGGAAGCAGAAAAAGACGGCAGAACGGGCGGAGCAGCTTCTGTCACTCTGTTCGAAACCGGCAGGATTCGGAGAGATGTTTGCTGAAATAGGGAGGAATATAATGGAAATCACGATCAAAATTGGGACACGGGTAATTGATATATCAATATCTTATCAATATATTGAATTATATTGATATATGATCGGAATATCAATTTCATGGATCTTACGGAATGTTGTGGAATGTCGGAATGTTCTTTTGCTGGTCACAACTTGGGTATGATTGGGAGAATTTCAAACGTTGACCGTCCCAAGGCTTGAAGCTCTGTCCGTGCACAGCCCACCAGGCATGGAGTGAATTTTTGGCGCAGGAAGATCAGTGAGACCTGGATAAGTCACACAAGACACAAGATAGACAGATTAAGAATGATTAAGATAGATTAACTGGTTGGTGGTTTGGAACATGAATTTTATGACTTTCCATATGTCAGGAATGTCATGATCCCAACTGACGAACTCCATCATTTTTCAGAGGGGTAGGGCTGAACCACCAACCAGTTGTGAATTGAGCCAGATGGGATAGATATCGTTCATGAACAAAAATAATAAACAAAACAAACGTTCAACGCAGAAAAGAGAGCCTTTTCTCAATTAAGTGGTTTCGCCACCGAAACGAGGGCCCCTCCATTTGGCAGTGGATATTTAACGTGATCAGGGGACAGGACGACAGGACAGTTTCCACCCTAACACCACCCGGACACATCTTGCTGCCACCGCCAGAAATCCGGAACAGCTATCACCATGACGAAGTGAGCGTGCGCATGGCCAAGGCCCCTTTTGATATGGTGGCATCTAAGTTCACTGACTAAAACGGTGGCAACTTGAACGGTCAAAATCACAATGTTACATTGACATGTGGATTTCCTACCTGAAAAAATTGGCAAGATGATGGAGTTGCGTTTTAGATTCAGCTTGACAATTGCCGGGCATCTAGGGTTGGCAAAAAGTTCAAACAGATTCGAAGCTTAGGGGACCCACTCCTGAAGTTTTGGGTTGGGAACCTCATTCAGAGGAAGATCATCTAAAAATACAGGAAATGGGGCTTTTAAACATGGGAGATCCCCAAAACCATGTTTGGTTCAATGCACGAGTGATACAGAGCGCTTGTCTTGGATGGAGATCCACTGCAAGCAGTCATTTCCCACCAGATTTTTTAGTGTTACACTCTATGTAGTAGGACTATATGGAAGAACCACCACAATGATTTGGAATCAAACTCTTATATAATCCATTCCCCTTGCTATTAGATCCAACACAGTACATTCCACGATGTTCAACTGGGAAAGTACGACCAGTTGAGATGGTGAAATCATGGTGGGGTCACCCTTTTCGCGGGTGGTGAATCGCGATGACGTTTTTTGGGGGTCAATCTTTTGCACTTGCTTGCAACGATGTCCATTCATTCCAGTCACACACACACAAATATATATAATTATAGATACATGCATAATTACATACACATATATATATAATCTTATAATATATAGAAATATATATATATATATAAATACATAATTTGTTAATATATATATATATGTGTGTGTGTATATATATATATATACAGAGAGAGAGAGAGGGATAGATCCCTGCAGATACATATCCATACATACATATAGATGATGTATTTATATACCATGCATATGATTACATTATTACAGTGAGAAACGCGTAGCTGTAGACCAATTCATTCAATCCCCAAGCGCACTTGCAGGAGCTGGAGCAGCTGCGAGAACAGGTGGCCGAACTTCAACAGCGAGCTTTGTGGCTCGGTCGTGCTGTTGGAGCTGGGGTCAACGGTTGGGTGGTTTTACCCTCTGGATATTCAACTAACGTAGCGATGAAAACTCACCATTTGTTTGGGGTAAATCATCAAAAATCATCGATAAATGGATATAAGTGGGCAATTTTCTATGGATTCCATAGTTATGTTAGATAACCAGAGGGTATGTTGTTCTTAAATCTTGGAATGAATCAGTCTCGTTTGAAATAATTAAGTAATGTAATCGCGAATGGAAAGTTGCTTTGAAATAGTCATCACGTAGTGCAGGTGACTCTGCATCGTTCAAGAGCCAATGCTGTTGCTTTGATGAATTACATTCCCAATGTCGAATGAAACCTTCTGATAGATGTTACCAGGATGTTACCAGGCTAAATCATGACACAGAAATATGGAAAGAATCTTATTACTATAATATCACTGTTCAATATTGTTATATGCCGCCATTCTCATTACGTGTCATTACTATCTACCCTCATTGCCTTCCACTACTATCTACCATCATTATCTACGACTATCACTGTCATTAATGTCACCCCCGGATTAATAAACCCTAGGCTGTTTAATTGGGTTGGTACCATTTCAGTAGCACTTTATTACTATTTGGGGGAACCACCACAATAATCAACAGGGTTTATTACTCCGGGGTTGACATTATATTATATGTTATTCTCATTTTTATTGTTTCTCGCCATCTGCAGTTTTTTTTTAAACATTTTGTTGTATGTCACAGCTCTTTTCTCGGGGTATCTCAGCTCAGCCGTTGTTTGCACCTTCGCATGTCGCTCAGGCGGACGAACTACAAAGAATTGGTGAAGCAGTGCTTTGGCCAAACGGGCTATGAGTGATTTGCATCGACGATCCGAGATATTTCCTGATACTAATAAGGTATATTTCCGTATAGATCCAACCAGTAAACCAGTTTATGGGGATACAGTGGGGAAACGGTTTAGGGATATCAAAAGCCAACATTTGTTCGTGTGTGTGTGTGTGTGTCTGAACATCGGGGATTTTAGCCCTTAGATATCGCCATTGTAATTGCAAAAAAGAATGATAGTGACCGAAGCCAGACCGACCTCGCAGCACATGTTTATTAGGATTGGCATGGGGGAGCCACCCAAAAAATGATTGTTTTCTGTGTAGGGATTTTTCTTGATTTTGTCCTGATATGAAATGAACCAACTGTAGCGTACACAAAGACCAGAGAGACCCTATAATCAGATCCGTGGTGCTACTTGGAAACAACTGGTCAAAATGAAATTACTCTCTGGTAAACGTTTACATAACTATGGAAAATCACCATTTTTTAATGGGAAAATCAACTATTTCTATGGCCATTTTCAATAGCAAACTGTTAGTCATTACCAGAGGGAAACAACTGGATTCAAGAGAGCCATTTAATGCCATCTACCAACGCGCTGGGTTCCAGTACTGGAAGCTGTTTGTTTCGGAGCTCATCCGGCCCTGGCATGATGTGGGGATATTGGAACCACGATGTGGCCAAAGGAATTTCTCCCTTGGCCAGAATATTTTTGTACCCTCTAACATAGCTATGGAAAGATCCATCATTTTTAATGGGTAAATCCACTATATAATGGCCATTTTCAATAGCAAACTGTTTGTTCACCAGAGGGTATGTCGGTATGTCCAAAAAAAAGAAAAACATGGTCCCTGGTTTTGGATCTTATGATTCTGGGGCCCCAGGTTTTGTGGAGATGGCTGGGCTTTTTGGATGAAGTCATCCAGAGGGAGAAGGATTCCATAGATCATAGAATTGGATGATGGGAAAAATTTAACCGGAAACCCCTATATTTGATGGTAAAAACTATGGTTTCCGGTTAAGATTTTCCCTTAAACCAATCCATTGAATAGAATTTGAAGGGACCTGCCTGGCGGATTCCCGGATGGGAATTCTATTCCACTCCCATCATCTTCCCCAAAAAAGGAGAGAAATGTGTTGGATGGAATGGGAGTTCCATCAGCCACGCGGTCCCTGGAATAGAATCTTATTTGTTTGATAGAACATGATAGAACTGCGGGTGTAGTAATCTAACCAGCTTAAAAAATTGCAGGGCTTCTGAGGCTGGCCTTGTTTAGAGGTAACACTGTCACATCAGCCTTTGATCACTGGATTTGTTCATCAGGGACCACAGGAAACCCAGTTTTTATTTGTCGCAATAATCTGGGAGTTGATTCCTGTCCGCTTTCCTTTCAGCCCATTATAGGATCTTGCTTTAACCTTAGTATGTTAGGTAGATAATTTATTGCCTTTATCATGAGAAGTCTGCTATTTACCAACATTCACTAAACAAATGGTCCAGTAGGCCAGTAGGTAAATATACCATATAGTGATATATAGTGATATATAGTGATATATAGTGATATATAGTGATATATAGTGATATATAGTGATATATAGTGATATATAGTGATATATAGTGACTGCAGGAAAAGATTTTGCAAGACATATGTAACTTATCAACGATATTTTAGTTTGATGCAACCCATTTCTATCTTTGGGGGTTTCCATGTGCCATTAGGTCCAAAGCAAAGCCTAAGCCGAGGCGCGCTAGGAATTCCCGGGATCTGCTATGGAGCTTTCCATAGTCATGGGGGTACCCTTTATCGCTGGATGGTTTGGTTCATGGAAAATCCTAGCTATAAGTGGATGATGACTTGAGGTACCCCATATTTCAGGAAACCTCCATAGATTATGTCATAATCTGCAATATTTTTGAGTATTCAAGATGCTACATTGATAATACCTGCATCCCCAATAAATCATATATGAAAGGAGGCCTTTACTTATGTTCTGAAGTATTTGTGATTGGTGATAAAGTATACCGACCATGATGATCGTGATTAAAACATATATCACAATACATAATATCAACCATCAATTGGATATGCTTACCAAGATGAGTATTTGAGATATTGATCATAGTCACAAATAATGATCGTTTATAGCATATGGTAGTGTATGGATGTGTATGGCAGTATTTACTTCAAAGTATCGTAACTATGGGATCTTAGATTTGTTTAAAACCATAAATGGGAATGCATGTTTTGCAGGGTATCCATGATTGGTAACCGTAAACCCGATGAGAGACACCATCGATTTTGTTGGTCATACGGTCATACGGACTACCCCCAACCGTAGCTCAACATGAGCAGCAAAGATGACCCACATCGGTGTGTCCCTTAACGTGTTTAGCCCCTAGCCTTTTTTTGGAACCAACGCATCCATCATCATCCAGCTCAGGTCGAAGAGCAAGGAGGCCGCTGATCTTTTTTGGATTGCTGAGAGTCTCAGGGCGCGGGCGAAAAAAAAGGTTTCCAGAGAGTTACTGGTAATCAAAGGTGGTTTACTGAACCATCCACAATCTAAACCTATCAAATATGTAGTTTCATCCCCTGCTAAACCATGGTTTCGTTTGGGTGTTGAATATGATGTTCCATTTATATCCATTTATAGTTTATAGATGTTTATAGTTGATTTATAATATATATATATATGTTATAGTTGGCAGTTGGTAGTTGATAGTTTTCAGTAAAAATGATACTCTATATCCCATATGCTCCATCTATGCTATATTTCCTACATGACTGGGTGATTTTGTTCGGGCAAATGTTGGTAAATATTCTATACATGGAGCATATGGGTGTGTGTATATATATATGTGTATATATATATGTGTGTATATATATAATTCCGTGTCCCAATCAACCTTCCATTTCGTTCGGGGATTCGCTGGTCATGCTGTCGGAGGCGACGCCTCGGCAGCGCACGGTTTCCCCAAGCTATTCCGCGCAGTATGCGAAAGCCAAGGGTGGGCCAGGCGTAACCGGATGGGGGGGTAAGCCACTGTCAAGCAACAAATCTTACCCCCTAATTGTGGGAAATCAGAATATGTTCAATGATAAATCACCATAGCAATGATAAAAATGATGCGGGGTAAGCTGCACCAGCAGCACCTCCAGTGGCAGCAGTGGCTGCAGCTGAGCCAAAAAGGCCTGAGGGCAAAACCGAAGCAAAAAGGTGGCTTGGCAGACTCTTCGACTTGGTGAAGGAGAAACAGGACAAGAGAAGCTCTTGAGGAGATCAGTAAAGGGGCAGCGAGGAAAGCAGCAACCTGGAAGAGAGATGCAGAGGGCAAGATCTCTCGACCTTCAGGAACCCAGGTGCTGGCAACATCACCAAAGGAGCAGACAGAAAGGGAGGAGGGAGGAGAACAAAGAAGGTGGCTGAGGAGGAGGTGGTGGTGGTTGCTCCAGAAAGTCAAGGAGGAAAACTCCAACTCAGAGGCCTCAGGAGCAGAGGAGCTCTTCCCGCTGAAGCAGGAGCTGGACAGCCCAGGCTTCTGAGTTTCACCCCAAGATTATCAAACATATTGAAAGAGAAAAAATCATATACATATAAAGAAACATATTTCACTCCCAAAAGTTGGTGCTCACAATAGAGTACCATTACTGGGCGTCATTTTATATAATCATATGATCCTCAAGCATGTTTGATAGATCTGAACATATCACCAAAAGAATCATCACACGATCATCCCACATATATATCTAGGTCAATCTTTGGGTAGAAACTAATCCTTTAGTTTTGTATGGTATCAATGGGATGATCTACGTTCACCAGCTAAGATTTTTTCATTTTTTGCAGGGTATCGAAGATTGGCACTGAAAAAAGTGATTTCACCGGATAATTGTGATTTGACCGCAAGAAAATTGCGTTTTCATCGAGAAAACAATACAGGTTTAACAAAAATGCAGTATCCACTGTACTCTTGGACAGTCAACTTAGATGTTTAATGGCCAACGTTCCCACTTTTTTCTAACTTGTCAACGATGACTCAAACGTCACCAGTGAACCCGGGATGAATCTTGAGCCCTGGAAATAGATCCAAGAATGAAGGTGTGACGAAAAAACTGGGATTTTGATTACCCTTTGGGGAATCACTTGCCATACAATTAACCACATTCCGACATTCTGATGAATTTACAGATGCCCATTGAGTTCAAAGATTCTCCCAAATTACCAGCCACTTCCCATGATTTTCCCATGAACACCTTCCATTTCGCCGGGTTTTTTCCCAGCCATTTTGGATTTTCCACCAGAGAGTCAGCCGAAGCAGGTGCCAAAGCTGCAATGATCGCGCAGAGCACGACTCCATCCAGGTGGCTCTCAGCGAAGCTGTGAGCCATTTGGGGGTGTGTCTAACAGATGGGGCTATACCGTCTTTTAAATCCATTGAATGGGGAAAATGATAGTGACAATGTATAAAAATGTATGAACATGTATGAGCATATATGAAAATCTATGAACATGTAACTTAGTAACATGATTATTAAGCATCATTGTTTTGGGGGGCACCCAATTTTCAGACACATTTGTAGATGATTTAGCCATTAAATGTTGGTGTTTTCCATAGGGTACTTGGGGATTACGTCTGCAATATATGGGTAGTACCAGTGTTACCAACCGATGGAGTAACAGATGGAGTCGAGTTACAGTTGATTTTCACTGGGGAAACCAAGTGGATGAAAAGTTTAGTGCAACTCAATTTATTTCAAATGGGAGTAGATACTGAGCCAAAGATTCATGGGCTATCCAAGATTGGCAATGGAATTATACCCATGTGCTCCATGGTGCTGAGATATTTACCAACATTTACACCATAAATGGCTCAGTTTTGTAGGTAAATATACTTTATATACATGGAGCATATGGGAATAACCTTCAGACTTGACCCACGAGACCATTGTGTTTTTTTTCATGCAGCAGATTCAGCATCAAACTTTGGATTTCACCATCATTCTACAGGTGACGAAGCATGATTATGGACCATGGATAGGGGGTATGGCTTCAACTGATCCTGTGCACATGGATGATGGTGCAGGGTGGTCATTCCCAGGACATTTAACGCTCCTGGATTTGGTGAATGTTAAGGAAGAGAAGCGTTCAAAGTGAACGTTGAGAAAGCAGTGCTAGAGCTGGCTAGTGAAACGTGATTCGGTAAATGTATCTCTTTGCTCCCCAATTTTCTTATGATTCAAATTCCATTATCATTATCTTGCATTACTATGGGTCCCTGGAATTATTTCATCCATAATCCACTATATCACTGCAGTATCATGTCAGTACATCCCTGGAATGTGGTGCTTTCCTCAGTTATAAGTTGGTTTATAAACCATAGTAAGTATAGATATATCTACCATAAACCATAGTTATTGGAGTTATTAACCAACTTAGTTAACTCTGGGACACCACCTCGTGGATAGTGTCCCCAGGTCTCCAGCACCGAAACCCGCACCGCGCACGACGCCAACGAAGACGACGCCGAGATCACCACCGCGGGCGGCGACATCTCGACGGCAGTCGCCCTCGCCCAGGCGAAACCAACTCGATAGGACGGGATTGAACCACCATGGCGGAGTGAAACGCTTGATTCAACAAAATATACTTCTGGTAATTTAACATAGCTATTGAAAATGGCAATTTATAGTGGATTTTCCCATTAAAAAATGTGATTTGCCATAGCTATGTTAAATTACCAGAGGGTAGAGATGGTTTTAGATTGATTTAATATGATTTAATGTGATTTGACGTGTATATATATGTATATATATATAAGATTTATATATGGAAATATAAAAATTATGCTGAAATTGGACGTTTTCATGGAACTTCAGGGTGTAACTATGCGCTGGCGAAAGCCAGTGGATGGGAAGTGAAAAACTGCCATCATCGCTGTACCTGGGGATGTATGCTACGCGCTCCAGCCAGGTCATGTACAACAATGGTTCAGAGATGCAATAAGTCATGGGTATTGCAGGAAATAAATATCCAAAAAAACGGTTACTAAAATTTTCCTACTGCAATGTGGTTAAAACATTGTCATAAACCATCCGCAAGTCATCACCATTTTTATACGTGGGGACCATTCCCAGTCATGGGGTCGTTCAACCCCCAGTTCTCCTGACGTCCCAGGTTTTCAGCTGGGATTATAATGGGTAAGCATCACTTACCCTCTGGTAATGACTAGCATAGCTACTGAAAATTGCCATTTATAGTGGATTTACCTATTGAGAATGGTGATTTTCCATAGTTATGTTAGTTTACCAAAGGGTATCCCCCTAAAAACTTTATAAACCCTCTATATCCTCTGGTACGTTGACAGTAACGTAGCGACGTAGCTATCGAAAACTGAGAATTTCCACTTGTCATAGGCAAATAATTTATGAATGTTGTATTTTCCATAGCTACATGTGTCAAATTACCAGAGGGTAAACAGGGTATCAACTGATGGGGGCGCTGGTGCTTTCTTGTACATGGAGGAATATGGGATGAAGATGATGAAGATGGATGCCATAGAAACTGGAAAGATGGAGTTTGTTTGTCCACCACTTCAAGGTTTCAACTGCCATTGTATTCTCTCAGCCACAGGCCGCCGGTTTCAAGCAAAGCAGGTGCCACGGAATTGGGAGGAACTCAGGTAAGACTATATGTAAAACTACATAACGTATACGGGCCATAAGAATCTACAACATCACACCAGTGTCTCAGACTCATAAATATTTGCTGGCTGGTTTTCAAAATCAACTCATAGTCATTCATGGTGATTCTTTATGATTCTTTTCGTTGGGTTTTAACAATAGAGCCGCTACTGATAGCAAAACAAATCCCTACAATGGAACCAAAAGTGAAGAGATGCAGAGCTAGACCGAGACTTCCATCATTTGGAAAGGGATCACATTCTACTTGGGGATTTCCCCCTTACATTCCAGCTGGATCAACTTGTGACGTTCCCAACTTTAATACCCTCTGGTTATTTAACATAGCCTTGGAAAATCACAATTTTTAATAGGTAAACCATCTATAAATGGGCCATTTTCCATGGCTATGTTAAATAACCAGAGGGTATCTTTCATGACTGCAATCGCGCTCGGCTTGGGCGAATCATAGCCCATATATTTCCAGTGAATCCCATCCCCTACTATTCCCTCGTTGGGTTGATCAGCGCTTTGGATGGCTATTATTTTGTGAAAAATGCTACAGAAAATTACAGAAACAGAGAGCAATCCAAGCTGAGTCCATCTTGGACGGCCACTTGTCTTTGAGATCTGAGGCTGGCCATGAAAGAAAGGCTTACAGGAAGGGCCTCCCAAAAAAAGAGGCATATAAGTTTGCTCATACCCTCCGTTTATTTAACATAGCTATTCAAAATTGCCATTGATTGTTGGTTTGTCTAAGCCTATTAACAACAACAAGAACAAGAAGAACAAGAACAAGAACAAGAACAACAACAACAACAACAACAACATACTGTATCTATTTTAGTTATAACGATTTACAATCTGGATATGTGACAATATGATCTGATCAGTAATATCGATATCATACACGATTATAATTGTCAATTTCAGTTTGTTACGTTTTGACTTGTCCATCTTGCGGAGGAATGGCTGGGTTCCAAGAGTCGCCAGGTTCAAGTCCGGCCAAGTCTCCCAAGTCTCCGAGCAAGGTGCAGCAAGCGAAAGAACAGTGGGAAGACTTAACTTAACCATTTCGGGATGGTATTTATCACCCCACATGGTGATATTGGGGATGGTTTATGGCATTGGCTTTACCATGGTTTACCACATCTGATAACACGTTGGTTTTAGTATTTGGGTCTATTTTGTTGGACCCCGAAAATTGATCGTAGTTGATATCCAATCGGCCAACGGAAAGCGATGTCCAATTGAGTATCAGCCAATTTTGCCCCAGGAGCAGAAGGCCTCACCGAAAGCAAGGCAGAGAGGGGAGTGGAATACAAGCACCAAATTTTACAAACAAACATGGGGAAAACCGACACTTGGTATACAGGAATTCCGACAAGATATGAAGAAGAATTGCAGTGACACAGTAACAGCTTCTACTTTGATAGTATTTTACTTTCCTATTGTTTGTTGGCTGCCATAAAAGTCAATAGAGTTTTTCCCCATTGGGGGACTTAGCGTCACAAGATGAAACCGCGGATGGTCGGTGGGTTGGTGCCATGAGATTCCCTCCAGCCGTTTATGTTTATGCTGTCAACGCCAGTA